>ERZ772820.510-NODE-510-length-36979-cov-8.070550_pt1 | contig 36979 bp, 40 predicted proteins | sample MGYA00511377_ERZ772820 | MGnify/ENA primary metagenome ERZ772820 (study PRJEB29015, sample SAMEA2737684) | human gut metagenome | biome: human gut; feature: human-associated habitat; material: faeces | place: China | collected 2012 ... | reverse complement strand
ACGACCCCGAGCAGGTGAGCCTTGACGCGCTGCTGCTGGCTTACTTCTACGTCATCGACCCCACGGTGGAGAACCGGCAGGGCAACGACATCGGAAGCCAATACCAGACCGGCGTTTACTACACCAACGACAGCGCGAGGAAAACGGTGGAACGCATCGCCGAAATCGAGCGGGGACGCCGTGAAAGGTTCTCCGTGGAGATCGGACCGCTGAAAAACTACTATCCCGCCGAGGCGTACCACCAGAACTATCTGGAGAAAAATCCGGGCGGCTACTGCCACATTCCGAGGGCGGAGATGGCGCTGTTCTCCAAGCTGCGCATTGATCCGGGCGACTATCAAAAGCCCGCGGCGGAGGCGATCCGCGACAAGCTGACGCAGGAGCAGTACCGCGTCACGCAGGAGAACGGCACAGAGCGCCCCTTCAGCAATGCATTCTGGGATCAGTTCGAGAAGGGGATCTATGTGGATGTTGTCACCGGCGAACCGCTCTTTTCCTCCACAGACAAGTTTGAAAGCGGCTGTGGCTGGCCTGCCTTCACCAAGCCCATTGAAGCGCCCGCCGTGGTGGAGCTGGAGGATTTGAGCTATGGAATGCGCCGCACGGAGGTCAGAAGCCGCGCCGGAGATTCTCACCTCGGGCATGTGTTTACCGGCGATCCGGAATCCCCTAACGGCGTGCGATACTGCATCAACAGCGCGTCCCTTCGCTTTGTGCCTTACGCAAAGATGGAGGACGAGGGCTATGGATATCTCCTGTATCTGTTTGAAGACTGAACCCATAATCATCCGATGAACGCATAAACAGCGCCCCGATCACGACGAATCGGGGCGCTGTTGTTTGTGGCTTTACAGAGATTCAGTCAAGGGAAATGCGCTTTTCCCGGAGTCAAACGTCCGGGGTTCAGTGGCAGCCGTGATGGCCGCATCCGTGTTCGCCGCAGGTGTGGCCGCCCTCGCCGTGCTCGTGGTCGTGGTGGCTGCAACGAACGTCGGGGTTATAGCCGAGGCGGCCCGCGAGCAGCGCGTTGACCGCTTCATCCGCTTCGCCGCTGACGCCGCCGTAGAGCTTAATGCCCGCTTCCGCCAGCGCCACCTGAGCGCCGCCGCCGATGCCGCCGCAGATCAGCGCGTCCACGCCGTGCTGGGTTAGGAAACCCAAGGGTTCCTCTTGCCCGGATCAGACCGCGAAGGCGCTGGCTCAGGCGAAGGTGGTCATCACGGGCGAAGGCTGCGCGAATTGCGGCGAAGCGAAGTAAGCTGAACTGAATTGAATTGAGTGAAAAACCGTCGGGAGCTGCGCCCGGCGTTTTTTTGTGTGCGCCAAAAAAGCTGCAATCGCGCCGTTTCCTGCAAGACGATTTCAGCGAAAACCGGAGCTTCACAACCCGCGCCAAAAGGGTTATAATCAAAAGAAGCATGGAGGCGGAAAGGAGGGCGACAGCCGTGGAAGAGCGCGCATGGTTTGAACAGGTCTATCGGCAGAACGTGGATTTGCTGTTCCGCGTCGGCCGCCGCCTGCTGGATTCGGATGAAAACCCGGATACGCTCTATGACATGGTGCAGGAAATCTTTCTGCTGCTGTGGGATCGGCGGGAGACGCTGAAAACGCATCCCAATATCGGCGGCTGGCTGGTGGCCGCGCTGAAATTCCGCATCCTCGGCGAGCGCGGGCGGGTGACGCGCCGCGCGCTCAGACACGCATATTCGCTGGATGACGACGGGGCGGCGCCCGTGTCGGATCGCGCGCTCAGCCCGGAGGAACGCGCCGTGTTTTCGGGGCATGTTCAGGCCATCCGCAGGCTGCTCAAGCCGGACATGGCGGAGCTGTTCATTGATTACGCCGTGAACGGCTGCACGCCGCAGCAACTGGCGCAGAAAAACGGGCTGACGGTCTCCTGCGTCTGGATGCGGCTGAACCGCTGCAAGCGGCGGCTGCGCGAGCATCCGGAATTTTTCTACCTTTTTTTGCTGATTGTGTTAGGAAACGGCGGTCATACCGTCTAAAGAAGTAGAAGAACCCTGATTTCAGAAGGGAGGGGACAGGTGTGGAGGAAGAAATCCGAAGGCGCATCGAAAACGGCACGTTCACGGATGACGATATCGTTTCGCTGATGTGCTGGCAACTGTCCCTGCCCGGCGAGGAGATGGATTGCGCGCTCATCGACGAATGTGACCGATACCTCTCCCGCGACGCGGCGGGGCTATCCGACGCGGACAGGGAACGCATGTGGCGGCAGATGCTCGTGCGCATCGGCGGGGCGGAGACGCACAGGCGCGCAGCGAAACCCGCGCGTCATCGGCGCATTTCCCGGCGCAGGGCGGCGGTGCTGCTGCTGTTGGCGCTGCTGGCGCTGGCCGTCGGCGGCGTGGCCTATACGGTGCGGCGCGGCGTGCTCAATTTTACGGAGGATTTCGGCTTTGCGCCGATGGTCAGTCAGGAGGGCGCGGAGCGGCTTGTGACCAGCGGCAGCCTTGCGCACATCGAGCTTGAACAGACGATCATTGACGTGCGGGAGGCCGTATACGACGGCGCGGAGCTGCGCATCGTGTACAGCCTGACGGACAGAAGCGGCGAGCTGCATCTGGCCGCCACCGTCGCCAACGGATACGAAATGCCCGGCTATGACGCGGGCGAAACGCAGATTTGCGACTATGTGCTGGTCAACGGGCAGAACGTCGATTTCGATCAGGCGTGGGAAGTGCCGGGCGACGCGCCGGGGCAGATGCTCTATTATCTGCAAACCAATCTATCGGCGTGGCGTGCGGAGCTGGCGGATGCGAAGACGCTGGATATCCGCCTGCCGATGCTGCAAAACGGCGAACAGGTGGCGTTCTCCATCCCGGCGGCTGTTCCGGCGGGCATGATTCGCCACGCGAGCGTCGCCGAGACGCTGGAGGGGCCGACGGCGCGAGTGCTGCAATCCAATCTCTCGCCGATCAGCGGCTATATCGAGCTGCTGCTGGAAGGGGTGGACGAGGCGGCCTATTTCGGCGAGTTTGCCAACCACTACGCGGTGTATGGCGCGGACGGAAGCGAACTGACGTGGGCGTATTCCGTGGGCATCCTCGGGTTTGACGAGGCGGGCACACACCTTGGCATTACCATCACGCCGCCCGCGGAGGAATGGCCGGAGAAAATGACGCTCTCGATTGAGCGAAGCCCGACCAACGCCGAATATCAAATTCAAATTGAACCGTAACAGGGGCGGCTCTGCGCAGATGCGTGGAGCCGCCTTTTGCCCATAGCGAAAGGGCGCGGCAAAACAGCAGAAAAATTTTTTTCAAAAATGCGTGAGGATTCGCCCCGCTGGCGCTCTATACAGATAAAAGGCTGAGGCCGAAGGAGGAAACGAATATGAGGATGAAACGGGTTTTTGCCGCGGGCGCGCTGCTGCTGGCGCTGACGCCGAATTTCGCCGCGGCGCAGGATTACTACACCCTGCCGGAGATCAGGGAACAGGCGAAGGACGGATGGCACGAAACCTACACCGACAAATACGGGCGGGAAACGGTTGTGGATATCGACGTGGAGGTGTACGGTGGGGAGAACGCGCCCGTGCTCAAAGTGGGTTGGGGAAAGTACGGAAAAACGATAAAGGATTGCATGTTTATGTTAGAGTGCAATCCTCCGATTGATACCCTGATGAAAGCCAAACAACATGGTGGAAAATCGACGTATATCTATGAATTTGAGAAGAACATGAAGGTGGACTTAGATCAAAAATACGGAGAAGAATATGGAAATGAGCTGACTCTCCGTGAAGCGTATGATTTAACAATGAAAATATTGAAAGAGCATGAAATGCCGGTTTATGATTATCTATATGAATTGCCTAGAAAATTCAGCGTTGTATATAGTGCAAATCCGAAAACAAATGAGGTCTTAGCGCCTGCGTTCTATAACATGAGTGTCAGAATGAAGAAAAGAGGACTTCCGATTTTTAATAACGCAGGAGACTCGTATATAAGCAGCCCAACTCCGTGGTATAATCCGGCAATTACAATTACCATGAAGAACCAAAATGAGTATAGCATATATGAACCAATCTTAGAAGAAGAGGAAGCCCTTGCTGATGATATCCCGCTTTGTTCTTTAGATAAAGTCATTCAAAGCATCGAGTCGAAGATAAAAGAAGGATACATTCAAAATGTGGTCGCTTTGAGATTTGGCTATTCTATCTATAACGATCCAGCTATTGAAAAGGTGGATCGGTTTTCCGGATATGATGCAGATTACTATTATCTTGTTCCGTCTTGGATTGTTGAATGTGCTTATGTAGACAATCCTAAGAAAGATTATCAATCTTATTATGAACCACAAACTAGGATGATAACAATTAACGCACAAACCGGCGAAATGCTCGACCGTTTTGATAAAAGCTATAAGGGATATGGCGACGCGCGCTACAAGGGCTTCATCCCGTGGGACAAGGTGAAATAAGGAGAAAACGAACATGAAAAAACAGTTCGCGGCGCTTCTGACCGCGCTTTCCCTTCTGCCGACGCTTGCGTTGGCGCAGGAATACTACACCCTGCCGGAGATCAGGGAGCAGGCAAAGGACGGATGGCACGAAACTTATACCGATAGGTACGGGCGGGAAATACAGGTCGATGTTGATGTGGATGTGTTTGGGGAGCAGATGGCGCCGTTAATCAAAGCTGGATTTCCACAATACAATATATATGACGTTGTACAAAATTGTCCATATGATACGGTCTCTAATGTAAAAAGAAAGGGTGGAAAAAGGACACATATTTATCGCTCCTATGGAACTGAAGTTGATCTGGATAAACCATACGGCGCGGATTATGGAAATGATTTAACTCTGAATGAAATGTATTCATTTGTAAAGAGGCTACTAACAGATCAGGGAATACCGTGCGATATTTTTCTTTATGAAAGACCGCGTTTTTTTGATGTTTTATGCAATATCCAACAATCAACGGGAGAAGTAAAGGCGACCGCTTTTTATTTAGTTCGACTCTATGAACAATTTTATGGAATTCCAGTTTTAACAAGAAAAATAGCTTCTTTCAATACAAAGAGAGGCTGGCCAGATTATGAGCCTAATATATCATTTCAGATGAGAAACGAAAACGAATTCACAGCTATGGTTAACGTCTTAGAAGAACAGGAGATTATTGCAGAAGATATTCCGTTATGTTCATTTGAAACCATAAAAGAAAACATTCAGAGCGAAATCATTAACGGTCATATTCGAAAAGTATTTTCTATTAGATTTGGATATTCCGTATATAACGATCCGAACTATCCAAAGGGAAAACGTTCAGCCCTTGATGCTGATTGCTATTACTTAGTTCCGTCGTGGGTGCTTGAGTGTATCTACATCAATAATCCTAAAGAAACATATAGTCTCGAAGCGGAACTAGCTAAAGATGGCGGTGCCGATACGACCGAAAGATCAACTGATAAATTTCGAGTGATTACGATAAATGCTCAAACCGGCGAAGTAACTAACCCTATGGATATGAGTAAAAATGGTTGGGGCGATGCGGATTACAAGGGCTTCATCCCGTGGGACAAGGTGAAAAAATGAGGGCAGAACCATGGCGGAAGAAATCAAATCCATCTTCAAATCCCGAAATTACTGGATGGCCTTCATCATCAGCTTTTTGACGCTGCTGGGCTATTCGCTCTCCTCCTGGCTGAACGCCATCAGCGTGGGCGAGAGCATGGAATACCGCGAAAGTGCGCTGTGCCTATCCGTCGGCGGTATTTTCTTCGGCGGCTTCATGCTGTTGTTCCCGTTCTGCGCATCCGTTGCGCACGCAACCAGTCAGGTGGACGAGCTGCGAAGCGGCATGGCGCGCTGGCGGGTGATGCGCGGCTCGGTGGCGCGGTATGTCGGCGTCAAGGCGGCGGCCTCGATGCTGGCGGCGGCGCTGGCGACGACGAGCGCGTTTGCGCTGCACGCGGTGATCTGGAACGGGATTGCCCTGCCGAGCGACCCGGTGGCATACGCCGTGCATACGATTTATTTTTCGGAGGATTGCGTGTATGCCAACCTGTACACGGTCTGCTACGGCCTGCCGATGTATGCGGCCGTCGCGGCGGGTATGGCGTTTTCGGCGGCGGTCTGGGCGGTGACGGCGCTGGCGGCGGCCGCGTGGTTTCCGGATAAGCTGATGGCGTTCACCATCCCGTCGTTCATCTATTACCTCTGGAGCGCGGACGCGGCGGAGTGGTTTCTGGGGCTGACCATTCCGCATCCGGCGAGCCTGTTTAACGACGGGCTGTCGCCGGAACGCCTGCGCGCCGCGCTGGCGAGCTACGGCGTGCTGTTTGCCGTCAGCCTTGCGGCGTACTGCGCCGGGTGCGAAAGGAGGCTTCGCCATGCGTAAGCGGCATACGCTTGGGGCGACCCTGCGCGGCCATTGGAGCCTGTGGGTACATTCGCCGCGGACGGTCATCGCGCTGGTGTTTGTGGCGATGATGACGATCATGTTCACCCGCGCGCAGCATTTGCTTTATGAAGCGAGCGGGTATGCGCTGCATTTGGGCGAGATGGTTTACGCGAGCGTCAATCAGGGGTTCCATCTGCTGAACACGAGCATCGGCTTTCTGGTGATGATTTCGGAGATTCCCAAACGGATTGCGTGGCAGAAATACGCGCTGATTCGCCAATCGCGCGGGCGGTGGCTGATCTCGCTGGTGGCGTTCTGCGCGATGATCTCGGCGCTGTTTCTGGCGGCGATGCTGCTTTCAGCCACCCTCTGCTCAGCGCCCTACGCCGCGCCGGGCGGGGGATGGAGCGACCTCGAGCGGCTGGCTGCCGACCCGGATTATGTGTATGAGGTGCAGTTTGCGCCGACATATATCCGCGTGCTGTCGCCGCTGGCGGCCTGCGGCCTGGCGGCGGCGGTGCAGATGGGGTACTACCTGCTGCTGACGCTGACCGTCCTCGCGTTTGCGCTGTTTGACTGCGGAAACGTTGGCATCATCGTCTGTGTGATGATGGTGACGGCGCATATCACGCTGCTGGCCGAGCTGTTTCCGGGAATCGTCCTGCCGGGGCTGTATGCGACGCTGAGCGCCATTGCCGCTCGGGCGTATGGCGACGAAATCGGCGCGGCGCTTCGCGCGCTCGTCGGCTACGGCGTGGCGATTGCGGCGTTGATCACGCTGATGGCGGCGCGCGTACATCGCATGGATTTGCGGTTCGAGGGGAGAGAATGAGGCGATGATTGAGATTGAAAACCTGTCCAAGCGATATGGAAAGAACGAGATTCTGCGCCAGATCACGGTGCGGTTTGAATCGGGCGGCATTTACGGACTGGTCGGCGCAAACGGCTGCGGCAAAACGACGCTGATGCGCTGCATCTGCGGGTTCAGCCAGCCGACAACGGGGTATGTTCTCGTGAACGGCTGTCTGGTCGGCGGACGGCGCGCGCTCAGGCGGAATCCGGCGCTGCAAAGGAGCGGCGCGGTCAGCGAGGCGGCGGATTTTGCCCCGAAGACGGGCGTAATCATCGAAAGCCCCGGCTTTCTGCCGAATGAATCCGGGCTGACGAACCTGATGCTGCTGGCCGACATGTCCGGCCGCGCCGACCGGGCGGACGCTCGTCGCGCGATGGAAACGCTGGGGCTTTCGCCGGACGAGCGCAAGCCCGTCGGCCGGTATTCGCTGGGCATGCGGCAGCGACTCGGCTTTGCGCAGGCGATCATGGAAAATCCGGATGTGCTGGTGCTCGACGAGCCGTTCAACGCGATGGATCGGGACGCGATGGAAGAAGTTCATGCGCTGCTGAGGCAGTTTCGAGAGGCGGGCAAGACGATCCTTCTGGCCAGCCATAGCGCGGCGGATATTGCGAAAGCCTGCGATATCGTTTATGAGATGGAGGACGGGAGGCTGCGGCGGGCTGTTCCTGCGGAAAAGAGCTGAGCGACAAAGATATGATTAGAGAAAGATGTCAGGATACGGGATTATTGAGCGGTTGCGTCACGGACGACGCACTCCATTGAAGCGGCGCGAGATCCCCAGCCATCCTCCTTTCCGTCCCTGCCCGCATATACTGCCCTGAGGTGAGGCGAATGCTGGAAGGATTATTGATGTTCTTCATTCAGGACGCGCTTTTTCTATTGGGGTATCTGGCGCGGGGAAATGCGTTTCCCAAGCCGCTGAGCCGCGAGGAGGAAGCCGAGATGATCGAGCGGATGCAGCGGGGGGATAGGGGCGCGCGGGAAAAGCTCATCGAGCACAACCTGCGGCTGGCGGCGCACATCGCCAGAAAATACACCGTGCCGGGCTATGACGCGGACGACCTGATTTCAATCGGAACGGTGGGGCTGATTAAGGGCGTGGGGACGTTTAAGCCGGGGACGGGGACGCAGCTCAGCACCTATTGCGCCCGGTGCATCGAAAACGAAATCCTGATGTGCCTGCGGGCGAGCCAGAAGCGGAAGGGGGACGTTTCCTTGCAGGAGCCCATCGGCACGGATGGGGAGGGCAACGAAATCACGCTGATCGACGTGCTGGGGACGGACCCGGAGGCGGTGCACGGCGAGGTAGAACGGCGCGTCAGCCTGCAAAGCATCCGCGAGCTGGCGGAGCACGGCCTCAAGGGGCGGGAGGCGACGGTGATCCGCATGCGTTACGGGCTGATGGACGGCAAAGCCTATGCGCAGCAGGAGGTCGCGGAGCGGCTGGGCATTTCCCGCTCCTATATTTCCCGCATCGAAAAGAAAGCGCTGGAGCGGCTGAAGGAAGCCTTTGAGACGGGAAAAATGTCGAGGAAATCATAAAAAAAGGGGACGAGAGAACGGGTTTTGCATGAAAATGCTTGATCTTTTGAAAAAGACGTGATAAAATTGAAAACACGAGTGCATATTGCTGATTACGACGCCGCCTGACGCGGCGGTGTTTGGCAGGCATCAGAATTTATCAGATAAACGTATTTGGAGGGATTCCACATGATTACCGCAGGCGATTTCCGTAAGGGCGTGACCATCGAGTGGGAAGGCGGCGTCTGGACCATCGTTGATTTCCAGCACGTGAAGCCGGGCAAGGGCGCGGCGTTTGTTCGCACCAAGCTCAAGAACGTGATGACCGGCGCCGTGGTTGAGCGCTCCTTCAACCCGACCGATAAGCAGCCGCGCGCGACCATCGAGACCAAGGAGATGCAGTACGTCTACAACGACGGCGAATTCTACTACTTCATGGATCAGGAGACCTTCGAGCAGATCCCGCTGACCCTCGATCAGGTCGAGGACGCGATCCGCTTTATGAAGGAAGAGACCATGGCGACCGTGCGCTTCTTCAAGGGCAAGGCCTTCTCCGTTGAGGCGCCGAACTTCGTCGTGCTCGAAGTCACCGACACCGAGCCGGGCTTCAAGGGCGATACCACCAGCAACACCACCAAGCCGGCGACGCTGGAGACGGGCTACCAGATTTCCGTGCCGCTGTTCATCAACATCGGCGACAAGATCCGCGTGGATACCCGCGACGGCTCCTACATGTCCCGCGCGTAAGCGACTGCAAAGCGTGAGAAAGGCGGCGTGACCATGAGCAAGGTTGGCGAAAAGGTTGCATATCTCAAGGGCTTGGCTGAGGGTCTGGGCGTAAACGGCGAGACCGAGCAGGGCAAGCTCATGCTGGCGATGATCGACACGCTGGAAGCGCTCGCGAAAAACAGCGAGGAAACCGACGAGCGGGTTGAAGAGCTCTCCGAGTATGTCGAGGAGATCGACAGCGACGTCAGCGATCTCGAGGAAGCGCTCTTCCTTGACGACGAGGATGAAGAGGACGACGACGAAGCATATGAGGACGAGGACGACGATGAGGACGGCGACGGCCTGATCGAGTACGAGTGCCCGCACTGCGGCACGGTCATCTTCTTTGACGAGAACGCCTTTGACATGGAAGAAGAACACCTCTGCCCGAACTGCCATCGCAAGGTCTTTGAGGACGACGGCGAAGACGGAGACGACGAGGAATAATTTTCCGAACCGATACAAAAGGGCTGATGCGGACAGCGCGCAGGAAGCGCATTGGCCGCGCAGCCCCTTTTTTAACGCATCGAAAGCGCGAGACGCACGGCGCGATGTGGGATGAGAAAACGGGGGAACAGCGGGTATTCCCCATACCCATTGCGCGGAGAAACCAGAATCGAGGACGAACGCATGAAAAGACGACTTTCAACCCTTCTGCTTGCGCTGCTGCTGGCCGTGTTTGCGTCGGCTTCGGCGGAAGAGATTCTCTACACGGGAACGGTCTCAAAGCCCATGACCATACGCGCGAAGAAATCCACGTCGGCCGCGAAGCTGGGCAGCGTGGAGACGGGCGAGCTGATTAACATCGTCGAATACGGCAGCGAGTGGACGAAGGTTGACCAAAACGGCGTGGTGGGCTATGTGCTGACCCGAAACGTCGAGGATCTGGCGGCGGCCGCGGGCTATAACGACGAGGCGGACGCGCAGTATCTGGGCGTGGCCGAGCGGAACCTGACCATCCGCGCGGAGGAAAGCAAATCCGCGCAGAAGCTGCAGCAGCTCGAAGAGGGCGAAACGGTGTACATCACCGAGCTGGGCAAGGAGTGGCTCGCCGTGGTGAAGCAGGGCGTGAAGGGCTATGTGCTGGCCGACCGGGTCAACGACCTTCGCCCCGCGCACGACGGCATTGAGCTGCCGGCGGATTATCAGATTTCGACCAGCTTCACGGCGGTGTACAGCGCGACGGCGGACGTGAATCTGTCCATCCGCAAGGAAAAGGACGAGGACGCCAAGCTGATCGGCACGGTTTACGAAAATGAATCCGTCGATGTGATGGAGCTTGACGATCAGTGGGCGCGCGTGAAGAAGGGCGACGCGGACGGCTATGTGCTGCGCAGCCATCTGCGGTATTTCCGGAGATATGATCCCTACGGGCCGTATGTGCCGGGCGTCGTCTTCTATCCCTACGCGGCGGTGACGACGGAAAACACCGAGATCGTGAACGGCGAGACGGGCGAAAGCCTGCGCACGGTGCCCAAGGGCGCGGTGATGGCCGTCAGCGCCATGCAGGAGGATCTGTCCGTCACCCTGCCGTATGACCGCATCACGGGGCGCATCCGCGCGACGGGCAAGCTGGAGCTGGAAGTGGTGCACCCGTGGAACGAGGCGCAGACGGGCGATCTGATCGCCGTGTTCTCGACGTATTACGACCCGGAGCAGACCACGCAGACGCAGATTGGCCGGCTGCACAACATCATGCAGGGCGTGGAGCGGCTCAACGACGTGATCGTGCCCTCCGGCGAGAAATTCTATTTCAACGATTACTGCGCGCCGTACACGAAATCCAACGGCTACGAGATGGGCCCGATCGTCAACTATGTTTCCAGCCAGAAGTTGGGCTACGGCGGCGGAATCTGCCAGGTTTCCACGACGCTGTACAACGCGATTCTGCAAATCCCGATCGGCGTGATTAAGACGCAGGTTCATTCCTCCTACGGCATCAGCTATGCGCCGCTGGATATGGACGCGGCGGTGGGAAAGGGCAACATCGACCTGCGGCTGCAAAACACGCTGCCGTATGACGTGCGCTTCGCGCTGCAGGCGGTCGGCGGCGTGCTGACGGTGCGGGTGTATCGGGCGAGCTGATGAAGCGGGCATGGATTGCGGCATGGGCGCTCGGGCTCATGCTGCTTTTGCCGCTGTGCGCCGGTCTGGCGGAGACGACGGACGGCGAGGCGGAGTATTACGGCACCATCGGCAAGCGGATGACCGTGTACAGCGATGCGAGCGAGAGCGCCGCGTCGCTGGGAAAGATCGAGGCCGGGACGGTCGTGGACGTCTACAAAAAAGGGCGGACATGGACGCGGATCGGCTATGAAAACGGACAGGGCTACGTGCTGACGAAGTTTGTGGAAATGGTGCAGCGCAAAAACCCGTTTGACGGGCCGATGCCCGGCACGAGCAGGCACGTCGCGGTGGGCTATGTGCTGACGGACACGCTGTTCACGCCGGAGGGATACCGCTATCCGATTTCGGTGAGCGCGGGGAGCTGGATTTCCATCCATCGGATCAAGGATGGGCGGGCATATTTCCCGTATCGCAGGCTGGAGGACGACGTGAGCCTCGGCGTGGACAAGCTGCGGATGTACGACTTTGTGGATTGGAACGAAGCGAAGCCGGGCGATCTGCTCTATGCGTTCACGACGTTCTATTCCACGAGCACCAGCAAGGAGGGCAACGTCGGCCGCGTATACAACATTGCGCTGGCCAGCGAGCGCCTGACGGAAATCCGCGTCAGGGCGGGGGAGAGCTTCTCCTTCAACGCGGTCTGCGGCCCGTATACGAAGGAAAACGGCTATATGGCCGCGCCGATTCTTTCCGGCGAGAGCAAGATGGGCTACGGCGGCGGCGTCTGTCAGGTGTGCAGCACGATTTACAACATCGTTCTGCGCGTGCCCGCGGTGATCGAGGATATGAACTGGCATTCGCAGGGCGGCGTGAGCTATCTGCCCGCCGGGTTTGACGCGACCGTCAGCGACACAAAGGACATGGTGTTTCGGAATGTTCTGCCGTATGACGTCCGAATCGAGTTTGAAAGCCTCGATGGGGTGATGACGGCGTTCCTGTTCCGGGATTACGACGAATGAGCGGCATGCGAAAGGATGACGATATGCGGATTTTGATTTCCAACGACGACGGCATTTTTGCGCCGGGGCTTATGGCGCTGGTTCGCGCGTTCAGCGCGGCGGGGCACACGGTTTACGTCGCCGCGCCGGACAGCCAGCGCTCGGCGGCCAGCCACAGCATGACGCTGTTCCAGCCGCTGACGGCGCGGGAGCGTGCGGTCGAGGGCGCGGAAAAGGCGTGGGCGATTGACGGAACGCCGGTGGATTGCGTGAAGCTGGCGGCCAAGGCGCTCTGCCCGGAGGTCGAATTTGTGATTTCGGGCATCAATCACGGCTACAACGCCGGTTCGGACGTGCTGTATTCCGGCACGGTCGGCGCGGCGATGGAGGGCGCGCTGAACGGCAGACCCGCGATGGCGGTTTCGCTCGGCCACGAGCGGGAGGACATCTACGACAAGGCGGCGGCGCTGGCGGTTCGGGTCTTTGACGGGCTGCGGGCGCATCCCCTGCCGCCGTTCTCCGTGCTGAACCTGAATTACCCGGAGCGGGATGAAGCGCTGGGGCTGAAGGCCACGTCCCTGCGGACGCTGCGCTATCTGGACGATTACGAGCCGGAGATCGGCGAGGACGGCGAAACGCGCTATACGCTCGTCGGCGGTCTGGACAAGAGCATGGCGGACGGCGAGGACGATTACACGTGGCTGAAGCGCGGCTACGCGACGATGACCGTTTTGACCTACGATCTCACGCACGACGCGGCGACGAAGGCGCTGGCGGGGCGGATCTGAAAATCCCGATATAAAAACGATGCAGGAAGCGCGAAACTTCTTGCATTTTTTTCGCAGTTTTGATACAATAAAGCCAAAGAATAAGCGGGCGTTTTGCCCAGGAAGGTCAAACGTTATGCAGGATATGCAGGACATGATGCGCAGACTCAATCAGTCCGGCAAAAGACTGAGCAAGGGTCATCGCAAGATTGCGGAATATATTGTGGAGCACTACGACAAGGCCGTTTTTATGACGGCCAGCAAGCTGGGCGAGAAGGTCGGCGTGAGCGAATCGACCGTCGTTCGCTTTGCCTCGGCGATGGGGTATGAGGGCTATCCGCAGCTGCAGCGGGCGCTTCAGGAGCTCGTGCGCCACTGGCTGACGGCGGTGCAGCGCTTTGAAATGGCGACGGATATCGACCAGAGCGAGGTGCTGCGCACGGTGCTGCATGCCGATATGCAGAATATCCGCACGACGACCGAGGAAATTGACACCGCCGCGTTTGACGAGGTGGTTGATAAAATCATCGGTGCGCGCAACATCTATGTGATGGGCCTGCGCTCGGCCGCGCCGATTGCGCAGTTCCTCGCGTATTACCTCAACTTTATCTTTGACAACGTGCGCGTGGTTTCCGAGGCGAGCGGCGACGTGTTTGAACAGATCAGCCGTATCAACGAGAGCGATCTGCTCTTTGGCATCAGCTTCCCGCGTTATTCGACGCGCACGCTTGAAGCGATGAGCTTCGCGAAGGCGCGCGGCGCGCAGGTCATCGGCCTGACCGACGGCCCGATGTCCCCGGTCTACGCGACGAGCACCGTCTGCCTGACCGCGCGGACGGACATGGCCTCGTTCGTGGACTCGATGGCCGCGCCGCTGTCGGTCATCAACGCGCTGATCGTCGCCCTCGGCCTCCGAAGGAAGGACGAACTCAGCGAGCATTTCCGCTTGATGGAAGGAATTTGGGATGAATACAGGGTCTATGTCGGCAAAGACCGCGTGTGACGTTGCCGTGATCGGCGGCGGCGCGGCGGGCATGATGGCCGCGCTGCAAGCCGCCTGGGCGGGCGCGCGCGTGGCGCTGCTTGAAAAAAACGAAAAACTGGGCAAGAAGATTTATATCACGGGCAAGGGGCGCTGCAACGTGACCAACGTTGCGGATATCGACGATTTCTTTAAGCAGATTCCGAGAAATCCGCGCTTTCTGAACGCGGCGGCGCGCCAGTTTACGCACGAGGATGTGACCGGGCTGCTGGAAATGCTCGGCACGCCGACCAAGGTTGAGCGCGGCGGCCGCGTCTTCCCGGAAAGTGACAAGGCGAGCGACGTGACGCGCGCGCTGGATCGCGGGATGCGGGATGCGGGCGTTGTGATTTCGCTGAACACGCAGGTCGCCCACGTGCGGCAGGCGGAGGGTGGCTTTGACGTGGAGCTGACGCAGGGCGGCACGCTGCGCGCCAAGAGCGTGATCGTCGCGACCGGCGGCGTGAGCTATCCCTCGACGGGCAGCACGGGCGACGGCTATCTGTTCGCCAAGGAAAACGGGCTGAACGTCACCAAGCTGAGCGCGTCGCTGGTCGGTCTGACGATGGATGAAAAATGGCCGACGCTCTTGCAGGGGCTGTCGCTCAAGAATGTGCGAATCACCGCGAAGGTGGGAAAGAAGACGATTTACAGCGAGCTGGGGGAGATGCTGTTCACGCATTTCGGCGTAAGCGGCCCGCTGATGATCGAACTGAGCAGCCACGCGCCGGAGGATTTCTCGCAGATGGCCGTGACGCTGGATATGAAGCCCGGCTTGACGGAAGAGCAGGTCGATTTGCGGTTGCAGCGCGATTTTGCAGAGAACATCCGCAAGCAGCTTTCCTCCGTGCTGACGGGGCTGATGCCTGCGCGCATGGCGCCGGTTTTCGCCAAGCTCTGCGGCGTGGACGCGGATACGCCGGTCAATCAGGTGACGCGCGAGCAGCGGCTGGCGATTGGCCGCGCGCTCAAGGCGCTTCCGCTTCACGTCGTCGGCACGAGGCCGATTGAGGAGGCCATCGTCACGCGGGGCGGCGTTGATGTGCTGGAAATTACGCCGGGCACGATGATGAGCAAGAAGACGCCGGGGCTGTTCTTCGCGGGCGAAGTGCTGGATGTGGATGCGCATACCGGCGGGTTCAACCTGCAAATCGCGTTTTCAACCGGCGCGCTGGCGGGCAAGAGTGCCGCGGCGTGGACGATGGAGTGACAAAGGGATACCCAAAAAAGGACAGCCGTGCGCTGTCCTTTTTTGATGGAGAATGGCGTATTCCTATAGATATCATAGGCGTGGATATGCGTTTGAGGCACTCACGGTGCTTATCGACCAGCTCCATCGAATGGCACCTGATCGAGCGTTTGGATTCGCATGTAAAAGTTTGATTTTGATAAGCTGGCTTCCCGGCGGTGTGAGGGCTGGAAACCAAGTTTTTTCTGTACTGGGGAATTATTGAACGGTTACAATATACCGGTTGGAAAATTTCAATGAAAAAAGTCTCATACACACCGGATGCTTTGAGCATTCCGCAGCGTATGAGGCTTTTCAATCGGGTGTGCCGAAGCGCATCGCCTGCGCGATCCTTCGCAAGAAGAACCCTGAACGCGGAGCGGGGGTTAGCCTAAAATTTCACGCACCTTCTGCTCCAGCGCATCCGCCAGCGCAGCATGGCTTTCACGATCCATGTGCAGCTGATCTTCCCGGCTGGGGTGTGCCACCTGAGCTGCGTCGAGGAAGTACGCGCCGTGTGCCTGCGCAACGGCTCCGTATACCTCGGCGAAATGATGCGATTTTTCCACGGCTTCGCGGGTGAAGCAGCCAAACGGGCTGCTTTCAACGTCGTCGCCGATGTGAATCGGCGAAACGATCAGCACCTGCGGCTTTTTGTAATGCGGCGCATAGGGGAAAGAATCGATGATTCGGAGCAACTGCTCCATGGCCTTGCCCAAATCCCAGAGCGTGGGATTGATGCGATGTTTGAGGTCGTTCGTGCCCAGCATCAGGATAATCAGATCGAGCGGATTGTGGGAGGCGATGCAGGTGGGCAGAAAGGTTTTTCCGTTCCGCCCGGCCTCCACCTCGTCCTCAAAGACGGTGGTTCGGCCGCCGCAGCCTTCTTCGATGACGCGGTAATCGCTGCCCAACTGGCGCTGGAGCTGCCCGGTAAAGCGATCCTCATAGGGATGGCGGCCGCCGAGCGGATGGGACGCGAACGTATTGCTGTCCCCATAGCAAAGGATGTTTTTCATGTCGCCCTCCGACTTACGCGATCAGGCCGAGCATACGCGGCAGGCAGAGCGTGATTTCCGGCACGAAGGTCAGCAGCAGAAGCAGGATGACCATCACCAGATAGAACGGCAGGAATCCCTTGATCATCTTTTCTACGGGCTGTTTGGCAATGGTGCAGCCGATAAACAGGGATGTGCCGACCGGCGGGGTACACAGACCGATACCGTAGGCCAGAACCAGCACCACGCCGAAGTGATACGGGTTAAAGCCCAGACCGTTGACCGCAATCGGATAAAGAATCGGGGTTGTGACCAGAATCAGGATGCCCATATCCATGAAGCAGCCCAGCAGCAGCATCATCAGCAGGAGCAGAAGCGTCAAAATCGTTCCGTTAGAGGTCAGGGAGAGCAGCCACACGGTCATGTTCTGCGGCACCTTGAGGTAGTTCATCACATAGCTGAACGCGCTGGAGGCCGCAATGATGCCCATGGCCATCGCCAGCGTGGGCAGGCACTTGAGCAGGCCGCTGATATAGAGCCTCGGATACATATTGTGGTAGATACAGACCGTGACAAACAGCGCATAGACCGCCGCAACTGCAGCCGCTTCCGTCGCGGAGCAGATGCCCGTGGAGGTACCGACGATGATGACGACGATCGCGCCGAGGCCGAAGAGCGCCTCCACGAAGATCTTGATATTTTCCTTCAGGGAGCATTTTTCCCCAAGCGGATAGCGGCGGCGAATCGCAATAATCACAGCCGGAATCATCAGGCCGAGGGTCAGCAGAACGCCGGGCACATAGCCACACATCAGCAACGTGCTGATGGACAGGCCGCTCGCGGTGGAAATCGCGTAGAAGAGCATGTTCTGGCTCGGTGGGATGATGACGCCCTCGACGGAGGAGGTCACCGTGACGGCGACGCTGTAATCCACATCGTAGCCCTCGTCCACCATGGCCGGGATGAGCATCGCGCCGATGGAGGATACGTCCGCAGCGGAGGAACCGGAGATGCCGCCGAACAGCATGCTGACCAGAATGTTCACGATGGCGGTGCCGCCGCGAATCTGGCCGACGAAGATGTTGCACAGGCGCATCAGCTTCTTGGTGATCTGGCCGTCGCACATCACCTGCGCCATCATGATGAAGAACGGCACGGCGATAAACGTAAAGCTGGATAGACCCGTGGTCATCTTCTGAAACAGGTTCAGATAGGGGATGTTCATGTACGTCGCCGTAATGACGGCAGAAATGCCAAGGCTGTAGGCGATCGGGAAGCGCAGAACCATCAGAATGGCGAGCGACGCGAACAGCATGATCGTACCGATTGCAATCTGGCTCACGACTTTTTACCCCCTTTCTTGAACAGCTTGTCAAAGCCCTCTTCAAAACGTGCCACGCCGTCGCTGGTCTGACGCTCTTCCTTGACGAAGACGCCGATCAGGTTGATGATGCTGAAGGCAAACATCAGTGCGCCGCCGAGCACCATCGGAAAATACTGGAAGCCCTGGTTCCAGTGGGAGGCGGGAAGGCGCTTGCGCGAATTGAGCACGAAAATTTTCCACGAATCCGTCATCATCAGGTAGAAAAACGCCGTGAGCAGCACATGGCGCAGCACGTCGCAGGCCTTTTGGAGCGGTTTGGGGAACTTGCTGTAGAAGCCTGTGATGGCAATATTGCTGTCATTGTAGGTTTCAACGGACATCACGAGGAAGCCGAACCAGACCAGCATGACAATGATGACCTCTTCGGACCAGGACCACGGCTTGCTGACCACATAGCGCATGATGACCGCACCGAAGCAGATGACCATAATCGCGACCAGCAGCGCACAACAGATATATCGCTCGAGCTGGATGACATGATCCAGAAATTTTCTGAGTTTTTGCATATTTTTTCCTCCGACGGGGATAAAAATGGTTTGAGATTTTCCCTCTGCCGTCGCATACGGCAGGAAACGCTGTTTTTGAAGAAAGAAAGGAGGGTGGATGGCGAGCATCCACCCTCCAATGTGAATCAGGAATAGTGGGGGATTATTCGACCGCGTTGATCATATCAACGATGGTCTTGTACTGCGGATATTCGTCGTAAACACTGGCGACAGCCGCCTGGAAGGACGGCACATCCACTTCGATGATTTCGCTGCCGGCGGCTTCGCACGCGGCGCGGGATTCGAGCTGGTAATCCTGCATGGCCTGACGCTGCCAGACGGCGGCCTCATAGGCGGCCTTGCGGACGGCTTCCTGCTGCGCTTCGGTCATCTTATCCCAGCTGGCCTTGCTCATCAGCAGAACGGCCGGGGGCGCCATGTGCTGGTCGAGAGAGTAATACTTGGCGACCTCGTAGTGACCAGAGGTGTAGTAGGAAACAAAGTCGTTCTCAGCGCCGTCAACAATACCGGTCTGCAGACCCTGGAAAACCTCAGCGTAATCCATCGGGGTGGCCTCGGCGCCCAGCGCGCGAACCATCGAGATGGCGACCTCGGTCTGCTGAACACGAATCTTCATGCCCTTCAGATCCTCAACGCTGCGGATGGGCTTGCTGGTGGTGTAGAAGCAGCGCGCGCCAGCCTCCCAGAAATACAGGCCGACCATGCCGTAATCATCGAGCAGCCCCATGGCGTACTCGCCGGCTTCGCCGTCCAGCGCCTTGTACTTCTGCTCGGTGCTGGCGAAGAGATACGGCATGCCGAAGACGCCGAACTCGTCGATGGTGGAGGCCATGGAGTTGGTGTTCACGCGGGAAAAATCCAGGGAGCCGAGCTGAAGCTGATCCATGGAGGAGGCTTCGTCGCACAGCGCGCCGTTGGAGTACACGTCGATGGTCACGGTGCCCTCGGTGTACTTGTTGGCCAGTTCGGCAAACATCTTCATGCCTTCGGTGATGGGGTTGCCGTCCGGCTGGTTTTCGGCCAGCTTGAAGTTCAGGGTCGGACCCATTTCGGCCGCGGCCAGCGCGCAGACGCACACCATGGCCAGAGCGAGAGCGAGAGTCAACAGTTTTTTCATAGTGGATTTCCTCCTTACTTTATATGATTTTTGCAACGCTTTGCAAAATCATTTCGATGCGGAAACGATGCGCCTCAGATGAACTCCTCGAAGAACATCAAGTTGTTGCGAAGGATGACGGAGATCGGAACAGTGATGCTTTCGGCCTTTGGAGTCTGATCCTTTACGAGCACCTCTGATAACGTCTTGATCGCTTCGTAGCCTTTCTGATAGGGATTTTTATAGATGATTGCTTTCAGCACGCCGCGGCGCAGCATGTCGGCGCTCTCGTCGAACAGATCGCTGCCCACCAGAAGCAGCTTACGCTTGGCTTCCAGCCGGAGAGCCGCGTTGCACAGCGGAATCGTGTTGCGCGCGCGGACGGAGTAGGCGGCGATTATCGCCGGATCGGACATACATTCGTAGTAGCGATCGGCGCTGGGGTGGGGGGATGGATCGTTGATAACCATCACATTCAGCTCCGGCCGGTGCGTTCGAATGTAATCGGTAAACCCGATGGTATTCATCCGGTGGGACGGCGAATCTTCCTTGCCCGCCGCGATCAGAATGGTTCCGCTCTGCTGCCAGATCATGCTGCACATCAGCTCGGCGCCGAGTCTGCCGGTATTTTCGTCGTTCGGCGCGATGCAACATAGCCTGTTCAGTTCGCTGATATCGTTATCAATCAGCACAACGCGAATCCCGCGGTCGGCGAATCGTTTCAGGCTTTCCTGTGAGGCGGGGCTGTTGGTTGCCGGAACGGTAATCAATCCGTCCAGCTCGCTGCCGTATTGCGCGTAAACCTCGTCCAACTTGGCGAGCAACGGCTCCTCTTCGGAATTAGAGCGGTTGAGTGCATAAGGAAATTCCAGAAAGCTGATTGGATAAATCGAATTTTCCTGAATGTATTCGTGGCAGCCCTTCCACATGTAATTGAAATAGTACGCGCCGGCGTTCTGCGCTTCCGGCAGAATGATGGCGACCGTCGCCCGTTTCTTTTTCAGCGCGGAGGCGGCCAGATTGGCGGTATACCCCATCTCCTCGGCTGTTTCGAGGATGCGCTTGCGCGTCGCCTCGCTCACGCCCTCTTTGCCGGAAAGTGCACGGGAGACGCTCACCATGGAAACACCGACCCGCTGCGCAACCTCGCGCAGTGTTACGTTCGTATTTTCCACATCATCCCTCCGCGCCTGCGTAATTTACGTTATCGTTTAAGCTAAAATCATTATAAACCAGCCGGATGCGAATTGCAATAATTTTTTTGAAATTTTTGTGCCTATTTTCGTTTTGAAATTTCTTTTTCCGGATTTATTGACAATTCGTTCAAAAAATAGTATGCTACTGTCAAAAGAAAGGATGTGTCGAGATGCGCCAGTTCGTCATTAAAAACGTAAAAATCGTTTTGGAAACGAAAACGATAAATCTTGGTTATCTGCTCATTCGGGACGGTGTGATTGCCGAAGTCGGCGAACAGCCTGTTCCCGAGACGCTGGCCGCGCTGCAAACGCTGGACGGCGAGGGAATGTTCCTCTGTCCGGGCTTTGTGGATCTTCATACCCACGGCGGCGGTGACCACGATTTTATGGATGGCGAGGCCGATGATATTCTCTGCGCCGCGCGCGCGCATCTGGCGCACGGCACAACCACCATCGCCCCGACGACGCTCACCTCCTCCGACGAGGAACTTTTCCGCTTTTTTGAAAATTACGAAACCGCCTTGCGGGAAAAAGAGAATATGCCGCATCTTGCGGGCTTCCATCTGGAGGGGCCGTACTTCTCTGCCGCGCAGGCGGGCGCTCAGCCGCCGGAATACCTCGTCGCGCCGAAAAAAGAGCACTATATGGAAATTCTGCGCCGCAGCAACGGCCATATGCTGCGCTGGTCCATCGCGCCCGAGCTGGATGGCGCGATGGCGCTGGGCGACGAGCTGAAAGCGCGCGGCATCATCGCCTCCATCGGCCATAGCAACGCGGATTACGAGACCGTGAAGGAGAGCTTAAAGCACGGCTTCACCCATGTTACGCACCTGTACTCCGGTATGTCCACCATCACCCGCCGAATGGGGCACCGCGTTTTGGGCGTTGTGGAGTGCGCGTACCTGTTTGACGAGCTGGATGTGGAGATCATTGCCGACGGCATTCATCTGCCGCCTGAACTGCTTCGCCTCATTCTCAAAACGAAAAACAACCGCCAGATTTCTCTGGTCACAGACAGCATGCGCGGTGCGGGCATGCCGGAGGGGCCGTCCGTGCTGGGCAGCCGGAGCCACGGCATGCCGGTGATGATTTCGGGCGGCATCGCCAATATGCTGGATCATTCCGGCTTTGCCGGAAGCGTTGCGACGACGGATCGGCTCGTCCGAACGATGGTGCAGAAAGCCGGCATGCCGCTGCATGAAGCAGTCAACATGGCATCCCTGCATCCGGCACGGCTGATTCATAAGGATGACGAAATCGGCAGCATCGCTGTCGGCAAGCGCGCCGATCTCGTGCTGCTCGATGAAAATCTGCTGACACGGCGCGTCTTTGTTGACGGCCATGAAATAACTTCGCATTAAGCGGGAGGAATCAAAATGAACATTCATGTCTACAAAACCACGCAGGAAATGGGCGAGGAAGCCGCCAAGCTGATCGCTGCCAAACTGAACGAGGCCATCGCGGAGAAGGGGGAAGCGCGTCTTCTGCTCTCCACGGGTGCTTCCCAGTTTGAAATGATGGATGCGCTGACGAAAATGCCCGTCGATTTCACGAAGGTGACGATGTTCCATCTGGATGAATACGTCGGCTTGCCGATCACCCATATCGCCAGCTTCCGCAAGTACCTCACCGAGCGCTTCGTCAATCGGGTTCCGCTCAAGGAAGCCGTGTTCGTCAACGGTGAGGGCGACGTGGCAGCCAACATTGACTATATCTCCAAGCGCGTCAAAGAAGCGCCGATCGATGTCGGCGTGATCGGCATCGGCGAAAACGGACATATCGCTTTTAACGATCCGCCCGCCGATTTTGACACCGAGGCTGCCTATAAGGTCGTTACGCTTGACGAGCGCTGCCGCAAGCAGCAGGTCGGCGAGGGTTGGTTCGCAACCATTGACGATGTGCCTAAGCAGGCCATCTCCATGTGCGTGAAGCAGATTATGAGCAGTCGGTGCATCGTCACCGTCGTGCCGCATGCGGTCAAGGCTGAGGCCATTAGGAACACGCTGGCGCAGGAGATCAACAATATGGTGCCTGCCACGATCATGAAGAGCCATCCGCATTGGGATCTGTATCTGGATGCGGATTCCGCCGCAGGTTTCCTCAAACTGTAAAATCGGTCGGACGGCATGTAAACCATAGTACTTGAAAAACCGGAATCCAGAAAACAAGCAAACTGCAGAACGGAATCCGCGAAAATCGTTACGATTCGCTGATGGAAACGGCAAAGGCCAACAGCCTGCGGTTGGATGACGATCTGCTCCCCTGATCAGAAGAAATGAAGTCGTGGTTCTCGGCAGTGTACGTGCTGGGAACCACGGCTTTTCTGTACCGGGGGATTATGATATATACCCCCAATACCGGGTGTCCGGTATTGGGGGTACATATCACAAAAATTGCGACGCCTCTCGGCTTTTATATATGAATCGTTCCTGTGCGCTGACGCAGTGGAACGGCTCAATCATCCCGCGCCACGACGTGCGCTCAAATTACGCGATGCTTCCGGCCTTCAACTGTTTCCTCACTTCGTCGATCGAAGCCTGCACGGCGGCGGGCGCGGGCCCGCCGGGAATCGAGCGCCCTTCAACGCAGGCCTTGAGGCTCATGGCGTCGTAAACATCCTGTTCGAAGGCAGGGTGGAACGCCTTGAATTCGGAAAGAGAGAGATCCGTCAATGCGGCGTTCGCCTTGATGCAGTACGCCACAAGCTCGCCGACGACCCGGTGCGCGTCGCGGAAGGCAACACCCTTTTTGACGAGATAATCCGCGCAGTCGGTGGCGTTGGTGAAGCCGCCGGCCGCGCCCGCCTCCATGATATCCTCACGGAAGGTCATCGTGCGGAGCATGGCGGTGAACACGGGCAGGCTCTTGAGAAGCGTATCGCGTGCGTCGAAAAAGGGCTCTTTGTCCTCCTGCATATCCTTATTATAGGCGAGCGGAATCCCCTTCATCACCGTCAGCAGGGCGATCAAATCGCCGTAGACGCGGCCGGTTTTGCCGCGCAGCAGCTCGGCGACGTCCGGGTTTTTCTTTTGCGGCATGATGGATGAGCCTGTGGAAAACGCATCGTCCATCTCAACAAAATGGAACTCGGAGGAGCTCCAGAGGATCAATTCCTCGCAGAAGCGGCTCAGATGCATCATGCAGATGGAGGCGGCGGAGAGATAATCGAGGATGAAATCGCGGTCGCTTACGCCGTCTAGGCTGTTTTGCGTAATGGCTGGAAAATCGAGCAGCTCGGCCACGCGCTGGCGGTTGAGCGGATATGTCGTCGCGGCGAGCGCGCCGGAGCCCAGCGGCATGACGTTGGCGGAATCAAATGCGTTTTGAAAACGCTTGTGGTCGCGCAGAAACATTTGAACGTAGGCCATCATATAATGCGCGAGCGTGACGGGCTGCGCGCGTTGCAGGTGTGTGTAGCCGGGCATGACCGTGTTCAGGTGCGCCTGCGCAAGATCGAGCAGCGTCTCAATCAGCTCATCGGGCAGGGCGCGGGTTTCCACGCACGTTTCGCGCGCGTATCGAGCACGCACTGGTCGTTCCGGCTGCGGCCGGTATGCAAGCGCTTGCCCGCTTCGCCGATCCGCTCGGTGAGAATGGTTTCGACATTCATATGAATGTCTTCCGCCTCGGTGGACCATTGAATTTTACCCGCCTTCGCGTCGGCAAGAATCCCCTTGAGCCCCTCGACGATCTTCGCCGCGTCCTCCTGCGGGATGATGTTCTGCTCGCCGAGCATGGTGGCATGGGCAATGGAACCCAGAATATCCTGTTCATATAAGCGGGAACCGAACCCGATACATGCGTTGAATTCATCGACCATTTCGTTGGTTTCCTTGGCGAAGCGCCCGCCCCATAGCTTCATGGTTTTTGTTCCTCCTCATTGATGAAAATCTGCAAGAGAAAAGATACCACGTTCGCGGGGAAAATGCAATATGGAACTCATAAATATACATCATATTTCAAAATTCATCCAAATAATCCTGCATAATCGGATTGTTTTTTGATTTATATGCATAAAAATGAAAAATTGGTGTTGATATCCGGAAAAACTTGTATTATTATGCATCCATCGAAACACAAACACATCAACAAAACGAACGGAGGAAAACCAAAATGAAAAAAATGCTCTCTCTTCTCTTTTGCATCCTTCTGATGATGAGCGCCGCCCTCGCTGCGGCAGAAGAAGCCAAGCCGCTGGAGGGCAAGAAGCTGACCATCGCGTTGAGCCCGAACTTCATGTTCTTCGAAACGGTCTCCGAAACCGAGGAATGCGGCTATGAAGGACTGGACATCGACATCATCAAGGAACTCTCGGATATGCTGGGATTCGATTTTGAAATCGTCCCGATGAGCTTTTCCTCTCTGGTCGGCTCTCTGCAGGCCAAGAGCGTGGATATGGTCATCTCCGGAATGTCCTACACCGAGGAGCGCGCGCAGATCGTCGATTTCTCCGACGTGTATTGCACCGCCGTCGTCGGCTGCGTAACGAAGGTCGATTCTGATATCGCTTCGTTTGACGATTTGAAGAACCAGATCGTCTGCTGCTCGCAGGGCACCAACTACGAGATGCTCATCGAAGGCATCGAGGGCGCGACGCTGAAGACGTATCAGGGTCAGGCGGCCGTCGGCACGGCGGTTGCGGAAGGGACGGACGGCGTGGTTGCCGGTCTGACGAGCATCAACGGTTCCAAAAAGCTGGCTACCACGATGCTCAACGACAAGGGCGAGTCGATGCTCAAGTATTTCCCGCTCGAGGACGCGCGTGCCGACGAATACAGCATGGCCTTCCCCAAGGGCAGCGAACTGGTGCCCGTATTCAACGAGGCGCTGGCGCAGCTCAAGCAATCCGGCAAGCTGGATGAAATGATTCACCAGTGGCTGTACTGATCGCCGCCTGCATCCGTACCGCAAAAACGATATCAGTTCATTAGGAAGGAACGGAAACCATGCAGTTAGATTTTTCAATCATCCTCGACTGGCTGCCCGCGTTCGGCAGTGCGCTGTTGGTCACGCTGAAAACAACCGTCTGCTCGCTGATTCTGGGGCTTGTGATCTCGGTGCCGCTTTCGCTGTGCAAGATTTCAACCTTTAGGCCGCTGCAATGGTTCGCGTTCTTCTACACGTCCGTCTTCCGCGGCGTGCCGCTGCTGGTTCAGGTCTTTATGATGTATTTCGGCATCCCGCTTGTGCTGCCCGTGCGCTTTACCGCCTTTCAGGCCGGCACGCTCGTCTTCGCCATGAATTCCGCCGCGTATATTTCCGAAAGCCTCAAGGGCGGCATCGGCGCGATTGATATCGGTCAATACGAGGCCGCCATGGCGCTGGGCGTGCATTATCCGTCGATGATGAAGGATATCATCCTTCCGCAGGCCATCAAGAGCGTGCTGCCCAGTCTGGTGAACGAGTTTATCAGCCTGCTGAAAAACACGACGCTCATCGCCTCCATCGGACTGGTGGATATCCTCTGCGTCGGCCAGCAGATTCAATCGCGCACATATCGCGCATTCGAGCCGTTTTTCGCCATTTCGGTGTTCTATTATGTGCTGGTGCTGGGGCTTTCCATCTTGGGCAAGGCGCTTGAAAAGAAGGTGAACGCAAGTGATCGAGGTTAAAGGGCTGTACAAGGATTTCGGCGCGCTGCATGTGCTGCGCGGCGTGAGCCTGAACGTCGAGCAGGGGGATATCATCTCCATCATCGGGCCTTCGGGCAGCGGAAAATCGACGCTGCTGCGCTCGATCAACCTTCTGGAAAAGCCAACCTACGGCGAAATCTGGGTCGAGGGCAAACTCATCACCCCGCCAGACCCCTATCTGCACTGGGATGTGATCCGCGCATCGCATACCTATGCAGCTCTGCGCGCCGAGGGGATGGACGATGAGCCCACCATCATGAAAATCAAAAAGGAAGACCTGCTCAAGCCGCACGAGGGCGGCGCTTACAATCGCCTGATGAAGCAGATCGTCAAGGACCATTTTGAAGATACCTATTCCGTGCGCCGCCGGGTAGGCATGGTTTTCCAGCATTTCAACCTTTTTCCACACATGACGGTGTTGGAGAACATGATTTACGCGCCGATGAAGGTGAACAAGGTGCCCCGCGAGGCTGCCATTGAGAAGGCGCGCGCGTTGCTCAACGATGTTGGGATGCTTCCGAAGATCGACGCTTATCCAAGCAAACTTTCGGGCGGGCAGAAGCAGCGCGTTGCCATTGCGCGCACGCTGGCGATGTCGCCGGACATCGTGCTCTTTGACGAGCCGACCTCGGCGCTGGACCCGGAAATGGTCAAGGAAGTGTTGGACGTCATCAAGAAGCTGGCGGAGACGGGCATGACGATGATTCTTGTTACGCACGAAATGGGTTTTGCCCGCGAGGTGTCCGACCGCATCTGCTTCCTCGACGAGGGCACGCTGATCGAGGATGCGCCTCCGGATGTGTTCTTTTCCACGCCGAAATCGGCTAGAGCGAAGGAATTTCTCGATAAGGTGCTCTAAGCAGCGCGCCCGCGCGGTTTCTGATTGTAGCGAAATGATTTTTGCGAAATACAGAAACCTCTGATTGAATCGAGAGCAATGAAATACAAACCCCGCATCTACCGGGAGAAGGACCGGCAGATGCGGGGTTTGTGATAAGGAAAACGCGGCTGTACCGCAGAAAGGAGAATGGCGTTTTACAGGAGCACCTTGGTCAGGATACTCGCCACGATCAGGATCAGCGCACCGCAGATGCGCGTTGCGATCTGAGCAAAGGGCAGAAGCTCCATGCGCTTTGCCGCCGACAGCACGGCGATGTCGCCCGTGCCGCCCATGTTCGTGGTGCAAAGACCGGCGGTAATGGCGGATTCGACGGGGTAGAAACCGACGAGGTAGCCGCCCATACCGGCGCCGATGGATACGCAGACCACGACGACCAGAACGAGCAGCATGTAAAGCGGGGAGAATGCGCTGATGACGGCTCCGAGGTCGATCATGGAGATGCCGATGCCGACCAGCAGGGCGCTCGTCCAGTTCTCATAACGAACTGGCTCCACTGCTGCGCGGCTTTTTCAAACTTCTCCGGGATGAAGCCGAACGCCTTGGACAGCGCGACCAGAATGATCATCCACGCATAGGCGTGAACGGCAGGAACGATCTTACCCACCACAACGCCCAGAATGTAGAAGGTCATCGCGAGGATCAGGCCGATGCCGAGCATCTGGTAATCCGGCTTGTTGTCGATGGTCTCCTTCATGGAGTCGTCGCTCTTGCGCATGCAGAACAGCTTTGAACACATCCTTCAGGCAGGCGGCATGTCTGATGAACGAACCTTCCGGAGCGAGGTTGCCCATTAGAACGGCAATGCTGCCGTCGGCTTTAATGCTGTGATTGTATGGGCGAAGGATATCTTCGTTTGTCAGATTTTAATATTGGAAGCCTTATATTGAATCTCTGCGCGTCCATAAGCGGCATATAAAACGGGTTCGAGTTCCATGATGTTATCGACATTGCTGATTCTTCCGACGATTTTACCGTGAACGATCTGGTCAACAAGGTCAATCAAATTCAGACGCCGAAAGATGCGGAATTGAAATGGTCTATCAGGAATTGAACATGATTCTGGTGTCGAGCGTTGCCGAAAACCTGTATGTTGGAAATCTTCCGGGAAACGGTGCGTTTGTTGACTGGAAGAAATTGTATGCCGATACCCGGAAGATCCTTGAATCGGTTGACATGGGCCATATTGACCCCAGAACGCCGGCCGGCATGCTCAACAGCGGTCAACTCCAGATGCTGGCCATCATGCGCGCCGTGATCAAAAAGCCGAAAATCATTGTGCTGGATGAGCCGACGTCCTCCCTGACGGACAATGAAACGGAAACGCTGTTTCGAATGATTCGTCAGTTGAAGAAATCGGGCGTGGCGACCCTGTTTATTACGCATAAACTGGATGAAGTCTATCGCATGGCAGACCGCGTGACGGTAATGCGCGACGGCGCTTTCGTATCGGTGAATTTGATTTCGGACGTCACCGAGAACGATCTGGTCGAACAGATGGTTGGGCGCAAGGTTGAAAATCAGTATCCCAAGATTCATGTGGATCGTGGAGAAGAAATCCTTCGGGTGGAACACCTGAGCGTTCCGCACCCGAACATCAAGGGCAAGAACATCGTTGACGATATCGGTTTTACGCTGCATAAAGGCGAAATTCTGGGGTTCGGCGGTCTGGTTGGCGCAGGCAGAAGCGAATCGCTCGGCGCGATATTCGGCCAGACGGACAAGGGCGTAAAAAAGCAGGTCTTTGTCGAAGGAAAAGAAGTGAATATCCATTCTCCGGGCGACGCGATCAAGCAAGGATTGGGTTTCCTGACGGAAGAGAGGCGCAAATCCGGATTTGTTCCCGTGTTCTCCATCTGCCACAATCTGACGCTTTGCATGCTGGATAAACTGCCCGGCGGCGCGCTGATCAATAAAAAATCCGAAGATGAAATCGCGCAGAAAATATTTGACAGGCTTCGCGTTAAAGCACCTTCCATGAGGACGCAGATCATCAATCTGTCCGGCGGCAATCAGCAAAAAGTGGTTCTGGGCAAATGGCTTTTGGATACGCCTAAAATTCTGATTATGGATGAACCGACGAAGGGCATCGACGTCGGCGCGAAGGCGGAAATCTATACCATTATGGGTGAGCTGGCGCAGCAGGGTATGGCGATTGTGCTGATTTCCTCGGATATGAGCGAGCTGTGCGCGATGAGTGATCGCTGCCTGGTGCTGAGCAACGGGAAAATCACGGGCGAATTTGTCGGAGAGGATATTACGCAGGAGAATGTGATGCGCGCTGCAATCGCGTCGTGAGGTAGAGTGCCATGGTAAACAGACAGGTGCTGAAAAATCAGCGGCTGGAGGTGACGATTCGCCTGCCCGGCAGTCAGCCGGAAAGCGAGCGATTTGACAGCAGCTGCGTTGTGGAACAGGTCTTGCTGGACGGAAAGCATACGTTCTGCCAGCCAGAACAGAAGATTTCTTCGCGGGTTACGTGCTGGGGTTTCGGTTTGAATGCCGAATTTGACATGAACGACGTCGCTCGAAAAGCAAAAAAAGGGGCGTTTTTTCCCAAACCGGGCGTTGGTCTCATGCAGCAGATCGAAGATGACAAACCCTATGACATGTGGAAACACTATGAAATCGAACGGTATTCCAAAGCTTGGAAAAGCGGAGCGGACTGGATCGAGTTCACGGAGGAGCAGCCGGAATGTCTGGGCGTTTCGCTGAAAATTACCCGTCGATTGAGCTTGCGGGAAAACGAAATCCACTTGCAAACGGAAATCCGGAATACGGGTTCAGACCGCGCGGAATTTTCCGAGTATCAACACAATTTTGTGGCGATTGACGATCTGCCTGTTCAAAAAGGCTATCGTTTGGAAATTCCTTTTGACCAAACCATAGACCAACTGCCGGATCGGTTTGTTCTTCAGTCGGATTATACGGCACGTGCGGAAAGCAGCGTTCGCGTAGAGGGGCAGACGGTGGTTTGGACGGACGGTATGGACGGAAAGGCTTATCACAAGGTGACGCCGACTGAAAAAATTGCGGATCTGCCGTCTTATGGCTGGAAGCTCTTTCACGATCAGAGCCCGGCTTCGGTTCAGGAAACGATGGATTTTAAGCCGTGGCAGCTGGTTTTATGGGGCGTTGAACATTGTATCTGTCCGGAAGTCTATTGCAGAATCTGCGTTGATCCCGGCGAAACGCAAACCTATACGCGGCATTGGATTTTTGAATCATAAGGGAGGCATAAGATGATGAAAAAAGCAATCGTGACCGGCGCAAGTCGCGGAATCGGCAAAGGCATTGCGATGTGTCTGGCCGAAGAAGGGTATGATTTGGCGATTTCATACGTCAGCAAAAAAGAAGAAGCGGATAAGGTCGTAGAACAGATTTCCGAAACGTATCACACGAGATGCTTTGCCTATCAGGCTGCGCTTCAGGAAAAAGGCGCGGGCAAAGCCCTCTTTGATCGAGCCGTGGCAGATCTCGGCGGATTGGATCTTCTGGTCAACAATGCCGGACTGACGATCTTCGAATCGCTTCAAGACATTCAGGAAGAGACGCTGGATTTGCTGATCAATCTGGATTTCAAAAACTATATTTTGATGATGAGGGAAGCTGCCAACTATATGATTGCCAGCGGAACCAAGGGAAACATTATCAATATTACATCCTCGCGCGGTGAACAGTCTTATCCGGAGGATGGCCTGTACGGCGGCCTGAAGGCCGGATTGAATCGTGCCATCTGTTCTTTTGCGCTGGATGTGTCTCAATACGGAATACGCATCAACAACGTTGCGCCGGGCGCGATTCGCATCCGAACGAGAGAGGAACTGATCGAAGGCGGAAACGTCGCGATGGCGGATTTCTGGGATGAGCTTGGAAACCGCATTGCGCTTGGACGCTCCGGTTTGCCGGAAGACATTGGTCACGCGGTCGCATTTCTTGCTTCGGATAAAGCGTCGTATATCACGGGAACGACGCTCCGCGTGGACGGCGGCCTGATTCTGCCCGGTATGCCAGAAATGATTACGGAAGGGCTAAAGCCGGGAGAATGGCGTTCCGTGGCAAAACCTGTAAAAAACAAGGGATTTTCGTTGTAAGGCAACAGGAACAGATAAACAGAGAGGGAATTATATGATTACAATCAGAGACATTCGGACGATTGTTACGGCTCCCAGAGGCACTGAGCTGGTCGTGGTCAAGGTTGAAACGTCGGAACCCGGCCTTTACGGCGTTGGCTGCGCGACGTTTACACAGCGCTGGAGTGCCGTTGTGACTGCGGTTAACGATTTCTTGAAGCCGCTTCTCGTCGGCAAGGCGGTGAACCAGATCAATGATCTGTGGCAGTACATGATGAGCTTTTCGTATTGGCGGAACGGCCCCGTTCTGAACAACGCGATATCCGGCGTGGACGAAGCCCTGTGGGATATCAAGGGAAAGATGGCGGGAATGCCCGTATATGAATTGCTTGGCGGAAAGTGCAGGGAAGGCGTCGCCGCGTATCGACATGCGGACGGACGAAACTTTGAAGAGGTCGAGCAGTGCATCCAAGACTATCTGGATCAGGGCTATCGTTATATTCGCGTTCACTGCAACACGTATGGCGGAAATATGGGGATCATGAACAACACAAGCGGGTTACAGTCTTCTAGCGCAAATGCGTATACCATGCACAAAACGGAAAATGCACCCGAAGGCGCGTATTATGACCCGGCGCAGTATATGCGCAACACCGTCGAGCTTATCGATCATATGCGCGGGAAGTTTGGTTATCAGGTGGAGTTCATGCATGACATCCACGAAAGGCTTACGGGCGTTCAGACGTTGCAGTTGGCTAAGGACTTGGAGCCGTACAAACTGTTCTTCCTTGAGGATGCGCTTCAGCCCGAACAAGGTGAATGGTTCGAATCATTGCAAAAGTCAATGAAGCGATTGACTGGGCAGAGCAAAAAGAACTGTGGATCGTCTACATTCAGCATAACAACCTTTCTGCGGGAACGAGAACCTTCAAGCCCGGCACTCGTGGTGCAGAGCTGGTGCCGGAGCTGAACGTCGTATCCGACCATATCTTTACGAAGGTAAAGAGCAATGCCCTGACCAGCGAGGCATTTACCGCCTTTATTCAGGAGCATGGAATTTCCGAATTTTACGTCGTTGGTGCGGATGCCGCGGCCTGCATCAAATCCACCTGCTACAATATTGCAAAAAGCGGCTATACCGTTCATGTGCTGTCGGACTGCATCACCAGTTACGATAAAAAGAAGCTTCCGGAGCTGCTGACCTATTATGAGAACAAGGGCTGCGAGGTCTTAGCGCTTTCCGAGGTCGTGCAGGCGTAAAGGCCGCTGAGTCTCGCAACAGAAAGAAAGTTGACTGTGCTATATTTCACTGTAAAATGGGCTGTTAAAAACGGCGTGAAGGAAGCGTTTCAGGAAATGAAGGAAACTGAGGAAGCAAAATGAAAAAGCTATATGAGAAAAACGAGCTGACCTTTGCGATCGTATGGATCGTGGTTTACTGCGTTCTGCAATCGCTGGCGAATCCGCTGAACAAGGCCATCGGGGTTGCATACGCGGCAAACGCCGCTTTCTGCGTTTTGCAGACGGTCGTGCTTTTCACCTTTATCCGAAAGAACAACTTGCAGAAGCGGTATGGGTTTTGTAAATCGCCCGTTCCCGCATGTCAGTTTCTTTATTATGTGCCGCTGCTTATCTTGGCATCGGGAAACCTCTGGAGCGGCTTCACCTTCAATTATTCACCGGCTGAAACAGCCCTCCGGATCGTGTGTATGCTCTGCGTTGGATTTCTGGAGGAAGTGATCTTCCGTGGTTTTCTGTTTGTGGCTATCGCAAAGGACAATATCAAGTCCGCCATTGTCGTATCAAGCGTAACTTTCGGCATCGGACATATCATCAACCTGTTCAACGGCAGCGGCATGGATCTTGTGGGCAACCTGTGCCAGATTGTTTTTGCCATCGCAGTCGGCTTCCTGCTGGTCACGATTTTTTATCGCGGCGGCAGTTTGCTCCCTTGCATCATCGTCCACGCTGCCATCAACACGCTCGGCACCTTTGCGAATGATGCGAACCTTACCACGACAATGCACCTGCTCCATCTCGCTATTCTGGTTGCCGTTACGGTTGCCTATACGCTGATCCTGACAAGAACACTCCCGAAAAGTCAATGGAAAGAAAGCTGTAAAAATGAATAACAAAGCCAGTATTACCGCCCTGATGAGTGCCTTCGGACGGGCGTTTCACGCAGAAAATGAAGAACATCCGGTTTTCGCCGATCACCTTGCCAAAAACCTGATGACGGAGGAAGAATATGCCGCTGTTCAGGGCTATATCCGCGGCGGAGCGCAGTTCTTTGGACCGGAAATCGACCCCGCTGAACAGACACCGAAGGAGCTGCTGCGCAAGCTCATTAATACGCACATCGCGCCGTCACCACTCTGCCGCGCAGCCTACATGGAGAAGGCTTTGAAAACCGCCGTCCTGACCGGCACAAAGCAATATGTCATCCTCGGCGCAGGCATGGACACCTTTGCTTTCCGGGAGCCGGAGTTTCTATCGAAGTACCGGGTATTCGAGGTCGATCACCCTCTGACGCAGGCAGACAAAAAGGAAAGAATCGCTCGCGCCGGTTGGACGGTTCCCGACAATCTCGCCTTTGTCCCCGTTGATTTCACGAAGGACGGCCTGACGGAACGGCTGATCGCTGCTGGTTTTGACCCGTCTGTGAAGTCCTTTTTCTCATGGCTCGGCGTGACCTACTACCTTTCGGCGGAGGCAATCGACACGATGCTCTCTGCACTGTCCTCGCTCTGCGCGGACGGCAGCACCCTTGCGTTCGATTATCCGGACGAGAACTTCTTTGACGCGCCCGAAAAGCGTGTGCAAAACACCATTATGATGGCAAAAGCAGGCGGCGAACCGATGCAGTCGGCATTTTCCTATTCGGAGCTTGAAAAGCTGCTGGAAACGCACGGGTTTCTGATCTATGAGCTGCTGACGCCGGATGATATTCAAAGGGATGTGATCGACAGGGCCGGGGCCGATCTGAAAGCCTTTGAACACGTCAATTACTGTCTTGCAGTCGGGAAAAAATGAAGCTTATAGAGGTGTAGGGCCGGTCGAGGCCATCATGCAGGCGGCAGGGCTCCGCGGATGATGCAGGCAGCCAGTACGAAGAAAGGAAGTCTTAAAGATGAATAACAGCTTGTTTGTCATAGAACGCGCCCGGACAGAGGATGCCGCGGCGCTCTTGGATTATCTGAAAATCGTGGGCGGCGAAACCGAAAATCTCAGCTTCGGTGCGGAGGGAGTGCCGCTCGACCTTGAAGCGGAGCAAGACTATCTGCGTTCGCAGTGCGAATCGGTGAACAATGTGCAGTATCTTGCCAAGGTAGATGACAAGATCATCGGCACGGCAAGCTTGAACCGCAAGCCCCGGCGTATGAGCCATCGCGGAGAGTTTGGCATCAGTCTGAAAAAAGCGTGGTGGGGCTGCGGCGCGGCGTCTGCGCTGATGGAAGCAATTCTTGCTTTTGCCAAGGAGAACGGATTCGAACAATTAAATCTTGAAGTACGCAGCAGCAATGCCCGCGCCATCAGACTTTATGAGAAATACGGCTTTCGGAAGCTGTGTACATTTCCCCGCTTTTTTAAGATCAATGGAGAATATATTGATTTTGACCTGATGAATCTCGAGCTGAACACAGCAGACGGCCACATCGGAGAGAATACGAGATGAATGCATCTCACTGCGTCATTCTAATCCTTTCGCTGATGCTTGTTGTGCGCTGCTTCCCACAAAATTTTTCAACAGGTCTTGACAAGTAACCGCTCGGTAACTATAATAGGGGTTACCGAGCGGTTACTTGTCGAGGGGGAATAGTATGGCTGGAGATACGAAAGAAAGAATTTTAGAAACAGCTCTGGAATTGTTTGCTCAGAACGGCTACCTTGGAACATCGATGAATGATATTGCGGAGCGGTTGGGGTTCACGAAAGCCGCCTTGTATAAGCACTACACCAGCAAACAGGAAATTTTAGATAAGATCGTGGAACGTATGAATGAGATGGACTATGAACGCGCGGAAAGCTATGAAATGCCGGAGACGGAGCCGGACGGCTTTGCGGAGGCTTACCAGCACACGCCGATTCCCAAAATCCGCGCATACAGCATGGCGCAGTTTGACCATTGGACAAAGGAACCGTTTTCCTCTAATTTCCGTAAGATGCTGACACTGGAGCAATACCGTGATCCCAAGCTGGCGCAGCTCCATCACGACTACTTGGCGGGCGGACCGCTAGAGTACATGGCCGCAATTTTTCGTAAGCTGACAGATACTGACGAAGCCGCCATGCAGCTGGCGCTGGAATTCTATGGGCCAATGTATCTTCTCTACAGCGTCTACGACGGTGCGCAGGATAAAGATTCCGTTGCGCCTTTGCTGGATGCACATATTGAGCAGTTCATTGCCAAGGTTGAATCCTGTTGCAGAAAGGACAGGGAGACGATATGAAGGAACTTGAAGAGAAAAAACAGTGGGTTTTATGCCCTTGGTGCGGCTCGAAAACGCGGCTGCAAATATTTCGGGAAACTGAGTTGAAAGACTTCCCTTTGTTCTGCCCAAAGTGCAGACACGAAAGCATCATCAACGCAAAGAATTTCACGATTGAGACGAAAGAAGCCAGACGCTAAGACGCAGTGCTGATTGCAAAGCCAATCATGCGCTGCGTCTTATTTTTTGAAAAGAGGATTCTTATGAACGCAATTATTTACACCACTAACACCGGCAGCACAGAGAGTTATGCCAAGCTGCTGGCGCAGAAAACCGGACTTCCGGCGTATTCCCTTGCGGAAGCGAAGAAACGGGTCCTTGCCGGAGCGGAGGTTATCTACCTTGGCTGGATCATGGCAGGCTCGGTCAAGGGCTATGCCGAGGCCGCAAAGCGCTATCAGGTACGCGCCGTCTGCGGTGTCGGCATGGGAAGGCCGGAACGCAAACGGACAGCGTGCGGAAAAAGCCGGCGATTCCAGCCGGCATTCCGCTGTTCACCCTGCAAGGGAACTTTGATGTCAAAAAGCTGCACGGCGTCTACCGCCTTATGATGGAGATTATGGTCAAAACGGCGGGCAAAGGTCTTGCCAAAAAGAAAGACCGCACGCCGGATGAGGACGATATGCTGGATATGATGCGGTGCGGCGGCGAGCGGGTCAAGGCGGAAAATCTAAGCGCTGTTCTCGATTGGTATAACACTCAGCAATAAGAATAGGAGGAAATTATAATGATGTGTCCGAAATGCGGAAAAGAAATGAGAAAAGGCTATCTGTTCAGCAGCAAGGATGGTGCGTTCAGCTTTGCAAACGAAGTGCCGGACGCCTTGGAAAATGCAAAAAACGCGAATGGCTTTGTAAAGCTCACCGGGTTGAAGGTCGGCGGCCGCACGAGCGTGGAGGCCTGCTGTTGCGATGCGTGCAGAACGATCATGATCCAGTATTAAAAGGTGTAGCGAGAATGAAACTCTATTTTGGAAATGCCGTAGCTACGGCGACAACCTTGATGATCCTTGCCCTGCTGGGCTTTATCGGCTGGTCGGTTTGGGGCCGCGCAGTTATTCAGTATTGGGGACGCAGAAGTGTGCTTCTGCTTGTTTTTGGACTTGTGGTCT
>ERZ772820.507-NODE-507-length-37063-cov-5.411641_pt1 | contig 37063 bp, 37 predicted proteins | sample MGYA00511377_ERZ772820 | MGnify/ENA primary metagenome ERZ772820 (study PRJEB29015, sample SAMEA2737684) | human gut metagenome | biome: human gut; feature: human-associated habitat; material: faeces | place: China | collected 2012 ... | reverse complement strand
ATTTAACAGCATATAATAGAATGATTATATATAAGGAAAAAATATGCTTATAAAAATGGAAGTGGAGTCTTCCTATACAGGAAAACTTCAGGTAAATGTTGTTACAAGAGAAAATGTACCGGTTAGGGATGCAACTGTAACTATAGCAGCTTCTGACAGCCCTAATAATATAATAGAAAGGCTTACTACAAATTCATCGGGACAGACGGAGACAATAGAATTACCTGCGCCACCTATTGAACTTAGTTTGAATGAGGCAAATACAACCAGACCATATACAACTTACAATATTCGTATAGAAGCGTTAGGATATGAAACAGAATTCATTGAAAATGCAGAAATTTTGCCGGATGTGTTGGCTATTCAAAATGTAAGATTAACAAGCAAAAATGCATCGCTGACTGAAGATATAATGATTCCCGACCATACTTTATATGGCGAGTATCCGCCAAAGGTTCCGGAAGAAGAAATTAAGCCTGTTAATGAACCGGGTGAAATTGTTCTGAGTAGAGTAGTTGTGCCTGAAATAATTGTTGTACATGATGGGATTCCATCTGATAGCAGCGCTCAAAACTACTATGTAAATTATCGTGATTATATTAAAAATGTTGCTTCAAGCGAAATATACGCAACCTGGCCTACTGCAACAATTGAGGCAAATGTCCTTGCAATTATGTCGTTTACTTTAAACAGGGTTTACACAGAATGGTATCGAAACAAACACTGATTCGTGGTTATAAAAATATAATATTAGAAGATTTAATAATTAAAGATAAAGATATAAAATAAAAAATCGTAAAAAATAGGGTAAACAGAAATTAATCTGCTTACCCTAAAATTTTGCCTATATTACTTCAAATATTTAGCCTTACAATAGCCTATAGTTCCTTTATATTCAACTTTAACCCAATTACCTTTAACGTACATTACGTTAACTTTTGTTCCATTTTTTAACCCCTTCTTCAAAACAGTAATTTTGTTTTTTCCAAAGATTCTGATTCCGTTTTCATTTGCACCTGAAACTTTTTTAGTCCAAGTCTTTTTAAAATTATCAAAATTTCCGTATGTTGTTTTTAGCTGTCTTGGAGTGTCACCCCATTTACTTAAATAGAAATGTGGCATATCAACTGGACTTACCCAATCTCCGCCCCACGCCAAACCTACTTTCTTAGATTTAGCGATCTTAGCAACTTCTTTAATTTTAGCTGCGTTATAAATATCTTTTTCGTTAATAGCAATATCAAAAGCAATACCCCACTGATGTTGTGATGAATAATCACTGCCTTTAGCATTAGTGACTATGTTTCCCGGTTTAGTTCTACCTTGAGCATAAAGATTATCCTGTTCAGCCTTACTTCTGAATCCTTGAGTAATAATAAGATAAATACTTTTTTTTTCGCACTGATTTAATAATAAAGTTAATTTATAATTGAGCCACGGATGTAATTTACTTCTATCTATTCTAATATCATGTCCCATAATATCATACCTCCTAAAATAAAAAAGAGAGCAGTATAAACCACTCTCTGATTAATAAGTTTCCATATTTAATTTTCCGAATCTAACATATCTTCAACAATAGAATCTACAATATCATCACTTTCATCCACAATAGGAATATCTGTTTCTTCATATTCTCTATTTGAGTTTAATGGATCAATTGCTTCTGTATAGCATATATCGTTGCGTTTTATGTACATATCAGCGTCAGAATAAGTGTAATCATACTCAACCTTGTTAATCGTCTTTGTTGTTCTTATAATCATTGATTTACTCCGTTTTGCAGTCTTCTAATGCAGTAATAGAAGCAGTTGATGAAATTGAATTTTCGAGTTCAGTGAACTTGTTGTCAATATAATTCTTAGCATCTGCAACATATGTAATCTGCATTTCTGCATTCTGGTCGTTCCAAATTGTCGTGTTCGGCTTATTTGTATGCAATGCAAGGAGTTTTTGAACCTCTTCGGCTGACAGTTCTGTAACTATAGGCTCTTTAAGTAGTCCTACAACAGTAATAGGGTTATCTCTTAAATATGTCTTTAATGCATCTACTGTATATTTGGTCAAATATTTTTTTAGAATTTTGAAATTTATACATCCCGCTGTGTTGACAAATATACCATTCTCATTATATGCCCCAGAATTCCCAACTTCCTTAGTTATTCCTTTTAACTTATTAGATTTAACATTTATTTTGTTCGCCATAAAAAGCCATTTGGATTCTCCCGTTTGATAGCCGTATGTCTTGGTGGTTTCATACCATGTTCTAAGATCCGAATTATTATTTAATTCTTCTTTTAGCAATCTCTGTATCAACTGTCCTGTGCCATCTGCTCTGACAATCAACTCGTCTCGAACATCGTCAATTCCGTTTAACTTGCAAGTTTGCTGTGCTGACTGGATTTCTTTGCAGGGTTCATATTCTAGGATTGAGTCACCTAGCACGAGCATTGGATAAATTGTTGTGTCAACTGTTACTCCTTCCGGAATAGTAAGCACTGTATATTTTTTACTTGCATACTTTTCAATGTTAACGAATGTTCTACTCTTTTCACCATATACCTTTCCTGTGTATGCCATCTCCCAGTAGCACGTTTCCGGCAATCCAAATATTTTAAAAGTGAAATTTTCACCTATTGTCGAATTTTTAAATATTTGTGGCGATTTGTTCAAAGTTATTACTTCATATTTACTTGTGGCGGTAGCAGTTCCTTTAATTTTTAAAGACCCGTCTTGATTTTTTATATATTTTATTCCATTTCTTGTTGTTTCTTTTGGTACTCCATTCATATTAAATGAATATAGATTCTTCCCTGCAACACTAATAGTCGGATTTTTAACACAATTCATTCCTTGCGGATATTCAGGATTAGGACTTGCTATGCCACCTGTGTAAGGTTCATATTTAAAATTGTTTGCAGTTACAGAAGTTCCTTCTATTATTGATACTCTAAATTTAACAGTCCCACTAATATTTGCTGGAACATAAATGTAACCTCTACACATAGTTCTTGCTTTTGAAAAATCATCAATTGTTGTAACTTTTGCAATATTAGTACCCACTTGTGTTGAAGCTACGTTGTTACTAAATTGTCCTGGAACATTCTCTTGTACAGAAATTGCTGTCACTCTAATATTTAATGGATTGTCAACAATTTCTATAACAGCACTATATTCTTTATTTATTTTTAGTAAAGAACTTGGTTTAGTAAAAAAATTATAATACTTCTCTGTATCAACTAACGGAATATTTGCTATGATATATCCATCTTCACTTATATTATATATTGGAGAAAAGGTACTAATAGTTTCTGATAATCTATCATTAATATTAAATAATTGCACACCATTAGTCGTCTTTTGTTCCGTTCTACCTAACAGACGCAATTCTTGAATATTCATATTAGATGAATCAGTAATCACCATATCTGTTCCTGACACGGTTGGTTTAATTAATGTTGCATCTTCAACATCGTTAAGATATTCTTCAAGAGTAGTACCACCCTTTTTAACACATTTTGCCAAAGTCTTAGGATATACAACGTTACCTTCGCCATCTGTTATATAACTTGCACTCATTTATACACCTCCTAACTTTGTTTTTAATTCTGCTAATTTATTTTGAAAATAGTTACTTGTTAAAATCTCATAAGTCGCCGTAATGTCAGCATTAGAATCTGTATAGATAGTAGTTGTGGGAGAATAGGTTTTTAATATACAATTAATTTCGTCAATTGTGAGTTCCGAGATAATTGGTTCTGCTAATATATATTGAACAGTTAATCCATTTTCAAGAATTGTATTAATATCTTCGTTCTTTTCAATTCTTAATAGTATTCTTGTTTTATTATTTGAAGAAGTATATATATCCATTCCATAAGCATCCATTGCCCATATATTTTTATTCTCCCAAGCAAATTTATTACTATAACATTCAATTTGAGAAAAGGTACTTGCTTTTGCTAAAGGTGCATCTATATTAAAATATATTAAATCTGTGTTTGTTTTTGATGTATCTTTTTGAATATCTCCAGTTGACTTAACATTTTGAACATTATAGATATTTTGAATTAACTGACCACTCCCATCTTCTCTTATAATTATCTCATCTTTTATCTCACCGATACCTCTTAATACATACGGAATTTTAAGAGTCTGTGGTTCTTTATAAGATTCAAAATCTGTAATTGTATCACTTTGCATAAACATTATTTTAGTCGAATATGTTTGTCCGACCACAGCATCGCCTTTACCAAATCTAATATGCACATAATAACAATTAGAAGGAGTAGTAAAAGTGAATTGTGAAGTCTTAAATTGCGTGAATGGAGTTATAGCAATCTTATCTGAACCAAAGAAACTAACAAAATTTTTGTTAAGTTCTTGGTTACTTAAATAAAATGAATAAGTGGTGTTGGGTGAAACAGGAGTTAACATTATATCAGGCTTTGTCAGAGTATTACCAACATTATAAACAGAGCCATAATATATATCATTTCTTGTCCCCGTAAATTGTATTTCACTATTACCTAATAAAAGAGAATTTGTCATTCCGATTCTAGGATAATCTGTTGCTATTACGTTATTTAAATTAAACAAATTCTTCCCACTTACATATAAAGTCGGATTATCACAACTAATAATATTCTCCTGATATTCAGGATTAGGAGTCATCGTTTTGTTTGTAAATGATTCATATTTAAAATTATTAATAGTTACAGAAGTATCTTCTATTATTGAAACTCTAAATTTTATTGTTCCACCAGGACAGTTAGGAAGGGCAATAACATATCCTCTACACATTGTTGTGCTTTCATCAAAATTATCTTTAGAAGTTATTTTTTGTAGACTTGTTTTTGTAAATGTTGCGTATTCTTTAAACTGTGAATCTACATTAGGAGAAATTATATTAATACTACAACTAGTTGGAATAGAAGCTATTTCTGTTATTGATAAATAATCTGTATTTTCTAGTAGATTATCAGACTTATTTGTATAAAAATTATAATATATATTGTTTTCGGTGGTATTTGCTGGAATATTAGCTATTATGTAATCATTATCATCTATTGAAAAAATAGAATTCCAAGAACTTAAACGTTTATCATTAACATTAAATAATTGTATTCCCTTTTTGTTATTCTGAGAACTATTTCCTTTAACGCTGATACTCAATTTCCCATGATTACAACCGTCATTAATAACAATTGACTTTCCTTCATCGGAAGTGTTACTACTAATATTACCCCTTAATCCATTAAGAGAAGAATCAACAGATTTACCATTATTGTCGTATATAAGGGTAGAAAACGTACTAGGATAAACATTTTCGCCATTTTTATCTTTTAGTGTAACAATCTTAGCCATTAGACTTCAACTCCTCTCTAAGAGCGTTAATTTGAGCCGTTACATAGGCTTCTGTCGCATATGAAATCGGTATTTCCTCGCCATTAGATTCTTCTTCAATTGTAAGATATGCAAGACTATTGAGTGTATTCATAGTAGAATCACATTTATTAGTAACATCGCTATAATCACTATATAATGCATATGTAAAAGAAACAGAAAGATCAGAAGCTCCATTATACCAACCAAGTTCGATTTTAATCTTTGCACAATTGTCAATATTAATTTCAGTATTGAATGCACAATCAGTAGGTAGAGTAATCTTTTTATCCACTATTGTAGAACCGTCTGCTTTTAATTTAGTTACATCAATTGTACCTGTTTCGTTTTTAATTACATCATCACCGTTAATTGTATATGAAGTAATCATAAAACGATTGTAACTTTGACAATCAAAATATATATCCGTATATAACTCTGCATTATTTACAATGCCAAGATTTTTGAGAATATCATTGCCATGATTCTCAATTTCACGAATTTGTGCAATCGAACTATTACCAATAGCATTAATCTGACTTAGTGCTGTACCATTAATATCACTAATTTTACGCTCAGTAACTTGGTTAATCGAGTTAACCTTATCGTTGTATACATTATCTGCGTTTGAATTAAATGTTCGTGTATTTGCTCTAAGATTCTCATTTAACGCACCTATGTTTGCAGACCCCGTGGCATTTATACTTGATATGTTAGCATTTGCTGTATTATTAATCGCCTCAATCTGACTTGTAGCAGTATTGTTGATGTCAGTTAATTTGCCACTAAAATTATCATTAAAATCTTTAATCTTAGCCTTAGTATCATTATTATTGTCATTAGCCTCTTTAGCAATAGAGTTAACTTGATTCAACCAAACCTGTAATTCAGTAGGCATCATAGAAGGAGTAGTGGTTGAGTTCCATACGTCTAAGGTATCTAAAATTAAAGAAGAAGTAGCGAGAGTAGTTAAGTTATATTTAAATACATTTTCACCTAATTCATCTTCGCCAATTTCGTAGAAACTTATTGCAAATTCAATCTTGCCAGGTATCTGTGTAGACTCGCTCTGAATCTGCCAACCAAATACAATCTTGCCATCAACAGAATCAATATCTAATTCAGTGACAGGATATAGTCCACGATTAGTAGTTGAACCATCTGTATTAATCCATTGAACAACACATGTCTTAGTAGACAAGTCAATATCGTCAAAGTATCTGTCACACACAAAGCAAATAGTTTCAGCCTTGGTTTCTTTCTTTGTTGCTAAGAACTTAAATTCATCAGGAATAATAATGGTTCTTGTATCTAAGTCAACATGAAATCGAGGTTCAGTTGCAGGAAGTGTTGTATGAACAACAGTTGTACCTTGCTGAATATCCAACAAGGCTTGTTTATATTCTTCTGCCGTAGTAATCATTATTTATCCCTCCATTTATTTTGGCATATATTTCAATATTCATCTCTGTCATAGAAACTATCTTCTGATATAACTCGCTTATGGAATTGTTTAATTCTGTTGATATAAAGGTTAAATGAGAAGCCAAATAACTTTTAATATTCAGATTTACATCCAAGAAATTAGTTGTATAACAAGTGTGATTCTTTATGTCTATTCTAATCAGACCGATAGAACAATCTCCACTTGATATTCTAATAGTAGAAGAGAAGTCTAATTTACAAACCGAATAATTTGTTCGTTCATCTAATTTTATTAATGAGCAAACATCGTAAATATTATCCTTATCGAAAATTAAAACCTTAATTGAATCGTAGTTATACTGAACAGGTATATAAAATTCAATATCAGATATATCATTATTGTCTGAGGATAATCTATTTGCTCTGATTTCATTCTTATCGTCTAAAACTATATTTCCCATTTTTCTCCTTTCTAAAAATATAACGTCAAGGCACTAACCCTAACGTTACTGTTTATTACATTGTTTTATCATTCTACATATTCACTTATAGGTTTAATCTGATTCTTATACACAGTCCAATTAGTTGCTGATTTATATGAATCCACTAAGTCATCATTGACATATATATATCCTGTTCCTGATGCAATCGGTGTTCCTGTAAATGCATTACTATTCGCCAATGTACAAACTTTATCATTTGCCAACAACAAAGCAGATAGATTTTTACAATTCATAAAAGCCTTGTCGCCATTGATGTTAACCAATTTAGGAAACTTTAACTTTATGACTTGTGTGTTATAAAATGCCCATCCATCTATAATGGTTGTTTCAGGGGCATCAACAGATACTAAAGAGACATCGTCTTGAAAAGCTGCTCCATAGATTCTTGTGCAAGTGGGGAAAGAAGCGGAAGAAAGAGAAGTACAATCTTCAAACATTCTATTACCAACAACTTTGATGGCAGGCAAAGTTACAGTTTCCAAAGCCGAACAATATCTAAAAGTAGAATCTCCTGAATAATCAGTAAGTTTTGGGAAATTAATCGACTTAAGTTTTTTACAGCGAGCGAAAGTGCTTGATCCATTAATTTTAGTCAATTCAGGAAGACTTATTTTTTCTAGGGCAATACAACTATTAAATCCATTACTAGAACTAATTGTGTGCAGTTTAGGCATATTTACATTTTTTAATGATGAACAACCACCTGAGAAAGCATCTTGTCCCATTTCTGTAACATTAGGAAGATTTATTGTTTCTAATTTAGAACAATCAAAAAAACATCCTCTGGCTAAATATGTAGCAGATTCAAATGTTGCTTCAGTCAATGCACATGCTTGAAACATTCTCATAGCAATTCGTTGAAGCTTAGGAAGCGAAACCGAAGATAAAGCATAGCATTTACAAAAGTTACTTTCATCGTCTACAGTTATCACATTTGGCATATCTACCGAAGTAAGATGTCTACATTCAAATGCCATGTAATTTGGAATATTCGTTAAATTTTTTAGATGCAATTTGGTTATAGGTGTTCCTTGAAAAGCATTTGCTTTGATTGTAGTTATAGAATCACTTACAATTTCTGATGATAATTTAGCACAATTAGCAAAACTATATTTACCAATGGTTTTTAACAAAGGAAACGAAACAGAAGTCAGAAAAGTAGCATTTTGGAATGCATAGTCACCAATTGATTCGACCTTAGACATATTAATTGTTTGCAAGGAAGAATCTTTATAGAAACAATAATCCTTAATTTTTGTTGCGGTATCATCTTCTAAATTAATAATAGATCCTTCAACAACTTCTTTAAGTTTTGTGTCTTCTTCAGGCTCAGGAGGAGTGGGTTCACCACTCCCTGTTATAATACTATCAATACACACACTAAGATTATCTATATTCTTAATTTCTGGAATAGTAGTAGCACCCTTGTTTTCAGCAGACTCATAAGCCTTTTGTGTAGACTCTTTAATCCTTTTAATTTCATTAATTATTGACATATAATCACATCCTTAAATAGCAGTAAAAGTAAAATCGAATGGGAGTCTCCAAGTTTGACCTACCTCAAATTCACTATAATGTCCACCTGACATTGCAATGTAACCATCAGTTGTGATACCTAAAGTGCAATATTCTGGTGAAAGATTATGATTAATATCATACATTCGAAAAACTCCAAGATATTGATTTTGTGTTAACTCAATAGAACTTATATTACCTTTCTTGCTCTTCTGAAGCTTAATTAATTTATTCCAAACATAATCTATCTCACCAAATGTATTAAAATTGGTTTGAAAATCCCCAATATTAGAATTTGTAACATTAATAGTGACATCTCCATGAATTGAATAAGTATTACCACATACTATTCTTGAAGAAAAGTTGTTAATGTTTAGTCCTGACATTCCGGAAGCAGAATAATCAAAATAATTACTTGTGCTATAGATATCATCATAAATTTCTTTTAATTTAGTGAAATCATATTTAGTACCCTCATCATCAATGTAATAATTTAATGAATTTTCAACTAATCCATTAACTAAAATTTCAGAATTGATAATAATACCTGTTGATGACGTATCTGATATTTTACCTATTTTTGTTTTATACCAATATTGTCTTGAATTATGTATTGGTATTATTGAACCCATAAGCTTAACAGAAGGTTTAGATTCATTATAATAAAACGATAAATATATTTCGTTGTTGATTAAAATATGATTTATCTGAATATTATTAGAAGAATTATTATATACAACAATAGAATCTCCGTTTTTTAATAACGGAACATTATTAATACTTAAATAATTAAGACAGCTACCACTTAATTCACCATTATAAGTATCACTTGAAATATGAAACATTGGGGGAGAAGATAATGTTTTTATATTATCATCATTTATTTCAAAATAATAAGTTTTCATCTCCATTGAATATAATTCATTGTAATTTCCTTGTTCATTTTTAACTCTTATACAATAAATTTGAGTAAAATTATCAACAGTACAAGTAACAATCCATATGTCACCAACTGCTTGATTTGCTAATGTTTCATCGTAGTCAGACTTACTTTTATCCGTATAATTCGTGCCTATATCTCTAACTAAAATCTGTTCTTTAGTTGTAATAACATATTTTTCAATTTCTTTAATTGCGTCAGTTATTAAATTGAAGTAACTTGCTCTTGGAATAACCTTTTTTAACACTGATTCATTAGTAGCATAGTAATCATCAGCCTTTTTAAAATCTGCCTGAGTCATGCTATTTTTGGCAATACCAAGTAGTCTGTTATATTCATTAATAATCGCAATATTAGTTTCGTTAATATCTGTCAAAACGTCAAATGCGTCTAAATTCTGTGGATAAGCCATTTATCTACCTCCTCTAAAAAACTCGTTTGTATTATGATTGTGAATGATTGCTGGATCTGTATGATATAACTTGTGCATTTTTATGTTCGTCTTAAAATCATTAAAGTTAAAAGATATTTCATCAGTAATATAAGTACCAACTTCGTGTGTTTTTACTGACTTATATTTAATTTTTTGATTTACAGATAAGAATGGAATCAAGATAGTTTCGATAGTGGTAGAATCGGTCAATCTTCCTGCTTTCCATTCCTCTAATTCGGCACGTTGTCTAGCAAGTTCATTTGTATATATATTCGAATAATCTCCATCACTTAATACTTGTCTGATTTCGCCTAGTTTCTCAACTGTATAAGGGCAATTTTCGGTTAAGTATTCAGTAACAGGTTCACCGTTTGCTGTATAAGTTGTGACTTCACCTTCATTAACTATATAACTGATTTGGTCGCAGTTATTATCTTTCTTATGACGAGCTTTTATTTCGTCACTAGGCTCTTTGTCTACAAGCATACATATAGCATGAACTTGATATTGTCCAACATAAACTGCATAATATGTGCTTTTACTGTTTTCAGCAACAAGATATGGTTTAAATCCATATGTTATGTTACTTAATATTGAATCTATGTGAATCCGTTTCTTTGTTGTATAATCGTTAATCAACAATATCTCAGGTAAATTATCTGATGCGTTATCATCATGATTAATTCGCACATAAATTGGATAATCAGCAGCTAATTGTCTATCTGAGTCTGAAATATTTTCAATACGAAATCCAATATTTTCGTTAGATATATACACATAAGGATTATTTTTCTTGCCATTAGAATCATACCCGTATAACGATATATGAACATCTATAACAATTTTTCTGTTGGTGTGGTCAAATGTAATGGAAGAATTCTTGTCGTATCTATCAAAATCAATAACCTTTCCAAAAACCTCAGTAACATTAAAAACTGATTTGAAATCATAATTAACATCTTCACTGATAACCAATCCATTTAGTGTCTCTTCGTCCAATACTACATTAGAATCTTCACAGGTTGGTATTCTTTGAGTGATAAATACTCCATCTTCATCAAAAAATGATTCGTAACCAGGATATAACTCAACACACTTCTTAATAACGTCATACACCTTTGAATTAGTTGTAAAGGTCAAATCATATGGAACATATGAACCTTTAGTTGTGAGCGTATCGTTTTCTTCACCAACATTAGTAATCATATATCTTCCGAATGGCGTAAACTGTTTAAGAGTATCTACAATTACATTCTTAATAGTATTGATTTCTCCTAATAAACTAAAAGTATAATCCAAAGAAGAATTGCCATAAAAATTGCAACAATATTCTTTTAGATATATTAAATCCTTAACCTTTATAATTTCGCCTTGCTCATAATGTGGATAATTATATTTTCTTAAAGGGTAACAACCATATACACTTTGTTCAACCTCTTCCTTTGTCGGATTAATACAAACATACACATCATAATCCCTACATGAGCGATTTGTTAAAAATGTTAGAGGAATTGTAAAGCCAACTTGCCTATCGTAATATACTGGATTACCATTAACCCTATTAACTGTATAGTTTGGAATTATAAACATTAAAATAACTTTTTTTTCAGCATGGTTAATATATGTATGTCTATTAGCAATAGCAGGAGCGTGTTCTATTGTCATAGTATTCATTGCTCCAATAACACCATTTCTGTCGCCATTCAATAAACAGATTAAATCAGACAAATTAAGGGATAAGCTATTTGTGTCAGCAGAATAGGAATATCCACCATCTGTAATAACAAATATGCCCAATGGATAGTAGACTATTTCTCCATTTGTTAAATCTTTAATTCCAATGTAAGGTCTAATTAAAGTATCTAACCATATCTTCTTATCATAACCAATGCCGTAACTATCATCTGTGACAACCATTGTTAAATTCATTGTTCTGCGAATGTCCGAAGAATTAGTAATAGTACAACTACCATCTGTAATACTTCCAAGAATAACACCATTAGGAGTAAACCAAGAATTAAAATTACTAAAATCGTAAGCATTGGAATTGTACATATTAATTAATTCAAGTTTAATATACGTCTGTTTTATCGGTTGCTTTAATAATCGTAAATCTCGTTGTGTAACCTCATAAGCCATAATTACACCTCACTATTCAATCCATTTGCTAAATTTAAATTAACTAACGTATTAAAATCATTGGCATCCGCAATCTCTGTAATGTCAAACGAAGTTATATTTTTGTCGTGATGTTCTGAATCGTCGTCACTAACTTCACCAATAACACATACCCACATTCTACCATCCCAATGACGTAATATTTTTGCCTGTCCGTTTTTAAGCCATTCTCTGAACTGTTTTCTATATTTCCAAGCACTATCCCAATCCCACTCACAATTACCTTTTTGGTATACAAACAAGCCTTTAACATTAGCTGTGATGTAATTATTTATTGAGTTAGTGAAAGAAAATGGATATTTAGAATCTAATGTTTCAATAGTAGTAGTTGTGCCATTCTGTTTTTCATCACTAACCGAAGGTTCAAGAATAGTATAATATGTAATGTTTTTATCTCCTATAGTAATTCCGTTAAGGTCAGACTTTACATTTTCAATAATTGTCGGATTTGATTCTTGTCCATTCATTATAGTCGTAACAAGATAATCATAAGTAGTATTTAATCTGTTTGTATTATCTGTAAACGTGCAATTTATGTAGTTCCCATGAATGTAGATGTCGTGTGGATTGATATAACCAACAGTTGTCCATAGATTATCACTTTTCTCTTTTCGCTTAATCACGTAAGTAGAAGAATCATTTAACTCAAAGCAACCACTTGTTAAATTTCCGTCAAAATCTGAAACAATAATTGAATTGTCATCCCATTCCACATTAATTTGTTTATCTTGAATTTCATCTAAGGTAAGCATATCACTCGTAAGATATAATCCACTGTATACCCCATTCTTAAGAAGGAGTTTGTCGTATTCACTATGAGTATGAGTATTGTCCATTGTTAAAACATCATTATTGTTATATATGATAGCCATATTAAAAACTCCTTTCTAAAATTTTTCTTTTAAGTTATCATTATAAAATCTGATTGTTCCGTTACTGTATACACCGATATTTAAATTTGTATATATTTTTACGCCTGTTTTAATAGGATTTCCATACCAAGAACCATACATATATCCATCATCTTTAACTGTTTCTTGTCTAATCCACAAATTATTCCAACCGCTTAACCAAGAGATATATGAATTAACATAGTAAGTTTTGTCTTCAGAAATAAATTTTAAAAATCCACTAGTTGTATCATATTCAAAATAAGCTTCCGAATCATCAGGAATTGCAATATACTGATTTCGCTCAAAATTTAAATATAAATATTTGTTAAAAGACAATTTGAATGCATCTTTCATCTCTTGTATTGCTATATATGGTGTTTTATTTCCACCTATATTTCCTGTATATAGAGCAGGAATATTCTGTTCGGTGAGTTCGCCTAAAGTACAAGAATATACTTCATTTTCTTTTGGTTCATATTTTTTGTATAACTGCTCAGGATAATTTACGTCAAATAATATACCGTTGTCATTTTTCTGGATATAAACGCCATAAGAGGTTAACTTATTATAGACAAATTTACCATCGACTAAATTAAATTTAATATCTTTGTCGAGCGTAATTACATTACCTGTCAATGTATCTACTAATTCAAATATTAATCGTCTGCTGACAATATATTTGTATGCTGTCTGCAACACATTATCATCGTCATAATAATTAAAGCTTGAATACAAAATACCTGTAGCTTCAGACTGTGTTTTAAAATTTTTATATTCATCTATATATTTTGTGCGTACAAATAATTTACTCGTATCGTCTAATAAGAATGTGATAAGAGGAATATTATTTTCAATATCAATCTGTTTTAATTGTACTTTAGCAAAGAATGTAAAATTACGGGGAACAGTTATACGCCTATAAGTTGCAACTCCACCGTTTGACAAATCTAATTGACTACCATTATATTGCCCATCTTCTAAATTACTCTGAACCGCCGCTGACACGATATTAAATGATATATTGCCATTCTTTAATGGAACAGTTGTAACTGCATTATGGACATAATTTTTAAGTAATACGTTTATTTTATAACTTTTCTCAACGCTCATATTAAACTCTGTTATAGCCTTCACGCTGACCGTATATTCAGAATCGCTAACCAATGAATCAAATGTATATTTAATGTCGCTAAAATCCTCTGTAGACGCATCTGCGGTCTTATACATAGTAGGAGAAGAAGCAATTACATTTTGGCTTGAATCTGCGATTTCAAAGTGATATGACTTAATAGGAAGAGAAGAAGAACTTCGTGTTTCGTTTAAAATTAATTCAACAGAAGTGTTATGAATAATCTGAGTTGAGTTTTCCGAAAATCCCTGAATTGAAATATCAGGAACAGAAAAGCAGTAAAGAAGAAAAGAAGTAGGAGAACTAATTGCATTGCCATCAAAATCAATTAAAGTCAATGTGGCATGATATGTATTACCATTCTTCAAATCTAATCTTTGAACTGTTTCTGATGTAATAGGATGATAATTAGAAGTGTTTCCCTGTAATTTATTAGTACGATTTGTTTCTTCTATATACAAAATACTTCCATATTTCTTTACTCCGTTCCACTGAAATGCAATTCTATAAGGTTCGTCATAGGTGACAGAACCAGCGTCAAAAGCATTATTATTAATTATATTTGGACTTGCCATTTATTTCCTCCTTTCTAAATACTTTTTAATTCATTTTCAATGTCTAATAATATTTCCAACAAGTAATCCGAACCATCTATATATATCTTATTGTAATCTCCACAAGGAACTATTAATTTAACTGTTTGTCCAATTTCTAAATCCAATGGTGAAGTTACAATATAAGTATTATTTGCTTGTGTAATGTTGTATTTGTAAAGCGTATTGCTTGCTTTGCCCTTAGTCATAATCTGACCATATACAGTAGAATTGTATGGCAGATTTTTTATTTTTTTATCTATTAATAATTCAATTGCGTTAAGTATGAAATCATTAGTTTTACTCATATGTTTATTTCCTTTCACTAAAAATTTCATTAAAATAGTGGCTACAACCGTAGTCATAGCCACTTAATAATTATCTTTTATATGCACGTTGTTGTGCGTCTAATGTGAGATGAGATAATTCCTTCATGAATGACTGAACATCGTTTACACCAGACATCTCAACTTTGTCAATGTGAATACTGTTATCTGTAGAAGTATTAACTGGTGTGATAATATTCTTATAATCAGGGATATTCTTATTAAGATTATCCATAATCATCTTAGCCGGGTCTACACCAAATTCCATAAGGTTTTTAGTTATTTCAGCAGGAATAATACCATCGCCTCTGTTAAGAACTCTAAGTTCAGTACCATTTTCACCAGTAAGAGATAAACCGCCCTTGGCAGATGTAGTTCCCTTGGCATAGTGTGGAATTCCAGTAATCTTAGATATTCTCTGTTTTGCATAGTTAATAAGTCCATCAACGCTTGCAAATAAGAGACCTGTTCCGTCACGATAATTTAAATCCTTTTTCAAGTCTTCTAACTTATCAACAACCTCTTGCAACTTATCAATTGCTCTCTGAGCAAAGTAGTCATCAAGATTATTTTTTGCTTCTTTAACAGCAGAAGAGTCAGATTCGTATACATATTTACCGTTACGATAAATAAGGTTTGTACGGTTTTCCAGAGCCTTTTGTAATGCAATTTCTTTTTCAGTTAATTCAATGGCTTTCTGTTTAGCGTCATTTGCCTTATTCATCTCGTCAATTAAATCCTGATAATTCTGAATTTCATTGTCAACCAATTTATCCGTATATTCTTCCTGCTCCTGCATTAAAGAATAATTGTCAGAATTTAAATTAGTAATAGAATTAAGTATTGTCGTCAATCCTTCACTCTGTTTCAGATAATCAATTGTCATTCCCGTTGACTTAGACATTTCGGCATAAAAAGAATCAAGAGACATTGTACCTGCAAGAATTTGGTCGATATATGAACGTGCTTTAGCGGCGATTGAGTCAGCTTCTTTATTAACTATCTTTGCTCCGTAAACCCCATTATATTTTGCATTAATAATTGCCCTAAATGCATTGGTTAACTGAGTTCCCTTATATTCTTCAATCTCAGACTGATTTGACGAAATTAAACTGTTTCGTGATTCTATGGCAGTCTTAATATCATTATCCGTCAGTTTTTTATTTTGTGCTTCCAATAATGAATTGAACTGTCCAAAACCACTAATTATAGACGAGAGGATATTACTAAAGTTCTCAAGTGCTGTCAATGGCATTTTGGCAATCGTCTGATTCCATTCCAACTGAGATTTTTGAGCGTCCTGAATCTTGTTATCACAATCTGCGATTTTCTGTTCGGTTTCAATATATTCAGTTGAACCCCTTTTAAGAGTAGACAAATATTCTGCATATGTAGCCTTTTCGTCTATCCAACGCTTAACTTGTTTCTTAGAATATTTGATTAATTCCTTATAAGAATTCTCAGATGTTGCCAAACCAAGAGTATCATTATTATCTATTCTATTCTGAACTGAATCGGAAAGTCTTTGAATTCTGTCTGACTTTGCTTCTATATAGGCAATGTCATCATCAAGTTTTTGTTTACGTAAAGCCAATGCATTTTGTTTTGCTCCAGTCTGCTTATCTTGATAATCCAAATAATTATCATAGTAGTCTTGAGCCTTTGATATTTTATCTGCCAATTTTTCATTTGTGATAGTCTGAATATCGAGCTTTCCATTTTTTATCTTTCGTTTCCATTCAGCATCTTTTTTAGCATTTTTGCTGATCTTGACTTTATTGAACTTCTTCAAATAAAAATCAGAAGCATTGGCATAAGTTTTTTCTTCTTTCCCGTATGCTTTTAAAGCTTTGCCAAAAAGATTGTTTTTGGTTTTCTTTGATGCGTAATCTGTAATTCTGTCAATGCTCTTTTGAACTTTTCTTTCCGTTCTTTTGATTAATACGTCTATCCAATTAAATTCTTTAGAGGTATTAGATTTAGAAGAACTTGAACCGTTGCTTTTTGAATTGCTACTTGCAGCGTCTTTTAATAAAGTATTAATTTTAGCTTGAAGTTTTTTATTCTGTTTCCTTAAACGTTTTTCGTTTTCACTTTTTGCAGTATCAATATAGTTTTGTTGTTCCTTGTTATTTTGTTGGTTAATGAAAGATTCCTTAAGCGTAGGAAATCCATTTTTTATAAAAGAACCATCGAGAATTGTTCCAGAGATAGGATTATTAACAGAAACATCAATGCCAACTCCAAGTTTAACATTTCCATTTTCTTGAAGATTTTTTAATGCATTTTTTAAATTGCCAACTACAGCTTTACTTGCGTCACATTCATTTGCAAAACTAATAAGATTATTAACACTTTCTTCTGTATCAAAAGCATCATCTTTACTCATCATCTTCTGTAAAAGATACAGTTTTAATGCATTTGTATTACCATCAAGCTGTTCAACTTCTTTAACCAAAGAATCAATTTCATCCTGTGTTGCGTCAGCGAGAGAAGTACTAGCAGTTTTTATATCAATGATTTCCTCAGATTTTTTCTGATGGATTTCATTTTGACGATTAAGAATCTGTTGGTCTACAACATCTTTGGCGTTCTTTATTCCAAGTTCTTTTAACTGACTTGTATAATATGCTTTGGTTACATCATCTACTTCGCCTGTACTTTTAACAAGTTTTACAAGAAAGTTGTTATTGTTAACATATTCTGAAGCAAGCTTGTTCTGAGCATCACGACATTCGTTAAGAGTAGAAGTAGTTGAACCCAATGTCTCTTTATATTTTTTCCAAGATTTTAATTTGCCAAATTCAGGTTTCATTGCATTAATAGTATCTGAACCAGCAACTCCGTTATCACGCTTATCTGCAAACGCATCTTGAATTAGCTTAATATTAGTTTTAAGAGAACTTAACTGCTGAGTGCTGTCTATTGATTTTAAATTATTAATTTTATCGACTGCTGTTTCTGCGTCTATACCAAGTTGTTCCAACCAAGTTTTTGCGCCTGGTGTCTTGTTGAAAGATTTTTCCGTAAGTTTACCTGATTCGGCAAGAGTGGTTAGGTCTTTCTTGAGATTCTTAAGACTGTCATCGTCTGTAGAGTCTAAATCTTTCCAAGCTTGTTTAAAAGAAATCTTAGAAGTGTCGGAAGCAGTTGCCCCTTCTGTCTGTTTGACCTTTTCTAATGCATTTTTATATTCATTTAAAGATAATGAAGCACCGTCCAATTCTTTCTGTCTCTGTTTAAGAGCGTTTTCAAAAGAAGTAGATTGTACAATCTTTTTGTCAGCATCGGGTAGTCCATTAAGCCAGTTGTTTATATCATTTTGATTAACTGGATTGTCTACATTATATTGAGCTTTATTTAGGTCGTTCTGTGCAATCTGAACAGCACCATCTTTTCCAGCAAAATGCATTAAACGACCAACAGTTTCTGCCCAATTTCCATTATTGTCATAATTTAAACTGTCATCAACCGCAGCAACAATTCCACTAACATAGTTCTTACCGACTTTAAAGCCAATTTTAGAAGGATCTTTATCTAGTGCAAGAATTTCTTCTTCGGTAACAGTTCCGTCCTTTGCAGCTTCTTTATATAAAGCTTCCAAATACTTTCTAACATTTTGCTTACTAAGGAAGACTGCACCATCATCTGTCTGCAAAATTGGAGAAAATGCTATTTCTGTACCCTCTTTGTTAAGGACGTTCTCTCCAACTCGCATTGAACCACCAAATACAGAATCAATTCCACCAATTTCAGGGTTGTAATCCCAACTATCTAATTGATCCTTGTATGTCTTTTTAAGTTCGTCCGACCAGTGAATAATAATACGTTTATCCATATCGATATTGCCGAATTTGGTTTGGATAATCTTATTTTTTATTTGATCTGCATAATTATCAAGTCCAAAATCAGGTTGATCATTTTCACCCGTTATTTTATCATATTCATCTTTTAAAGCCTTCTTATCTTCTTTAAGAGTCCGCTTGGCATTTTTGATATCCTTATCAGAAGTCTCATCTGGACTATATTTGTTTATTAGTTCCTTGTTAAAGGTAGAAGAAACTAAACCAAATTTTTCAAGAATATCAATGAGTTCTGAAATGCTCATATGATATTTTTCGGAAAGAGTGATTAAATCACTATAACCTTCTTTTTGTTTTTCGGTAGCTGTTTTAGGATTAAAGTCAAGAAGCTGTTCCTTTGAAATACCACCAAGTTTATCAACTGCTTTTTGTGTGTCCGTTTTTAAATTGTCAGTGTCTGCTGAAAACTTTATTTTAAAATCCCAATCGTTTATTATGGATTCTAGTTCAGGATACATATTTCTGAAATAATCTGCTACATCAGTGTCGCCATTTTTAATGGCAGCGTCCATGCTATCTACAACTTGTTTAGCAAAGGCACTTTCCTTTTCGCTTATCTTTGTAGTGTCATTAGAGTCTACAGCCTTTTTATAATCATCGTAATCTTTTGTAATTTGATTAAAGTAATCAGAATACCCTTTTTCATTATCGTTTAAGATTTTTTCATTTAATACAAATTGATTATAAAAATCTTTATATTTGTCAGAAACGTCTTTTACTTTATTTGCTTTATCAGTAAGATTTTTGTCAAAACTCTTTCCAAAATCAACATCCATTTTATCAAGAGTTTCCTGAATGGCTAATATTTTTTCGTAAACTTCTGTAGCGTTTCCCGATATTTTTATGTTCCCAATTCCAGCAGATGTTTTAGAAAACTCGCCAAAATTCTTTAATAATTCTTCAGCTTTTTGTCTGTTTTTATCTCCCGATATACTACCGAAGTCAATTGTTTCTTCATATTTTCCATATTCATCTTGCATACGTTCAATGTTATCACCATAGCCTTTGGTAAGATTAGAAATATCTTTAATTATTCCACCTTTTCCATTGAACTCATTTTTGGCTTCTTGCCATTTTTTGGATGTAAGTTTTTCCCATGCTCCAGCTTGTCCATTAATAGCTTCGGTAATCGCATTAATTGATTCTTTTTCAGTTCCAAACTTTTCAATTAACTCGTCCTGAACAGCCATTAAATCTTTTCTAGCTTGGGTAACCTCAGAAACAGAAGAAGAGGAGTTGTTAATAACGCCACGAAGCTCTTCAACTTTTTCTTTATATGAATCAATATCAGTTTGTGTTTCTTTAAAAGATGAGCCGATTTCCTGAGCAGAATTAGCCACATCCTTAGATACTTGAGAAAATTTGTATAATGCAGATATTGCTTCACTAATACCCCACATTAAAATCATATTACCTGCTATTGCAAGACCTTTCATTGCAACATTAGCCGCTTTTGCACCGATTGTCATTGTATTAGTAGCATCAGCAATAGCTTCTTCAGATAACACCACAGAATTTCCAGACTTCACTAAATTTTGCTCGTTATCAAAAAGTTCTTTTGCTGTATTTGAACTCTTTTGCATGGTTTTATACCATGCAGTCTGCGAACTAACACCTTCTTCGGAAACTAATCTATTATATTCCTTTATATTTTTTAAATCTTTTGATGTTATGAACGAAAGAGTAGAATTTGTAGCTCCACTTATTCCACCTGATTTAAATGCATTGACTATATCTGCGTAACTTCCATTTCCTATTCCATATTTATTAATTGCACCTTTGGCATTTTCGTCTATTGTTCTGAATATCGTACTATGATATAATAATTTATATATGTTTGAATTATATAAATTAAGGAGATTAATTATGAAATATTGTTCAAAATGCGGAAGAGAATTATTTGATAAAGATATAGAATGTGATAAATGTAAATCTACAGATTTTATTTCTGAAAAAGAATGCAAAGAAATTATTCAAAAAATAAATAATGCTAATATGATTTCTAAAAAGAAATTGTTGAAAAATTCTACTTATAAAATGGTATATGATTCCATTATAAACAAACCAAGAGATTATTTTAATCCATGTATCACAAATAGTAATAGTGAATCAAATGAAGAATATTTTGATAGGATAAAGAAACATACAATCAATAAATCTAAAGAACAAAACATGCCTAAATGTCCTACCTGTGGTTCAACGAATATCCGTAAGATGGGTGGAGTAGAACGTGGTGCATCAATTGCTGCGTTTGGTATCTTTAGTAAGAAGATTAACAAGACATTTAAGTGTGGTAATTGCGGATATACATGGTAGAAGAGTAAATTAAAAGAGTAGGAGGTTATTCTCTTACTCTTTTAATAAAACTAAATGAAAAAAGAGTAGCTGATTAGCTACTCATAAAAGAAAACTTTTTTCTTAAATCACTGGCTTACGCCAACACATAATAGCAAATCATTAGAAATCTATTATGTCAAATCACTGTCTATTGACAATATAAATATATAATAAAAAGTGCTATTTGTCAACACCTTTTATATCATTATATGTAATTTTATTAATTTTATCACAGATTGCCTTCATTTGTTCATTAGATATAGTAATTTCAAAATACCCGCCAATTTTAGTTCCACATCTGTCTAAACGTTTCTTGCTTACCGTCTGTAACATAAAAGTACAAGCATAGCATTCCTTACTATCATGAGGATAGCCAGCAACTTCACCAAGATCTACAATAACATCCTTGTGCTCAACAATCCATTGAGGATCGTGATCCTTTTTAGATGTTAACGGAACAACAATAGCAGTGTATTTTGTTTCAAAAAGTACAACAGCATAATGATAATCTTGGAATTCACTTCCAATATTTCTACCAAAATTTATCCAATATACATTTTGTCGTGATTTCTTATATAACTCTTGATCTTGTTGTGTCGTATCTTTTTTACTTTTATATAAAGCAGTATTTTTTAAGACAACTTCATCAAACCAATCTAATAAATTAGCACAATAATAATTATTAATATCGATCTTCTTTAAATTTAAAATGTCATAGTATAATTTCTTACACTTATTACCCAATTTATCATTACGCAATTCTTTCATAATATAGTATCCTCCCAATCATTAGTATTTAATATTACCATTATATACCAATAATCGACAAAATACTATCAGAACGTATATTCTTTAAGTCAATAAAAGTCGAAATAATACGATATGTTTTACACCAAAATATTCTTAAATAATTTATAATATTTTAGGGGATAAGTTTAGCAAAGTCTACGGAATAATTCTGTGGGCTTTTGTGTTCTTTGTGTTATAATTATATCAACAAAACATCGGAGGTATTTATATATGAAAGAATTAACAAAAGAACAGATTGATAAAATAGTAGACAAAGCATTTTCTGAATCAGTAGAAAACATTATAGACATTTTTACAGATAATATAGAGTCATTTTCTGACACCTTAAAAGATGAAAGTACAGGAATCAAAAATTCAGCACTTTACTTTGCATCTATGACAACTGTGCTTCAAATATCTAAACAAACATTAAAAGAAACTATTTATGAGATTCTTTTAGAAGAAGAGTAGTTATATTTTTAATTTTTTTTGAGTCCAAAGAATGTAATATATCTATATTATTTTTTTGACAAAAATATTCGTGTAATAAGTCTAATAGTTCATCAGTAAACATTGGATTTATTGCACGAATTTGTTTCTTAATTTCATTTAATTCCATAAGCTCAATCCTTTCTCTAAGAGAAGAGTATTTCTCCTATCTTATTTATTCTCTATTTTTTATTCCATCTTATCTACGCATTGGAATGATACGCCAAACAATTAATCGGAAGATAAGTTTCTGCATTTAATGTAAATCCATCACAGATTTACCTCTGTTGTGTCAGAGAGTACCGAGCGCATATTCGCCAAGCATCGTTGCATATAACTTGACGTAGGAGTTGCCGCTACTGTGAGGGCTTGTCTCGGAAAGACCTGTCCCTGCGGATTGTGCCAAACGTCACGATTTTACGATTCTAATTATATTGCTATAATAGAAGTGTTGTGATACATCTGCATTGCCAGACCGTTTATTAGCAGTTCCCGCATATTGTCCCAATTATTTATTTATCACCGTGTATCTCACGGCTAACATACTTTAAACCTATGTATCCATAGTAATTTATGTATGTTGTCGGCATATTCAAAACAGTGAGGGAATACATTTTATCCCTACCGACATTTTTAAATGAAAATGCTGCTGCAATAGTAGAAGCAAGAGTTGGTAATACACCAAATTTGTCAATAAGTTGATCTAATACATGGATTGCTCCTGTACCAAAATCAACTATACCCTTCAGAAAATCGGAGCTTACTAAATCAGATTCAAGCTCTTGGAGTCTATTCTGGAATTGTGCTACCTTAGCATCAAGAGATTCCATATAAGAGTCAAGTTCCTTCATTGCTGCTCCATCTGCGTCAAGTGCAGAATTGTATACAGACTCTAACATTTCTGGGTTGAGCAGGATGCTAGAAGCAATATTGGATCTGTTCTTACCTGCAATAGCCTCCACTAAAGCATTTGCTCGGTTTGTTCCAGCCTTTTTGTCTTCTTCTTGAATCTCTTTATAGACCTTGGCGATGTCTAAAAGGATATCGTATGTATTACGAAGGTTTCCGTTAGCATCTAAGACATCAACACCTTGATATGCGTTAGATGCAACAGCAGTATAATCTTTGATTATTTTCTGTGTTTTTGAACTGGTCTGTACAACAAAATCATCTACATCTTCACCCAAAGAAGCCAATTCATCCTTAGCTTCTTCTGTTCCTGCGAGTCGCAGACTAATTGTACGAACACCCTTTATGTTTGATACAAGTCGCAACCCTTGTATCAGATACTATTATATTATTCTCTTTTTTATGATACTTCTTGTAATATGTTTAATTCTAACAAATTATCAAATAAAAAACATTCAATATTGTTCTTTTCCCAATATGGAATACGAATCAATTGAATGTTTTGTTCCTCGCAATATTCAGTTTTTATTTTGTCGTGAAATTGAACCAATTCAAACGCTCTATTTAGTTCTTCGTCTGACATTTTACCATTCCAATTAACAGGCATATAGTGTTGTTCACCGTCATATTCTATGGCAACATTATAGTCGTTAAGATAAAAATCAAATGGAAGAGTATTTATATCCTTGCAATCATCAAATCTTTTCTGACGTTCATATTTAAGCTGAAATTTATCCAATATTTTTCCTACATTGTTTTCAGAATTAGAAGCATTGCAATTCGGACAACCAAATCCAGTCATCAAATTATATGCAAGTGGTGTCCATTCATGACCACAAGTTCTACATCTGCATCCAATTCGTTCACCAGCTAATGTGTATTCACCTGTAATTTCGATATTTGGTAATTTCTCTTTTATAATTTCTTTAAATTCGTCTGTAGTTCTAAAATATCCGTTACAATATCTACAACAACATTTTGAAGATTTTATATTATGAAAGGGCACTTTTTGAATACCTTTATCGGTATGCTTTTTACACAAGAAAGATATTACTGTATGACCATTAACAACTTCTCTATCTTTATAGATATATCCATGAACATCTTCTACATAATATTTGTATAAATCATCATCAATTAATTTTGTGCATCTATCGTTTTCATACATACACATTGGACAACATAGTGAATTCTTATAAAGAAAAGAAGAAGGAGCTGCTTCAAATTCATAATCATGTTTCTTACAATAGAATTTCATCTTTTCTTTAATATTAACATATTCTGATAATATATCTATATTAGGATTCACCTTATGAATTTTAGTATATACGACTTCTTTGTTTAATCCAAATTTCTTTCTTGCCTTTTCTAATTGGCATTCTTCACAATTAGTAGCACCATTTAATAATGTGCTAATTTGAATTTTCCATTTTGTATTATGGATTTTGCAACGACATAAGATTTTATTTTTATTACCAGTGTATTCACCTAATACCTCTATTTCAGGCGACACCTCTGCAACTTCATTTATAATATCTTGCGTTGTTTTTCTTCCTCTTGAATTCCATAGTTTTACATGTCCACATATTTTACAACCACTACCATATAATAGAGAAGACACATTTCCATCCCATACGTGACCACATACTTTACATTTACATTTTACCTTCGTATTCCAATTTTTATACTCAGATAATATCTCGATATCGGGATTTATAATATTCATTTCTTCTTTGAACGTCTCTTTTAATTTTGAATGGTTACAATATTGACAAGGTTTTTTATTTTTGCCTATTTTTTCAACAGGAATCCATTGTACCCCTTTGTCCTTATGCTTATTACATAAAACACATGCACAACGTCTATTTTTACCATTTAAGTTCTTATTATCTATTCCAACTAAAATTAAGTCTTTTTCATTACATAGTTCTTTTAAATATTCTGTTGTATATTTCAATTTACTATCACCCATATATTATCTGTTCCTTCCTAATTTTGTGCATAAAAAATCGCCAGTAGTTTAAATAACTCTGACGTTTTCGTATACTTATATGTAGTTACTTCATTAATTTCCTTTACAAAAGATGGTTTAACACCATGTTGCAATAAATACTCCTTTTCAGGAGAAAATTGCGTTGAATATTCTTTATCGAATTTCTTCATTCCTTTTATTCCTCATATATAATAGCATCTCTCTACCTTTCGGAAGAGTAACAGATCATGTCTTATTCCCTTGCTATGCATTAGGGAACATACCTTTTCCATTTAACGGATTTTCACCGACTTCATTTGCGATTAAGCCGTACTTCTTATGATTCAGATATTCAGGATTTCCACCTTTATTCACAAGTCTGAATCTCCTCATCGGAGAATGATCGTTGAGCGTTTACCCTCGCCTCAAGTACCGTATGGTCTACGGAATACGTTAGGGTACTTCGTTGCAAACAAGCCATTGTAATATCTCTAACTTTTGAATCCATCATATAGTAGTTTCCTCTATATTGTGGCATAGAGCTTTAGGCTGCCCTTGCAGTTAAATATGTTCTATAAAATATATTTCTATATCTTTCAGGCAATGTTTCACCTGCGGTTTTGGAAGCGTCCTGTGTTATAGCATTACCAGCAGTAATAAGAGCTACACTTTCGGCAAGATCGTTGCCTTGAGTTTTTAATACAGCAGCCGAATCTTTTAATGCCGTTGAAAGCTGATCGGTACTGATGCTATACTCGTTACCGATTTTATCCAGGACATCAATAATTTCCATTTTATCAAGATCTTTGTAAGCCTGTGACATCGCAACTAATGAGTCCGTTGCTTCGTCAATATTATCAAATTCTGATACATTTAATAAAACAGTTGCATCTTTAGCTGACTCTTTAGCTTCATCTAATGATTCACCAAGACGCATCCACGTTGCGGTGGCATCCTGCATTGCAAGAGCAGTAGTACCAACCGAGTCAGCAGTAGAGAAGCTTTCTTTCTGGAAATTTTTTAATGATTGTGCAGATTCATCAGATACTTTGCGCATTTCTGTATATGCAGTATCTAGTTCTCTAATGGTAGAAGCGACCTGTTTCAATCCATTAATAACATCATACACACTGAACATTCCAGCTACTTGCGCAACCATTTGGTGCAATCTACTTGTTTTGAAAACATCTATAAGAGATTTTCCAGCACGACCAGCTTCAACTTCTGCATTATAAATCTTCATGATCTCGCCATGAATTCTATCTAAACTCATGCTAGGATTACCACTTTCGATTTCTTTGTAATAAGCCTTAATTTTAGCCTTCGCCTCAGAAGACATTCTACTGTTTTCATCAAGAATTTTATGAATCTTGTCTAATTCCTTCTGACCTGAAACAAAGTTATAACCTTTTTCAGCAGCCGACATATTAGTAACAGTAGCGATAGTATCTTTGATTTTCTTTTCATACTTGTCTAAGTTCTGAATATCCTCATCACTAGCGATACCATTTTGATTAGTCTTTATATTGTCGAGAAGAGTTGCGTACTGTTTGATAGCATCACGTACAGCCTGTACATTTTTTAAATATGTATCACTTGTCCAACCACCATCATTAAATCTGTCAATAGTGGCTTGATATTTATCAACTTTACCATTGTAAGAATCCAAACGTTTATCATATTTATTAAGGTTTACATTGACATTCTGTTCCTTTGCTTGTGTATTTTCCTTAACTTTCTGAGTATTCTGTTCTAATACATTACTCTCTTCTTTGACAGCATTGATGACACCAGAGGTATCAAAAGCGTCTGAGTCGCTTTTAAAATTATTAATTGTATATCCATATTCTTTAAGAAGTTTAGATAATTGACGAACACGTTCATCAGCACCGGTTGCATCTATTCCATCTGTAGTCCATGATAAATGAAAATATTTGCCATTATGTAATGAATCAAGAATTTCTTGCAATTCATTTGCATCTGTAAATATTTTTTTAATCTCTTCTTCAAGATTTTCAAGAGATTTCACACTTGAAGATGTATCAATGTCACCCTGAAATGCGTCTTTCTTTGGATTATTCTCTAATGAAATATTCGATTCATTACCAAGAGTAACGCCAGTAGAAACTGTACCAGATGAAACCGATTTAACTTTCTGTAACTCATCTTCAAGTTTTTTAACTTTATTAGTAAGCTGTGCAATTTCTTCAACTGATGCACTGACATTAAAACCTGTTTCAAAAGCTGACTTTAAGCCAGAAGCAGAAGAAGATATTTCATCTAATTTTGCTGCTATTTTTGAAAGTTCATTAATTACATCACCGAAATTACCACCAAGTAAATCACTAACACCGTTACTGTTTGTACGTTTAATTTCAGCTCTTCGTAAAGCGGCATTTGCGTTTTTAATTTCGTTCTTTGCATCGTTATATTTAGAACCCAGTCTAAGGCTATATGTGCTTTTACCATATTGTTTTTCAGCACGTTCTATTACGCCTTTGTAAGCACCAACTATTTCAGAATTGGAAGCATTTTCAGGCAAAGAGAACTTAATCATTTCTTCAGTTGTTTTACCTGAACCCTTCATTGTTTCAAAAAGATTCTTATAAGCCTGTACTTGTCGGCTAACAGCCTTAGAAACTTGTTGATTCATTTTTTCTGACATTTCAGTTCCAAAATCAAGATTCATATTTAATTTGATTTTAGAAGTTTCTTTTGCTAAATTATTAATTGATGAATCAATCTTATTAATCATCTGCAAAAGAGGTTCAAATTCTGAGCCATCTCCAATATCTGCAAATTTTTGTTTAACAGTTCCAACAGAAGATGTAATCTTGTTTAAAAACTCATCAGTAACATGACTAGATAGATTGTTTAACGACTTGTCAATATTCTGAATCATATCAAGTAAACTCTTAGTTCCTGAGTTGTCTATCTTGCCAAAAGCCTTAGTAAAACCACTGAGTTCAGAAGTAACCTTTGCTAAATCCTTAGATAAGGTTTCAAACTGCTTAAAGTCACCAGTTCCTTTACCAAGAGAATCAAGCATTTTTTCGAGATTAGAAATTACACTGGATAATTTCTTTTCATCGACATTTAATTTGATTTTATATTCTTTGCCTTCAACAGTGTCTAATCTGTCTTGGACTTGTTTCATATCTTTAAGCAGTTTTTCTACATTTGATTTAATTTCTAAATCATACTGATATGTACCTGGCATTTCCTACCTCACTTTCTTAAAATTTGTTCTATTCTTTTATTGATAATGTCATCCAAACGACCACCAAATCCACTTTCGATATCTCGCTCTACATACATATATGGAGGGATGGATCTATGCATCATCCAATGACCATGACCATGTTCACCATTCATAAACATATAGTCAAATGCAAGGCTGGCATTTAATTTCTGATGATTACCTTTTTTATTAGAATATTTTCCGTCTTCTCTTGGCGCATCATAGGTATTTCCCCAACCATATCCAGCCCAACCAATATAGTTATCCATTGCACCTGAATCAACCGAAAAACGAAGAACATTTCCTTTTCCTTGTGTTCTTGTAGAATCAAGAATTTTCATGAAGTTATATGTTCTTTCATATGACTGTGGAGTGTAATCGTTATACCAATCTATTAATGAATATCTAACAGATTCTTTTAGAAGTTCATTTGCTTGTGGTGCGACTTCTTCTGCAATATGATTTTCAATTCTGTCTAACTTCTTTTTAAAATCTGCATATATATTTTTTGCCATTTCATCACCTCCAAAATTTCACTATTTTTACACTAAAATAGGAGAGCAGTAGTAACCGCTCTCCATAAGAAAAGCTCTATACGTTTTGACACGCATAGAGCCTGTTTATTTCTTCGCCAATCTGTGATATAATTTTATTCGTAGGTACTTACATTGAGTAACCCGTAAACCCTATTCGAGTACCTTTTGGTACAGAAAGGCGAAGGTGATATTTATACTTCGTATACATTTTCATACAGCTCAACTCTACCAATTGAATCTCGTGCCAACCACGAAAGGAGAGAAGTATGAGCGAGGCTGTTCAAGTAGCTTTCATTTCAGGATTCTTTAATGTACTTTGCGTACTGATTGAAATTCTATTCAGAGATGAAAACTAATAAAATCGGATAGGAGCTGAGTTTTGGTGACGACCATTACTCGAACAAGGAAAGTGAAAAAGTCCGTGGCAACCAGTCACGACTTTTTCGATTTAAAAATATAATTCATTCTTATCCAAATCATCTCTATCATCAAGACAATTTCTATATGGATCTTCGATACTTGGTAAAATATCATCCATCGAATCATACACTGAATAACGATGTCTCTTAGATGTTTTGTAAATATTTCTCAAATGTAGAGTATTATCTTTTTCACCTGAATATCCTCTAAGGTTATCAATCAAATATGGTTTATAATCTGATTCAAGGAAAATATCAAACGATACTTTTGAATCAGAACCATATCTCTTTTCATGTTCTTCACATATCTTTTTTAATTCTCCAACTGTAATTAACAAAATTTAATCCTCCAAAGAAATTTGAATTTCATTTTAAATTCCAATATATCTATTTTTCACTTTTGTCTTCTCTAAAATCAGTTCTCTTTGCAAGTTCGATTACCTTATTAATATCTTCTTCCGGCACATCTTCAATTAACTTTGATACAGCGTCAACGATAGGATTTAATGTTACATTTGCTAACTGACCAAATCTTTCAACCTGTTCCTTTATAAAGCTATGAATCTCATACTTGTTTGTCATAATGTCTTTTTTCTTTTCGTTAATGATAAACTTAAATTCTTCAATTTCAGCATAAGGAATTAGTGAAAGTTTGTCATCTGTTCCGAAAAATAATAAATCGAACAATCCACTTTTCTTTAATGCATCATATTCTTCAAAGAATCCTTCAGTTTCAACTTTTAAGTTTGTGTATTGTTCAATGAAAATACGAGTGAGCAATAAATATTCAACATAAGAATTTACTCTAACATTACCATCTTCATCAACCATAGTAATCTTCAATAAACTATCTGCCAATGAGCCTTTTACTACATATGGAACATAAGGTGTTATCTTTAAGTTATCCTTAATATACTGTTCTTTTAAACTATCAATTCTCTTTGAATATTCTTCACAAAATGTTTTAATTCCGATTTTTTCCATAATCATAATTCCTTTCTTTCCAATAAAAAAGAGATTGGCAAAACCAATCCCTTTAGTTAATAATTAATATTTAATTTTATAAATTGCAGCTATATGGGATAAGAGTCCATTTAGCCGACTTGTGTTTATGTATGTTTTGTTTGACATAAGAATGAACATCTTCTAAAGTTCCTTTATTCACATCTTCTAAAACTTTGTACTCAAATGGATCATTTTCGTCAATGCATACTAATTTAAAAAACTGTTTTTCCACATCAATCACCTCACTTATATTTTAGATTAAAAACCTCGGTTACTTCCATATTTAATCCTTTTGCAATTGCAATCATAGTAGACTGTGTAGGATCTGAAGTTTGCATAGCAATATTGTGTAATTCACCAATACTAACACCTGATAACTTAGATAACTGTCTATATGTAATTCCTTTTGTGTACATTATGAATTGCAAATAATTTCTCATTTTCACACCTTTTTATTTTTTAGTGTGTTCTGGATTAAATATTTTATTTATGTAAATTTTACCATCGTAGGTGTTCAATATGTTGAACAAATTTAATTATTTAATGTAGACAAATATTTCTGTCCTTGGATTTTCTTTATCAACATAACATTCCATTATTAATTTGGTTATATGTTTGCTATCGTCATCAATAATAAAGCCACTTTCTGAAAGTCCATCAAGGAGAAATTTAGGAGTACCATTGTCAATATCATGTCTACGATTAGTTTTGTAATATGTAATAAATTCCATTTCACATTTCTCAATGTGTAGGTTAGAATAACCTTGGTTATCAATAAACCAACATATGAAATCTTTCCATTTTTGTTTAAGAGCATTCATCATAGGTCTTTTCATTATCATCCACTGATTTATAGTAGGATGGTATGGATTTTCTATTGGTTTCTTACTTGCCCTTGGATGTTTTTTAAAATAATATTTCTCATATTCTTCAAGTGTTGAATTATCAATCACTAATTTTATATTCTCCGTTTATTTCACTCCTTTACATAACAAAAGAGCGATTCCAAAATAAAATCGCTCTTTCAAAGTTTATAATTTACCATTTTTCATTTTGTCTTGATAAGCATCATTAATAATTTGCATCGAGTTTTCAACTTCGCCATTCTTCAAATTATTTTCTTCCAATATTTTTTCATATAGGGCATAAGTTTTAAAACAATGCTTAAAACAATCTTTATTGACAGGCTTGTTTTCTGAAATTTTTGTTGCAAAATTATTAATTTCCCAGCGATAATCGTTAATTTCTTTTTCAACAAACATCGTTGTTAATTTTGCTAAATCATCTTTTATTGCCTTATCATGTTTTATAGCACGTTCCGTATCTTTTGCCTCTTTATCTTTTAATTCATTAAGTGCTTCTGAAGTTTTGATAAGCAATTCATGTTCTTCACGTTTTAGTCGCATAGACCTCGTTTCCAAACCTAACAATTTAATGAACCAATCAAATAACGTCCACATAAATTTAAATGCTAACAAAATAGTACAAATGGCAATAATTAAAGTACCATAATTAATCTGTGTAAGTTCCTTTATTGCATCCATTCATACTATTACCTGCTTTCTTTAATCTTTTTTAATATTTCTTCAATATCATCAGCAACCAATTCACCATTCTTGATTGCGTCTGTTATATTCTGAGCAGTCTGAGAAGCAGAAGTTATATTGAAATTCTTATATGTACTATATAGAGAAGTAACAATTAAAAAGAGAATAGATACTATTTCAGATACTTCATCATTAGTAACAGGAATTGTATTAATTCCAAATATCTGTAATACAGCATTAATTAATGCGATTAATAAAACAACAACTGTTGTTATTGAACTTGGAGTAAGTCCTTTAAGATTTAATTTTTTCATTGCTTTTTCCTCCTTGCTTTAATGAACGAAGAAGAGACACATTTTTATTTAATATTTCGCAAAAATTATCTAATTCTTCGTTTGTTTCATTACCACTGAAAGTAATTCTAATACAATTATTCATATCATCTTCGTCCATTCCAATAGCCGTTAAAGTAGTGGAAGGAGTTAAATCACCACTTGTACAGGCAGAACCAGTACTAACCTGAATATCATTCATATCCAATAAAATCATTAAAGATTCACCTTGAACATTTTTAAAACAGACATAAAGATTATATGGTAATCTGTTGCTTATATCACCAATTAAATAACTGCCAAGTATGTTTCTTAGAATATAATCAAGTACTCTGTCACGAGCATTTGAATTAATAGAAGAATAATCATAGTTTTCGACTGCCTTGCCAAGTGCAGCAATGCCTATGATATTTTCTGTTCCCCCAAATAACCCTTGTTCCTGAGAACCATACACCAAAGGCTCTAACTCAATATTAGACTTCTTGTATAAAACTCCCGTGCCTTTTAAAGCGTTTAGTTTATGAGCCGAAAACCCAATTGCGTCAACATTTAATTCCTTTACATCAACAGGAATTTGACCAATAGAACCAGTACAATCCAAGTACACCATTGCTTCATTATTATGACATACTTCAATAATCTTTTGTACGTCCTGAATTGTTCCTATTTCAGAATTAGCATAGTCTATAACAACTAATTTTTTCATTGTGGTCTGTTTCAACAAATGTTCTAAAACTTCTATATTAATATAGCCCCTTCTGTCAACCTTTAATGATGTTTTGTATTCAAGCGATTCTACACACTTTAATATTGATTTATGTGCAATCGGCGAATATAACACCATACAGTCATTCTTCTGAGAGTAACCCTTAATCATAAGAGTATTACTCGCTGAACCACCTGATGTAAAGATAATGTCGCCAGGATTAGCGTTGATAAACTTAGCAACATTAACTCTTGCTTTTGTAAGTATTTGCTTTGAATGACTACCTGATTGATAAAGTGAAGAAGGGTTCTGATAGTTATCTAATATTTCAATAATATAATCTTTAACTTCCGGTAGAAGTGGAGTGGTAGATGCGTTATCTAAATACATATAATCACCACCTAATCTAGTTCGTAATTACACCACTTTTTATATACCTCAGTAGTATCTTCTCTAAGAAAAACCATTGCTAATATATCCTTATTAGTTTTTTCGTCTATACTAGGGTAAACATCAATAGGAAAAACACCGTTTTTTATATAAAGAATATATTGCTTAGGATTAACTATTCGAATTACCTCATGTGGTAAGTAATCTCTTACATTTTTTAAATTTGTTTTAATCATCCTTTTAAATCCTTAGTATATAATCGTAAAAAATAGGGAACAAATTACTGGCTAAATAGTAAAATTGTTCCCTATTCTATATATTCAAAATCACTATTCAACATTGTTTGCCTTGTTATTATTTTCCTTGGCATTTTTAAAACTTTTTTCAACATGAACTGTTTTTTCAACAGTTTCTTTAACTTCTTTTTTTGTAGAAACATCTACTTTTTTCTTTAAATTTTTATTAATTTTTTCTACAGACATAGAATAACTTGTACCAGGAACAATTTTAGATAAATCTAATTTGTCCAAAATCTTTTTCGCCTCGTCTGCTGGTATATTTCCATTTTCATAAGAAGAAGTAGCATCATAGATATTTTTACAGTTAGAAGAACAGAAAGTGAAATACCAAGTAGGTTTATCTTTGTCTTCTCTACAGTGTGGACAATATTTATATGGCTGTCTACATACTGCACAGATTTTTTCTCTTTTCATATAGTCCTCCTTTTAAATTAAAAACGGGTGGTATTAAAACCACCCATTTTTTGAGTAAAAATTAAGCTTCTTCATCTTCATCAATAAAGTAAACTTCAAAAAGAACTTTATCTGATGAGCAAGTATCTGCAAGAATAGCACCCTTGTAGTCCATTGTCTGTGAATCTCCACCCTGTAATGAAAGTGTTAATTCTGGACTTGGAATAAATGATGGAATTCTGATAATAACAGGCTTGAAGTTTTCTTTATCACATGGATCTACAGCAAGAGCCTTAAAGAATAATTCATGAGCCTTTGGATACTTATCTGCTGAGTTAACAATCTTAGTACCTGAAGCAACTTCTTTTGTATACTTAACAATAAATTCAACTTCATCATAAGCTATTGGTGGAATAAGTTCATCTTTTGCTGGTGCTTTGTTTTCAGGTGGTGTATTTACAGCGTCTGTATGCTTAATTACAAATTCTTTAGCCGTTGCAGCATCTCCTGTAGCAAGAGTATAAGTTTCACCCATTGCTCCATTATAAAGAGCACTAACTGATACACTGTCTTTCACATAGCCTGTAATATCAAGCTTTTCACCTGCCTTTATTGTAGTAATGTAAGGCATCTTGATTTTGTTGTCTGCTGTTGCAATTTCGGCATCTGTAGCAGAAAGTGTTTCGATAACTGCTAAGTTAACAAAATTATTAGTTCCATTAACTTCGGCTGTCTTACCATTGTATTTTCTGTATACAAGATTTCCGTCCTTATCTTTAATGTCTGATGAATCAGCAGTTACTTCAATACTCATTTCTGATAACTGAGTTAAAGCGTAAAGTGGTACACCATTTTTTGTTGCACCGTAACCAAACTGAAGTCTGTCTATAATTACGTCTCCTAATTTAAAAGCCATAATAGTTCCTCCTTAAATAATTTTTTGTATTAAAAAAGAGCAGTTATAAAACTGCTCGGTTAATCATCAATCTGACGCATAAAGTCAAATTGTTTTTTGTCGATTTTACTAACATCGCAAAAGCCAGAATAACTTCCTTGTGTTAAAGCAATGCTAGATTCATATATTTGGATTCGTTTAACAGAATCCATAAATTGATAGATTCCTACGTCCTTTAATTCTTCTAATTTATACTTAAATCCAGGATGATTTACCAAAGTTGAAACCAACGGTAAAAGTGCAGAAGTATGTTTTTTATTTTGCGCCTTCTCTACAATAGCGTTCATTTTATCTTCTTGTATCATCCATTTTTTTGCTGTTTTATTAGTAGGTTTTTCAACTTTTGGGTGAAAATTTAACAACTCTCGAATATATTCAGCCATTTCCATAAAATCTTCCTCATATAGAAGAATGTCTTGCTTCGGAGAGTATAAAACAAATTCATACTCTTCCTGCTCCGGGACTCTTTTAATTTGTCGTAACTCAAAATCGAAAATATCAATAGTCTTAAATAGTAGATTTAAGGGTTCTTTGTTGTTAACAACCGATTGAATCAACAAACTAAATATTTCTATGTCACTAAATTGTGTCCAATCCTTTCCTAAATCCCATAAAAAAACTCGTATAGAAGTAGAATTGTATGTAAACGGTGCGATTCCTGCATAAAATTTATCTTCTCCAATTCTTAAGATATCTCCAATCGTTGGACAAGAAATTTTAATGCCTTTGACTTCATAATCTTCGCCAAAATACATTCTAAGTTTGTCAAAATTGTATTCCTTTTTGTCTGATGATTTTTTTGTGCTATCTTTAAGAACTTCGGCTTGAAGTTTGTCAAGCATATTTAAACTATCCATTAACAATCACCTACTTTCTCAACTGATAATTATTAAAGGAAGTCTTACCGCCATATGGAGTGTTGGCAATTCCATTTGTATCAACTACCTGGAATACAAGAGTACGAACAAGATAATTGTTATCCGTTGTTGATTCCTTTGATGAAATAAGATGTGTCTGCATACCAAAGATATTAGACCAGTTGAATCGTTCTCTTATAATAGAAGCAATGAGGTCATGCCTAGGAATACCAGTTAATTTATCATTTCTGTCATTACCGTGAACAAATATTGTAAATGTAATATTTGTATACTTTAATGTATCTTGATAACGAGGCATTTCGTCAAATGCTACTTGATAACATATATAGTGTTTCACTTCTGTCTGAGTATCAGGAATAAATAAATAAGGACGGATATTGGATGTTCCACCAAAATATCTATCCCATTCTCCAAGAGGTTCATACTCCTTTGTTTCTTCATTCCATTCCCAGTTAATATTGCCATCATCATCAAAAAGTTCAGATTCTAATGATTTCTCGTTGAGTGCATATAAAAGACATGGATTAAGCATAAGTGCTTTCTCAATCTTTTTCTTATACTGAATATTTTCATCATCAGGAGTAGTTCTATATGCACGAAGCTTATTTAACAAATCATTCTTTGTAACTAATTTTTCTGCCATAAAACACCTCCTATTCAGTTAATTCTAACGACAAAATTTC
>ERZ772820.506-NODE-506-length-37193-cov-8.597313_pt1 | contig 37193 bp, 36 predicted proteins | sample MGYA00511377_ERZ772820 | MGnify/ENA primary metagenome ERZ772820 (study PRJEB29015, sample SAMEA2737684) | human gut metagenome | biome: human gut; feature: human-associated habitat; material: faeces | place: China | collected 2012 ... | reverse complement strand
GGCTGCGACTGCGACCGCTATATGGAGGTCTGGAACAACGTCTTCTCCCAGTTCGACAACGACGGCCACGACCACTACACCGAGCTCAAGCAGAAGAACATCGACACCGGCATGGGTCTTGAGCGCTTGGCCGTTGTGTGCCAGGACGTTGATTCGCTCTTCGACGTCGACACGGTGATGAACATCACGAACAAGGTCACGGAGATCACCGGCGCGAGCTACGGCCAGAGCCGCGAGAAAGACGTGTCCCTGCGCGTCATCACCGACCACATCCGCTCGGCTTCCTTTATGATCTGCGACGGCGTGCTGCCCAGCAACGAGGGCCGCGGCTACGTGCTGCGCCGCCTGCTGAGAAGAGCCGCCCGCCACGGCAAGCTGCTTGGCGTCAACCGTCCGTTCCTCTATGAGGTCGTGGATACGGTCGTGCACGAGAACGAAGGCCATTATCCCGAGCTGCGCGAGCGTCAGGCCTATATCACCAAGGTCATCCGCACCGAGGAGGAGAACTTTGCCAAGACCATCGACGGCGGCATGAAGATCTTCACCGAACTTCTGAACGCCCACAAGGAGAAGGGCGAGACCGTCTTCTCCGGCGCGGACGCGTTCAAGCTGTACGACACCTACGGCTTCCCCATCGACCTGACGGTCGAGATGGTCGAGGACGAGGGCATGACGCTCGACCGCAAGGCCTTTGACCACGAGATGCAGGAGCAGAAGACCCGCGCCCGCGAGGCGCGCAAGGCGCTCGGCGACCTCGGCTGGGCGGGCGTCGAGTTTGGTAAGGACATTCCGTCCACCGAGTTTGTCGGCTACGACCATGATTCCATCGACGACGCGAAGCTCGTCGCGCTGGTGGTCGAGGGCGAGCAGGCCGAGGAGATGATGAGCGGTGTCGAGGGCATCGTCGTGCTCGACAAGACCCCGTTCTACGCCGAGATGGGCGGCCAGGTCGCCGACCACGGCGTCATCACCTGCGGCGACGCAAAATTTGAAGTCGCCGACGTGCAGAAGAACAAGGGCGGCAAGTATATGCACACCGGCAAGGTCGTCTCCGGCAGCTTCAAGCTCGGCGATACCGTGACCGCGAGCATCGACGTCGAGCGCCGCAAGGGCGTGCGCCGCGCGCACACCGCCACCCATCTGCTCGACGCGGCCCTCAAGCACGTTCTGGGCGACCACGTTCATCAGGCCGGCTCCCTCGTCGAGCCCGACCGCCTGCGCTTTGACTTCACGCACTTCGAGGGCATCACGCCCGAGCAGCTCGCGGAGATCGACGCCTTTGTGAACGACGCGGTGCTCGACGGCATTCCCGTCGTGACCGAGGTGCTGCCCATCGAGGAGGCGAAGAAGAAGGGCGCCGTCGCCATGTTCGGCGAAAAGTACGGCGATGTGGTCCGCGTGGTCGAGATGGGCAATGTGTCCATGGAATTCTGCGGCGGCACGCATCTTGACAACACCGCCAAGGTCGGCCTGTTCCGCATCAAGAGCGAGGGCAGCGTCGCCTCCGGTGTGCGTCGCATCGAGGCCATCACCGGCAAGCAGACGCTTGCCGAGATCCGCCGCAATCAGGAGCGCATCGTCCGCGTGGCGCAGATGCTCAAGACCACGCAGGCGGAGCTGGAGAGCAAGCTCGAGGCCCAGATCGGCGAGCTGAAGGACATCAAGGCGAAGCTCGAAAAGTTCAAGGAGGAGGCGTCCCTCGGCGAGGCACGCAGCTTCCTGACCGCCGCCAAGACGGTCGGCAGCCTGAAGGTCATCACCGCCCAGCGCGATGGCATGGACCCCAACGCCATGCGCAAGCTCGGCGACTTCCTGCGCGACAAGGAGCCCGGCGTTGTCGGCGTGCTGGCCTCCGTCCACGACGGCAAGGTCACGCTGCTGGCGGTCTGCGGCAAGGATGCGGTCGCCAAGGGCGTCAAGGCCGGCGACATCATCAAGGCCATCGCGCCCATCTGCGGAGGCAAGGGCGGCGGCAAGCCCGACAGCGCCATGGGCGGCGGCACCGAGGTGAGCAAGGTCGACGACGCGCTCGCGGCGGTGGATGATCTGGTGCTCAAGGTGGTCGGCTGATGCAGCTGCCGAACGATCCTGTGATGCTCATGAGCTTCTGCAACGCCCGTCTGCGCGACGAGTACGAGAGCTTAGATGAGCTGTGCTCCTCGCTGGACGTGGACAAGGGAGAGCTTTGTGCGCGTCTGGCCGAGGCGGATTATCATTACCATTCCGACCGGAATCAATTTCTTTGAAAGGAGAACGAAACCATGAAGAACGATTGTCTGTTCTGCGCCATCGCGGCGGGGGAGATCCCCTCGAACAAGGTCTATGAGGACGAGCTGTGCTACGCCTTCCGCGACATCGCGCCGCAGGCTCCCACGCACTTCCTTGTGATCCCCAAGGCGCACATCGCGTCCGTCTCCGGCATCAACGCCGAGAACAGCACCGTGGTCGCGCACATCTTTGAGGTCATCGCCAAGGTGACAAAGGAAATGGGCATCGAGAGCTACCGCGTGGTCTCCAACATCGGCGAGCAGGCGGGGCAGAGCGTGCCGCACCTGCACTTCCATGTGCTCGCGGGGCGCGATATGACGTGGCCTCCGGGCTGAGAACTTAACATACCGAAGGGTATGGGCTTGCCGCGCCCTGCGCGGCACTAAATCAAAGGGGGGATTCTCTACCGTAGAGAATCCCCCCCTTTGGAACCCCAAGAGAGCGCAAGGGGCAAGCCCCTTGACCCCCGATCTGCCGATGTTTCATTTCAGCAACCGTATGTCGGTGTTTATCTTCTGAACGATTTGGTGCGCTTCTCTTTCCGCTCAGCCGCTGCTGCAGTGCTGGTACGAGCTGCCGTTGAAAATTTCTCTCGAAACCCCGCAGCGGTAGCGGCCAAGCGGACATAGGCGCAAGCCAAATCGAAAGCCGCAATAAAAACTGGCAGGCATTCCTTTGCACAGCACGTGCAGCTTTGCTCTTGCAGGGACAGTCAATGGCGGGTCAAGGGCGCAGCCCTTGCGGTCTTGGGGGATTGAAAGGGGGCCATTCTTAGCGGAAGAATGGCCCCCTTTCGCTGTGCAGCCGATAGGGTGAAAAATTCCTCCATTGCCAAATGGCAAACGATGTCGTATAATGAGCAGAAATTCAACCGTATGGGTGAAGAATCACATGAGAATGTTACCAAATGGTAGCATGATTTCCGAGGTGATTCCATGTACTTCAAACGGTTGGAGGATCTGCGCGTCGACCACGATATAACGCAGATCGAGATCGCAAAATATCTGAATATGAACCGGAACGTCTATTGGCGTTACGAAAGAGGTGAACGGGAAATACCCGTTTGGGCGGTCATCAAGCTCGCGCAGTATTATCGGGTCAGCACCGACTATCTGCTCGGCTTGAAGGACGAGCCGTGACGCGCCCGCTCTTTTGCTTCTGCGCCGCCTTTGCGCTCGGCTGCATCGCGTCGCAGTATTTTCTCGCGCCCGCGCTGTGGCTTCCGGCGGCGGGCATTGTGCTGGTGCTCGGGGCGCTCGGGCTTCTCCTGCGCGGCCCGATGCGGCGGCGCGTGCTTTTGTGCGCGATGGGTATGGCGTTCGCCTTCGGCTGGAACGCCGCTTACGCGCGCTTCATCGCCGCGCCGAACGAGGCGCTCATCGGCGCGACGGAGGACGTGGATCTGGAGCTTTGCTCTTACGCCGTAGAGACGAATTACGGCGCGAAGGCGACGGTGCGTATCCTGGGCCGCGGCCTGCGCGGGAGAGCCGTCTACTACGGCGGCTTCGACCTGCTCGCCCTTGAGCCGGGCGAGCACGTGCGGGACACGGTGCTTTTCAACAGCGCGACCGATCCCTCGGGCGACGGCAGCCACATCCGCAATTTTACATCCAAGGGCGTTTATCTGCTGCTCTACAGCCGCGGCGAGCCGTCGTATGAGACGGGTGACGCGGGCGCGCTTCGCTATGCGCCGCAGCGCATCGCGAAGAAGCTCGGCGAGACCATCGAGACCGTCTACGGCGAGCGGGAGGGCGGCTTTCTGCGCGCCCTGCTCCTCGGCGACAAGCGCTATCTTGACGTGGAGGATTCGTCGAACCTGAGCGAGGCGGGCATCTATCACATCACCGCCGTCTCGGGCCTGCACTGTATGTTCCTCGTCGAGCTGCTTGACCGACTGCTCCGCGCGTCGCACCGGCGCACACGCTGCGCGGTGACGATCCCGCTGCTGTTTCTCTACGCGGTGATGGTCGGCGCGTCGCCGAGCATCCTGCGCGCCTGCGTGATGCTCTCGATGACGCAGCTCGCGCCGCTTTTCAGGCGGGAGAAGGACCCGCCTACGGCGCTCGGCCTTGCATTGCTGCTCATTTTGCTCAAAAATCCCTACGCCATTGCGAGCATCAGCTTACAGCTCTCCTTCTCGGCGGTGGCGGGCCTTGTGTGGCTGACGCCGAAGCTGACAGGGGCCATCCACACCGGAAGCAGGCTCCTGCGCTTCGTGCTCACATCGTTCGCGACGACGCTCGGGGCGCTGGCGTTCTCCACGCCGCTGGGGGCGTACTATTTCGGTACGTTCTCCGTGGTCTCGCTTCTGAGCAACCTCCTGTGCCTGTGGATGGTGAGCCTTGTCTTCGGCGCGGGTCTGCTCGGATTGCTGCTGAGCATGACCGTCCCGGCGGTCGGCGCGGCCTTTGTGCCGCTCGTGTCGCTCGGCGTGCGGTATGTGCTTTTTGTTTCGGGACTGCTGGAGAGCCTGCCGCTCCACGCGCTCTATTTCAACACCGCGCTTTCCGTGCTGTGGCTGCTCTACGTCTATGCGCTCTTCGCCGTCTGCGCCATCGCGCGGCGGGGGAGGTACCGCTGGTGGATCGCCGGCGCGCTGGCGGTGACGATGCTCCTTGCGACGGCGCGCTTCAACGCGCTGCAATTTGAGCGTGGGAGCCTGCATGTCACGGCGCTCGATGTCGGACAGGGCGAGAGCGTTGCGCTGCTCTCCAGGCGTCATGGCGTGCTCGTGGACTGCGGCAGCAGCAATTCCTACATCAGTGCGGGCGATGTCGCCGCGGACTATTTTCTCAGCGCAGGGATACGGCGGCTCGACGCGGTGGTGCTCACGCACTATCACGCCGACCATGCCAACGGACTCGCCCTGCTGCTCGCGCGTGTCGGCGTGGATACGCTGTATCTGCCCGACATTGCGGAGGAGGACGGCGAAAAGTCTGAGGTCCTCGCGCTGGCGGAGCGCTACGGCGTGGAGGTCCGCTATGTGACTGCGGAAACACAGGCCGTTGTCGGCAAGGCGGCGCTGACGCTCTATCCGCCGGTGGGCGAGGGCGGAGAAAACGAGCTGGGGCTGACGATCCTCTGCTCGGCTGACGAATTCGATACGCTCATCACCGGCGACATGGACAGCAAAACGGAGCGGGCGCTTCTGGACGCCTACCCGCTGCCGGACATTGAGGTGCTGCTCGTCGGACACCACGGCTCGCGCTACTCGACGAGCGAGGAGCTGCTGGAGACTGTCACGCCGGAGGTCGGCGTGGTGAGCGTCGGCAGCAACAGCTACGGGCATCCGACGCGGGACGCGCTGCTGCGCCTGACGGACGCGGGCGTAACCGTTTACCGGACGGACCTGCAGGGAAATATTTATATCACAGTGAATTGAGGCGGATCATGGCAGAGAAGAAAACAGCCGCTAAGGGCTATCAGAAATTCAAGGCTGACCTGGCGGCCGGCACGCTCGGCGAGGTCTATATTTTCTGCGGCGAGGAGAGCTACCTGCGCGAGTATTATCTCAAGGAGGTGCAGAAGAAGCTCGTCCCCGCGGGCTTTGAGGAGTTCAATTTCCACCGCGTTGCGGGCAAGGGCCTGACGATGGAGGAGCTGACGGAGATGACCGAGGCGATGCCGATGATGGCCGAGCGCACGCTCATCGTCGTCACGGACTGCGACCTCTATAAGCTCGGCGAGGAGCAGCGGACGCGTCTCATCGCCCTGCTGGACGATTTTCCGGAATACTGCTGCCTGATCTTCGTCTACGATCTGGTGGAGTATAAGCCGAACAAGACCTACAAAAAACTCTATGCCGCGCTTTCGGACAAGGCGCAGGAGGTCCGGTTCGAGCCACAGGACAAGAGCGACCTGATCAACTGGATCGCCCGCCGCTTCCGTGCAACGGGACATGACATCGACGCCCGCACGGCGGAGCACCTGATGTTCACCTGCGGCAGCCTGATGACCGGCCTCGTGCCGGAGATCGAGAAGATCGGTGCCTACGCCAAGGGCAGGGCGGTGACGGTCGAGGACATCAACGCGGTCGCCGATCCGGTGCTCGACGCGGTGGTGTTCGACATGACGAGCGCCGTCACAAAGGGCGACTACGACCGCGCAAGCGAGCTTCTGGGGCAGCTTCTCAAAAAGCAGGAGGAGCCCATCATGATCCTCGGCGTCATTTCCAAGGAGCTGCGGCGGCTCTACACCGCGCGTCTCGCGCTCGATTCGGGCAAGGACAAGCTCTGGCTGATGGACCTGTGGAATATGCGCTCGGACTATCCCGCGCGGCTGCTGCTCGACGCGGCGCGGAAAACGACGCACGAGTGGTGCGCGAACAGTCTGGCGCTCTGCCAGAAGCTCGACCGGCGCATGAAGAGCGAAAAGGGCATCGACCGCGAGGGCGAGCTGAAGCTGCTGCTCATGCAGCTCGCGCAGAGGGCGTGACGATGGAAAAGCCGAAAATCCAAGAGGTCATCGTGGTCGAGGGCCGCTACGACAAAAATGCGCTTTTGCAGGTGGTGGACGCCTCCGTTTTGGAGCTGGGCGGCTTCGGCATCTTCAACGACCGCGAGAAAACGGCGCTGCTGCGCCGTCTCGCCGAGACGCGCGGCATCATTCTCTTCACCGATCCCGACGGCGCGGGCTTTGTGATCCGCAACCGTCTCAAGGGAGCTATCCAGACGGGCCGCGTGCTGCACGCCTATGTTCCCGATGTGTACGGCAAGGAAAGACGCAAGCGCAAAGCAGGCAAGGAGGGCAAGCTCGGCGTGGAGGGGATGCCACCCGAGGTGCTGCTTTCCGCGCTCCGCGCGGCGGGCGCGACCTTTGAGGGAGAGGGGACGACCGTAAAGGAAAATCCCGTTACACACGCGGACCTTCTTGACCTCGGCTTGATCGGCGCGGGGAGCAAAGCGAAGCGCGCCGCGCTGCTGCGTGCGCTGGCGCTGCCGGAGCATCTGTCCACCGCGGCGCTGCTCGACGTGCTTGGTACGCTGACGACGCGCGAAGAACTTGTCGAGGAATGCAATAAAATTGTTGCAAACAGGGAATAAAGGGACTATAATCAAACATTATTTTGCTTGCCGCAGGCAGGCGCGAAGAAAGGAAGGATTCAGTATGGCTGAGGAAGTCAAGGCCGCCGTCGCCGAGAGCGAAGGCAAGAACTTTATTGACGCCTTTATCGAAGAGGATATTGCGGAGGGTGGTCGCTTCCAGGGTCAGCAGGTCCACACCCGTTTTCCGCCTGAGCCGAACGGCTATCTGCACATCGGCCACTGCAAGGCGCTGACCATCGACTTCGGCACCGCCGAGCGCTTCGGCGGCCTGTGCAATCTTCGTATGGACGATACCAACCCCACCAAGGAGGACGTCGAGTTTGTCGACGCCATCAAGGAGGATATCCATTGGCTGGGCTTCGACTGGGGCGACCGCTTCTTCTACGGCAGCGATTACTTTGAAAAGGACTATGAGTACGCCGTCGAGCTGATCAAGAAGGGCCTTGCCTACGTCTGCGACCTGACGCCCGAGGAGGCGAAGGAGTACCGCGGCGACATCGGCAAGCCCGCCGTCTCCCCCTACCGCGACCGCGACGTGGAGGAGAACCTCGACCTCTTTGAGCGCATGAAGAACGGCGAGTTCCCCGAGGGCAGCCGCACGCTGCGCGCGAAGATCGACCTGGCCTCCGGCAACTTCAATATGCGCGATCCGGTCATCTACCGCATCCGCTATATGCACCATCACCGTCAGGGCGACAAGTGGTGCATCTACCCGATGTACGACTTTGCCCATCCCATTCAGGACGCGCTCGAGGGCATCACGCACTCGCTCTGCTCGCTGGAGTTTGAGGCGCACCGTCCGCTCTACGACTGGGTGGTGAACAACGTCTCCGTGCCCTGCAAGCCGCGCCAGATCGAGTTTGCCCGTCTCGGCATCGACCACACGGTGATGAGCAAGCGCAAGCTGCGCAAGCTCGTGGAGGAGGGCATCGTCTCCGGCTGGGACGATCCGCGGATGCCGACGCTCTGCGGCCTGCGCCGCCGCGGCTTCACGCCGAAGTCCATCCGCAATTTCTGCGACCGCATCGGCGTCGCCAAGAGCGCGAGCGTGGTGGAGTACGCCTTCCTCGAGCACTGCCTGCGCGAGGACCTCAATGCCTCCGCCGAGCGCACGATGGGCGTGCTGCATCCGGTGAAGCTCGTCATCACGAACTATCCCGCGGGCAAGAGCGAGACCTTCGAGGTCGAGAATAACCCGACCGACCCCGCCGCCGGCACGCATGAGATCACCTTCTCCCGCGAGTGCTGGATCGAGGCGGACGACTTCATGGCCGAGCCGATCCCCAAGTATAAGCGTCTGTTCCCCGGCGGCCCCGAGTGCCGCCTGAAGGGCGCATATCTGATCAAGTGCGTTGGCTACGAAACGGACGAAAACGGCAATGTGACCGAGATCGCCGCTGAGTATGCCCCCGACTCCCGCGGCGGCGACCCCGCCGACGGCCGCAAGGTCAAGGGCGCGACGCTCCACTGGGTGGATGCCGCCACCGCCATCGACGCCGAGGTGCGCGTGTACAGCGAGCTCTTCAGCGACTCCGCGCCCGACGGCGCGGACAAGGATTTCCTCGCCTGCATGAATCCCGATTCCCTCGAAACGCTCACCGGCTGCAAGGTCGAGGCCCGTATGCGCGATGTGGCAGCGGAGTACGACAAAACCGAGAAGCAGGGCAAGACCGCGCCGAGCTTCCAGTTCATGCGCTTGGGCTATTTCTGCCTGGACAATAAGGATTGCTCTGCCGACCATCTGGTGTTCAACCGCTCTGTCACGCTCAAGGACAGCTTCAAGGTCTGAGCAAAATGCCATGAAAAAAATTCCGACCGCTCTCACGGTCGGAATTTTTTGCGTTTCGGAGAGCCGCTTAACCGGCGTTCTGCGCGAGGATGTCGCGCGCGACAAAGACGCCGCTGGCCGAGGCGTGGGAGAGGGAATGGGTGATGCCGCTGCCGTCGCCGATGACGTAAAGGCCGCGGTGCGCGGTCTCAAGGTGCTCGTCGAGCGCGACCTCCATGTTGTAGAACTTGACCTCCACGCCGTAGAGAAGCGTGTCGTCGTTCGCCGTGCCGGGGGCGATCTTGTCGAGGGCGTAGATCATTTCGATGATGCCGTCTAAAATGCGCTTGGGCAGCACGAGGCTCAGGTCGCCCGGCGTCGCCGCGAGGGTCGGGGTGACAAGACCCTCTTCGATGCGCTTGACCGTGCTGCGCCGGCCGCGCACGAGGTCGCCGAAGCGCTGGACGATGACCCCGCCGCCGAGCATATTGGAAAGGCGGGCGATGCTCTCGCCGTAGCCGTTGGAATCGTGGAACGGCTCGGAGAAGTGCTTGGCGACGAGGAGAGCGAAGTTGGTGTTCTCGGTCTGCATGGCCGCGTCCTCGTAGCTGTGGCCGTTGACGGTCACGATGCCGTTGGTGTTCTCGTTAACGACGATGCCGTGCGGATTCATGCAGAAGGTACGCACGTTGTCCTCAAACTTTTCGGTGCGGTAGACGATCTTGCTCTCATACAGCTCATCGGTGAGGTGGGAGAACACGACGGCGGGCAGCTCGACGCGCACGCCGAGGTCCACACGTTTGGACTTGGTGGGAATGTCGAGCGCGCGGCACACGCCCTCCATCCACTTGCTGCCGCTGCGGCCGACGGAGACGATGCACTTGCCGCACTCGTACTGCGCGTCGGCGCACACGACGGTGAAGCCGCCATCCTTGGCTTCGAGCGCCTGCACGGGGGTGTCGAAGTAGAAATCGACCTTGCTCTTGAGGTCGTTATAGAGATTCTCGAGCACGACATAGTTGATGTCGGTGCCGAGGTGGCGCACGGAGGCGTCGAGCAGCTTGAGCTTGTGCTGGATGCAGAGCTTCTTGAACTGCGAGCCGGCGGTGGAGTAGAGCTTGGTACCCTCGCCGCCGTAGAGCATATTGATCTCGTCGACATAGTGCATCAGATCGAGCGCCTGCTGCTTGCCGATGTACTCATAGAGCGTGCCGCCGAAATCGTTGGTGATGTTGTACTTGCCGTCGGAAAACGCGCCCGCGCCGCCGAAGCCGCTCATGATCGAGCAGCTTTTGCAGCCGATGCAGCTTTTGACCTTCTTGCCGTCGATGGGGCAATGGCGCTTTTCAAGGCTGTGGCCGGCTTCAAAAACGGCGACCCTGAGCGAGGGGACGAGCTTCGTCAGCTCGTAGGCGGAGAAGATGCCGCCGGGGCCCGCGCCGATGATGGCAACGTCGTACTTCATGATAACAACTCCTGTTCTGTGTTTTGCTGTGAGCGGCGCGGCAGAGACTGCCGAGCCCTAAACATTCTACATGGGAAACAGAGAAAGTCAAGCGGATCGGCGATAGAAGTATTATTAAAAATAGCACAGCCTATCATAAGCTGTGCTATGGAGCAGTCAAAGATTCCTGCGGATGGTGCTGATGGCGTTTTTCTCCAGCCGCGAGACCTGCGCCTGCGAAATGCCGATCTCACCGGAGACCTCCATCTGCGTCTTGCCGTCGTAAAAGCGCATGGCTAAAATACGCTGCTCGCGCGGCGAGAGCTTGTCCACCGCCTCGCGCAGAGCGATCCGGTCGAGCCAGCTTTCGTCGGTGTTGCGCGTGTCGCGCACCTGATCCATCACGCAGACGGTGTCGCCGCCGTCGGAGTAGACGGGGTCAAAAAGGGAGACGGGATCGACCACCGCGTCCATGGCGAACACGACCTCCTCGCGGGGGATGTCCAGCTCCTTGGCGATCTGCTCGACGGTCGGCTCGCGCTGGTTCTCGCGCTGGAGCTTTTCCCGCGCCTGCAGCACGCGGTAGGCCGTGTCGCGCATGGAGCGGCTGACGCGAATGGCGCTGTTGTCGCGCAGATAGCGGCGGATCTCGCCGATGATCATGGGCACGCCGTAGGTCGAGAAGCGGACGTTCTGCGAGACATCGAAATTGTCGATGGCCTTGATGAGGCCCACGCAGCCGACCTGAAAGAGGTCGTCGGCGTTCTCGCCGCGGCTGGCAAAGCGCTGGATGACTGACAGCACGAGCCGCAGATTCCCCTGAATGAGCGTTTCCCGCGCGCACTCGTCGCCCGCATGGCTGCGCCGCAGCAGCTCCGTCATTTCGTCCGACTTGAGCGTCGGCAGCTTCGCCGTGTTCACACCGCAGATCTCCACCTTGCCGAGCATCGTACCGTCCTCCTTGCACTGGATGCTCTCATTATTTCCGCGGCGGGGCGAAACATACCGCGCGGCGGCGGGGATATTTTTAATCGTTCGGCACAATGCGATGGATTTCGCGCGGGAGGGCGGTTCTCACGGTGCGCGGACGCGGGCGCGGGAGTTTTTCCGGCTGTTTTTTGCCGGGGTTCGTTCAGGAAAGAAGTCCGATGCTCAGGGCGATGATGGCGGCGTTGAAAAAGTCGTTGAACAGACCGCCGACCATCGGGATCATAAAGTAAGCCGAGGGCGAGGGTCCGTAGCGGCGGGCGACCGCCTGCATATTCGCCATTGCGTTGGAGGTCGCGCCCATGCCGAAGCCGATGAAGCCCGCGGTGATCATCGCGGCGTCATAATTGCGGCCCATGAGCGGGAAGAGGACGAGGATGGAGAAGAACACCATCAGAAGGACCTCAGCGGCAAGGCAGACGAGCATCGGCAGCGCCAGATCCACGAGCTGCCAGAGCTTGAGACCGGAGAGCGCCATGGAAAGGAAGATGGCGAGGAACATATTGCCCATCGTGCCGATCTCGGCGGCGGGGAACTCGATGCGCCCAGTGTGGTCGATGAGGTTGCGGACCGCGACAGCCACGAGCATGGGGCCGATGTAGGCCGGGAAATTGAAGCCGCAGAGCTTCGTGAGTCCTGTGGTGACATAGCTGCCGAGGCCGACGCAGAACGCGAGCATCAGAAAGCCGAGCACAAAGCGGTTGGAGTGCGTGGTGAAGTGCGCGTCGTCGGCGTCCTCCTCGTGCTCGCGGCCCTCGGGAAGCTCCTCGCGCAGATGGTTTTTGACAATAAGATGGCGGGCGATGGGGCCGCCGAGGACGGAGCCGAAAATGAGGCCGAAGGTCGCCGCCGCAACGGCGACGGTCGTTCCGCCGACCGCGCCCGCGGCGTCGAGGTCGGGGCCGATGGCCGCGGCGGTGCCGGGCCCGCCGATCATGGAGATGGAGCCGCAGCCGAGGCCGTAGAGCGGGTTTTTGCCCATGAGCGCCATCACGCCGCTGCCGACGGCGTTTTGCAGAAGGATGATGACGATGCTCAGTGCGAGCAGCAGCATCACGGATCTGCCGCTCTTGACAAGCATAGGGATGCTCACGGTGAAGCCGACGGTGGTGAAGAACAGGATCATGAAGACCGTCTCGAGCGTTTCGTCAAAGGTGATGACCGCAAGACCGGAGGCATAGAGCAGGGTGTTGAACAGCGCGAAGCACAGTCCGCCGACAAGCGGAGCGGGCACGCAGAAGCGCCGGAGCGCCGGGAGCTTTCGCGTCAGCGCCGCGCCGAGCCAGTACATAACGGCGCCGAGTGCGAGGGCATGGTACATATTGAGCTGGATCTCTCGCATGGGGTGGTTCCTCCGGTTCTTTGTTTTTTCGCTGGGACGGAATACGCCGCATTGCGGCGGAAGGTGGGATAGGACTTCCTACGGTGCGAATAGAATGGCAGGGAACAGGGGGGAGCGCGATGAACTGCCGATTTACAGACCTGCGCTGCAAGGAGGTCATCAACATTTGCGACGGCTGCCGTCTGGGCTATGTCGGCGACGTGGAATGTCAGCTGCCCGAGGGGCAGATGACCGCGCTGATCGTGCCGGGGCCGTTCCGCTTTTTCGGCCTGTTCGGCCGCGGCGAGGAATATTATATCCCGTGGGACTGCATCCGACAAGTGGGGGACGACATCATTCTGGTCGATAAGCCGTTCCCGCAGCGCGAGCCGCCGCGCCGCGAACGGCGCGCACGCCGCCGGCGTTTATGATGCGCAGGGCGAGCCTTTAATTATAAAGAAAATGTTAAGAAATGCAAGAGCGGGGTGCGAAAAATGAAAATTGTTTAAAATTTCTTCACAACCTGCCGTTCCTCGCGGGAATTTGAAAAAATGCGCGGGAAACAGGCACTTTTCTGAAAAAAGTGCTTGCAATCTATAGTAATGTACGGTATAATGCTCGGGTATTCCGCACGGGGACCCGACTTCCTGTCTGTGCCAAAGGTTGGCAGGGGGGATGAAGGCTCCGGAGGTAAAACTAAATTTGAAGGAGAAACTACAAGCAATGGCAAACGTCGTATCCATGAAAGCCCTGCTCGAGGCAGGCGTCCACTTTGGTCATCAGACCCGCCGCTGGAACCCCAAGATGGCTCCCTACATCTACACGGAGCGCAACGGCATCTATATCATCGACCTGCAGAAGACCGTCAAGAAGCTCGAGGAAGCCTACAACTTCGTCCGCAGCGTCTCCGAGAGCGGCCAGTCCCTGCTGTTCGTCGGCACCAAGAAGCAGGCGCAGGAGGCCATCAAGGATGAGGCTCTTCGCTGCAATATGTACTATGTCAACGCCCGCTGGCTCGGCGGCATGATGACCAACTTCAAGACCATGCGCACCCGCGTGGACCGTCTCAACCAGCTCAAGACTATGCAGGCGGACGGCACCTTCGATATGCTGCCCAAGAAGGAAGTCATGAAGCACCTCGGCGAGATCGAGAAGCTCGAGAAGTACCTCGGCGGCGTGAAGGACATGAAGAAGCTGCCCGGCGCCCTGTTCATCGTTGACACCCGCAAGGAGCGCAACGCCATCGCTGAGGCCCACAAGCTCGGCATTCCCGTTGTCGCCATCGCCGATACCAACTGCGATCCCGACGAGATCGACTATCCCATCCCCGGCAACGATGACGCTATCCGCGCCATCAAGCTCATCGCCTCCGTGATGGCCAACGCCATGATCGAGGGCAAGCAGGGCGAAGTCACCGAGGACGCCGCGGCGGAGAAGGCCGAGGGCGAGGCTCAGGCCGAAGCCTAATTTTACGAGGAGGACAAGAATATGTCTATTAGTGCTGCTGATGTGAAGAACCTGCGCGAAATGACCGGCGTGGGCATGATGGACTGCAAGAAGGCTCTGACCGAGTGCGACGGCGACATCGACAAGGCGATCGAGTACCTGCGCGAAAAGGGTCTCGCCGCTTCCGCGAAGAAGGCCGGCCGCATCGCTGCCGAGGGTATGGCTTACGCCACCGTCATCGACGGCGTGGGCGTCGTGGTCGAGGTCAACGCCGAGACCGACTTCGTCGGCAAGAACGAGAAGTTCCAGAACTTTGTCAAGGGCGTCGCCGCTGTCGTCGCCAAGGAAGACCCCAAGGATCTCGAGGCTCTGATGGCGGCTCCCTACGGCAATGGCCGTACCGTTGAGCAGGAGCGTCAGGAGATGGTCCTCGTCATCGGCGAGAACATCCAGGTCCGCCGCTTTGCCCGCTTCGCGGCCAACACCTCCACCCCGTATATCCATGCCGGCGGCAAGATCGGCGTGCTCGTCAACTTCAAGGTCGACGGCGGCATCGACGCCACCGAGATTGCCAAGGACGTTGCCATGCAGATCGCGGCCCTCAATCCCCGCTTCTGGGATAAGAGTCAGGTCTCTCAGGACGTTCTCGACGAGGAGAAGAAGATCATGATGGCTCAGATGGCCAACGACCCCAAGATGGCCAGCAAGCCCGAGCAGGTCCGCGAGAAGATCGTCATGGGCAAGCTCAACAAGTTCTATTCCGAGAACTGCCTGCTCCAGCAGGAGTTCGTCCGCGGCGACGTGTTCACCGGCACGGTCGAGCAGTATATCGCCGACGCCGCCAAGAAGCTCGGCGGCAAGATCGACTTCGTGGACGCCGTTCGCTTCGAGAAGGGCGAGGGCATCGAGAAGAAGCAGGAGAACTTCGCCGAAGAGATCGCTTCCATGATCAAGGGCTAAGGCTCCCGAGAGCAAATAACACAGAGGCCGGACACGGAAGTGTCCGGCCTCTTTTCTTGTGCAGAACGACGAAAAAACGCAGGTTTATTTTTGCAGGAGCAATGCAACAAAAATTGCAAAAATCCTTGTAAAGAGACGTGAAAAATGCTATAATAATTAAACTTATCGGGTAAATCCACCCGAGAATGAATTTTTTCGCAGGAGAGATTGCGTTGGGTACCCTGTCCGACCTATGGAATTCACTTGATTTTTCGGCAATGCTGTCGGCGCTGATGCGCCTGATTGCCGTATTTTTATGCCTGACGGTCCACGAGACCTGCCACGGCCTTGCGGCCTATGCGCTCGGCGACCCGACCGCGAAGCGGGAGCATCGGCTGAGCCTGAACCCGCTGCACCACATCGACTGGGTGGGTCTTGCGTGTATGCTGGTGCTTGGCTTCGGCTGGGCGAAGCCCGTGCCGGTGGATATGCGCTATTTCAAAAAGCCGAAGCAGGGCATGGCGCTCACGGCGCTGGCCGGGCCGGTATCCAATTTTGTGCTGGCGCTGCTTGCTCTGCTGTGCGCGCGGCTCGTCTATCATCAATACGGCGCGCTGTGGGATTTCATCTTTGACCTGCTGCTGACGACGGCGTATCTGAGCGTCGGTCTCGGGCTTTTCAACCTCATTCCCATCTCGCCGCTCGACGGCTCGAAGGTACTCTTTGCCTTCCTGCCGGACAGCGCGTATGAGAAGCTGATGCGCTACGAAAAATACGGTATGATCGCGCTGCTGATCCTCGTGTGGCTCGGCGTGGGCGACAATGTGCTCAGCACGGCGATCTATAACGTATACGCTGCTATGATCAATTTCGTTTTCCGCGGCATCGTTTGAGCGCGGAGAGTGAACGGAGAAACGAATGGACAACCCTATTTTTAAGCTCGAGGGCGTGGTGCATGAGCGCTCGGCGGAGACGCTTCAGGATTTTGAAGGCCCGCTCGACCTCATCCTTTTCCTGCTCTCAAAAAATAAGATCGAAATACAGGACATTCCCATCGCACTCATTTTAGAGCAGTACCTTGCCTACCTCGAGCAGCGCAAGCAGCTTGACCTTGAGGTGGCGAGCGAGTTCATCACGATGGCGGCGCACCTGATGTATATCAAGACGCGGATGCTGCTGTCCATCGAGGACGAGGAAGCGCAGAACGAGATGGAGCAGCTCATTCAATCCCTGAAGGAGCGCCAGCAGAAGGACACCTATCTGCGCATCCGCACGCTGACGGAGACGCTGGGTCCGATGAGTGAGTTCGGACGCAACACGATGACGAAGAATCCCGAACCGATGGAGCGCGGGAAGATCTACGAATACGACCACGAGAAGGCGGATCTGGTGCTGGCCATGCAGTCGATCTTCGATCGCGCGGAGAAGCTGGCGCCGCCGCCGCGCGCGGCCTTTGAGCAGATCGTGCAGCGCGAGCCGTATTCCGTCTCCGACAAGGCGGGCGAGATCGTACGGCGGCTCAAGAGCTTCGGCATCACGCGCTTTTTGCTGCTGTTCCGCGGCGCGAGGAGCCGCAGCGAGATCGTGGCGACCTTTATGGCGGTGCTGGAGCTGTGCCGCGCGAGCGTGATCCGTCTCGCGGGCGGCGAGACCGACTGCACGGTGGACTGCGAGCAGGACGCACCGGAAACTTTTACATTGTGAGGAACGTATGGCACTGGAAACGATGGACTTACATGAGGTCCGCTCGGCGATGGAGGGCATTCTCTTTGCCGCCGGCGAGCCGGTGAATATCGACCGCATCTGTCTGGCGCTCGAGTTGGACAAGCCGACGGCGGAGCAGGTTTTGCAGGAGCTTGGCGACTACTACGCTTTCGAGCGCCGCGGCATCCGTCTGGTGCGGATGGAGAACTGCTATCAGCTCTGCTCCGCGCCGGATTACGCGGATATCATCCGCAAAGCGTTTGAGATCCGAAAGCCCGCGAAGCTCTCTCAGCCCGCGCTGGAGGTGCTGACCATCATCGCCTATTATCAGCCGACCACGCGCGCCTATGTCGATCAGGTGCGCGGCGTGGACAGCTCGTACACGATGGGACTTTTGCAGGAGCGTAAGCTCATCGAGGAGTGCGGACGGCTCCAGGTGCCGGGACGGCCCAGGCTCTACCGCACGACGAAGGAATTCCTGCGCGTGTTCCATTTGAGCTCGCTCGAGGAGCTGCCCGAGATGCCGGGACTTGAGGCGGACGGCCAGCTGCGGCTGGATACGGACGGTGCGATCCTTGACCCGACGCAGCTCACGGCTGCGGCGGAAAGCGAGCCGGATGCGGAGGAATAAGCGGACCGGACAGCGAACGGGAAGGGAGGCTTGACCATGACGGCGCTGGAGATCATCGGCATGATTCTGCTGCTCTTTCTTCTCCTTTCGCTGCTGCGCGTGGGCGCGATCGTCGATTTCGGCGGGGAGCTGCGCGTGCGGCTGCGCGTCGGTCCGGTCAAGCTGACGGTCCTGCCAAAGAAGAAAAAGAAGGCAAGGAAGGCAGCGGAAGCAGCCGGGAAAACGCCGGAGGAGAAGACAAAGCCGAAGGCGGCGGGCGGACACCGCCTGCCGAAGCTCAGCTTTCCCGAGCTGCGCGAGCTTGCGGGGACGGTGCTCGGCGCGCTGAAGCGGACGCTTCGCCGCACCTGCCGCCGCACGCGCATTGACCCGCTGGAGGTCGGCGTGATTTTTGCGGGCGACGATCCGGCGGACACGGCGCAGACCTACGGCTATGCCAACGCCGCGCTGTGGACCCTGATGCCGAAGCTCGAGGAGCTGTTTTATATCCCGAAGCCGTCCGTCTATCTGGGGATGGACTTCACCAAGGCGGAGACCTCGGCGGAGGGGACGGTCGGCGTATCGCTGCGCGTGTGTGACCTCTTTGCCATTCTCTTTACGTTGGCGGTGCCGGTGGGAAAATGGTTCCTGCGTTGGCGCTGGGCGCACGGGGGCGAGGCAAAAGCGGAGCCGCCGGCGGAGCGCGCGGCTGCGCCGAAAACGAATGAACCGGAAAAACGGACTGCATAGAAAGGAAGATCAAGATGGAGAACAAGGAAAAGAACTCGGTAAGCGAGCTGATGGAGACTACGATGACGAAGATCCGCGAAATGGTGGATTCCAATTCCGTCATCGGTGAGCCGATCACCACGCCGGACGGCGTGACGCTCATCCCCGTGTCCCGCGTGAGCCTCGGCTTCGGCAGCGGCGGCGGGACCTATGGCCAGACCAGCGAGCGCTTCGGTGGCGGCGGCGGAGCGGGCGTGAAGATCGACCCCGTGGCGTTCCTCGTCATCAAGGACGGGCAGACGCGCATGATGCCGGTCGCCGTGCCGGCGACCGCGACGGTGGACCGCGTGCTGGAGATGGCACCGCAGCTCATCGACCGCGTCGAGGGCTTCGTCAACAAGAAAAAGGAAGAGAAAGAATTTGTGTAAAAGCGGGCATACTGAAGTCATTCTGTAAAAAAGGGTGATGGAAGTTGACTCGTGTCGTGCAACGAAGGGCGGCGCTTGTGCTGATGGTATGCAGCCTGCTCGGCTGCGTGGACTGCGCGGCGGCGCAGAGCGTGCCGCAGACCGGCGCGGAGGCGTTCATTCTGATGGACGCCGGCAGCGGCCGGGTGCTGACCGGAAAAAACACCAAACAGGAGCTTGCGATTGCGAGCACGACGAAGATCATGACGGCGCTCGTGGCACTTGAGACAGGAAACCTTTCGGACAAGGTGACTGTAAAGCAGAACCACTTGAAGGAAGGCTCGTCCATGTACCTGCGCGCCGGCGAGGTGTTGACGATCGAGGAGTTGCTCTACGGGTTGCTGCTGCCGTCTGGAAACGACGCGGCGGAGTGCATCGCCGACCATTGCGGCGGCGGGGTAGAGCGCTTCGTCGCGAGAATGAATGAGAAGGCCGCGGCGCTCGGCATGACGCACACCTCGTTCGCGAACCCGAGCGGACTGGACGCGCAGGGGCACTATTCCTGCGCGCTCGACATGGCGCGGCTCGCGGCGTATGCCATGCGCGAGCCGACCTTTGCGCGCATCGCCGCGACCAGAACGGCGGCGGTGGGCGAGCGGATGCTGGGCAACCACAACAAGCTGCTCGCGTCGCTTGAGGGCTGCACCGGTCTCAAGACCGGCTATACGGACAATGCAGGGCGCACGCTTGTGACCTGCTGCGAAAGAGACGGGATGCGTCTCATCGCCGTGACGCTCAACGACCGCAGCGACTGGGCGGATCACGCGGCGCTGTATGAGTACGGCTTCGCCGCCTTCGCGCGCAAGCGCGCGGTGACGCGCGGCGAGGAATACACCCTCGCGCCGGTGCGCGGCGGAACGCAGACGAGCGTGTCGCTCGCGGCGGGGAAGAGCTTCTTCTATCCGGTGACGGCAGGGGAGGAACTGCTCGTATCGGCCAGGCTGCCGGAGGAGCTGACCGCTCCGCTCGCGGCGGGGCAGGCGGTCGGCGAGCTGATCATTTCCATGGACGGAAGGGAGCTCGCGCGGGTGCCGCTCGTATGCGCGGAGCCGGTCGCGGCGGCCGAAAAAAAGCAGAGCCTGTTCGAGCGGCTGTTTGACCGGACAGGCTGAGGAAAAGAGGTGCTTTGCGCTGGCAGAGCGTTTGCAGAAGCTGATTGCCGCGGCGGGGCTGTGCTCCCGCCGGACGGCGGAGGAATGGATCGCCGCGGGGCGCGTGCGCGTCAACGGAGAGACCGCGACGGTCGGACAGAGCGCCGACCCGGAAACGGATACGATCTGCGTGGACGGCGTGCCGGTCACGCCGCCGGAGCGGAGGGTCTACCTGATGCTCAATAAGCCGCGCGGCTATGTCACCACGCTCAGCGACGAGCGGGGACGGCCCACGGCGGCGGAGCTGGTGGCGGACTGCGGGACGCGCGTCTATCCGGTCGGGCGGCTGGACCTCGACAGCGAGGGACTGCTGCTCTTCACCAACGACGGGGCATGGATGCAGCGCATCCTGCACCCGAGCCATGAGATCGAAAAGACCTATGAGGTCACGGTGGCGGGAGCGGTCGAGAACGCGGCGGCGGAGCTTGCCGCGGTGCGCTCCGTCGACGGAGAGCCGATCGCGCCCGCGCAGGTGCGTCTGCTGCGAAAAGGGAAGGAAACAGCGGAGCTGTCCGTCACCATCCACGAGGGAAAAAACCGCCAGATCCGGCGGATGTGTGCAGCGGTCGGGCTGCACGTCAAGCGCCTGCGCCGCGTGCGGGAGCACACCCTGTCGCTCGGCGCGCTGCCGGAGGGCGGCTGGCGCGAGCTGACCGCGGACGAGGTCCGCACATTTGAGCAAGAGAAGTGAGGAAGACACCCATGCCGAAGAACATTTTACATACCATCGAGAAGAACATGAGCAGCTTTTCCAAGGGGCAGAAGCTCATTGCCCGTTTTATACTGGAGGATTACGACAAGGCGGCGTTCATGACGGCCAGCAAGCTCGGCAAGACCGTGCAGGTGAGCGAGTCGACCGTGGTGCGTTTTGCGACGCAGCTCGGCTACGACGGCTACCCGAGTATGCAGCGAGCTTTGCAGGAGATGATCCGCGGCAAGCTCACGAGCATCCAGCGCATCAAGGCGTCGGAGGGGGAGCTGAGCGGCAGCGACCTGGTGACGAACGTGCTCCAGCGCGATATGGAAAAGATCCGTATGGCGATGGACCAGACCGACGGCTCGGAGTTCAGCCATGTGGTGGACATCATCGCGCAGGCGAAGCATATCTACATCGTGGGCTTCCGCTCCTCGTCGTTCCTGGCGGGCTATCTCAATTTCTATTTCCGCCTGATCTACGACAATGTGACGCAGGTGCAGGGCGGCGCCGCCGGCACCTTCGACCAGCTTTTCCGCGTGGGCCCCGGCGATGTGGTCATCGCCATCTGCTTCCCGCGCTACTCCGAGCTGGCGCTCAAGACGGTGCAGTATGCCAAGGATCGGGGCGCGACCATCATCGGCGTGACCGACAGCGAGATGTCGCCGGTGTATCAGATGTCCTCCGGCTCGCTGCTGGTGCGCAACGAAATGATCTCGTTCGTGGACTCGCTCGCGGCACCGATGAGTATGCTCAACGCATTGATCCTTGCCGCCGCGCACAAGCAGGGAACGGATATCTCCGCGACCTTCAACGAGCTGGAGCACGTCTGGGATCGCTTCGGCATTTTCGGGAAGGTCGAGGATGAATAAGCAGCTCACGGTGATCGGCGGCGGAGCCGCCGGAATGATGGCGGCGATCTGCGCGGCGCGCAGAGGAACAGCTGTCACGCTGCTCGAGCCGAACGAGCGGCTGGGCAAGAAGCTCAACATCACCGGCAAGGGCCGGTGCAATGTGACGAACGACGCGGGCTGTGAGGAGCTGCTGGCAAACGTGCCGCAAAACGGGCGGTTTCTGTATTCTGCGTTCTCCCGCTTCGACGGGCGCGGCACGATGGCGTTCTTTGAGGAGCTCGGCGTGCCGCTCAAGGTCGAGCGCGGGCGGCGCGTGTTCCCGGTGTCGGACCGCGCGTTCGACGTGTCCGCCGCGCTGGAGCGGTAGCTCAGACGGCTGCGCGTCACGCTTGTGCGTGACCGCGCGGTGTGCGTGCTGACGGACGAGACCGGCGCGGTGCGCGGCGTCAAGGGCGAGAAGAGTACATATCCTGCGCAGGCGGTCGTGCTGGCGACCGGCGGCGTGAGCTATCGGGGTACCGGCTCGACCGGCGAGGGGCATCGCATGGCGGCGATGCTCGGTCACACAGTCACGCCGCTCACGGGATCGCTCGTGCCGCTGCGCGCGGACGGCTGCGCGGAGCTGCAGGGCTTGAGCCTGCGGAACGTGGGGCTGACGGTCTACGAGAACGGAAAGAGGATCTACACCGATTTCGGGGAGCTTCTCTTCACGCATTTCGGCGTGTCCGGCCCGCTGGTGCTCTCGTCCTCGGCGCATATGCGGCACTTTGATAAAAAGAGCTATCGGCTGGAGCTTGACCTCAAGCCGGCGCTGGATGAGCAGCAGCTCGACAAGCGCCTGCTGTCGGATTTTCAGAAGCACGCGAACAGCGATTTTTGCAACGCGCTCGGCGAGCTTCTGCCGCAGAAGCTCATTCCCGCGGCGGTGGAGCGCTCCGGCATCCCGCCGCACGAGAAGGTACACGATCTCACGCGCGAGCAGCGCGCCGCGCTGCGGACGCTTTTGAAGCATTGGAGCATCGACGTTCTATCGCCTATGCCGGTGGAGAATGCCATCATCACCTCCGGCGGCGTCAAGGTCGGAGAGATCGACCCGAAAACGATGGCGTCGAAGAAGGTGCCGGGGCTGTATTTTGCCGGTGAGATCATCGACGTGGACGCCTATACGGGCGGCTTCAATCTGCAGATCGCGTGGGCGACCGGCAAGGCTGCCGGCGAAGCGGCAGCGGAGTATTTGACTGAACAATAAAGGAAATATACTTTACACATAGAATGAGGGAAATGCAGACGATGATACCCGAAAAGCACTATGCCGTCGCGGTGGACGGCCCCTCCGGCGCGGGGAAAAGCACGCTGGCCAAGGCGATCGCGGCGAAGCTCGGAATTTTGTATGTGGATACCGGCGCGATCTACCGCACGATCGGCTACGCGGTGAAGCGGCGCGGCATTGAGCCACGCGATGAAGCCGCTGTCCGCGCGATCCTGTCGGAGCTGGAGATCGGTATGCGCTACGAGGCGGACGGTGAACAGCACATGCTGCTCAATGGGCAGGATGTGACGCGCGAGATCCGGCTGCCGGAGATCTCCATGTACGCGAGCGCCGTGTCGGCGCTGCCTGCGGTGCGCGCGTTCCTGCTGGAAATGCAGCGCGATCTGGCGCGGAAGCACAGCGTCATTATGGACGGGCGCGACATCGGCACGGTGGTGCTGCCGGACGCCGAGGTGAAGATCTTTCTGACGGCGTCCGCCGAGGTGCGCGCGCAGCGGCGCTGCCTCGAGCTGGAACAGCGCGGCACGCCGAAGCCCTACGACGAGGTGCTGCGTGAGCTCAATGAGCGGGACTACAACGACTCCCACCGCGCCGCCGCGCCGCTCCGGGCGGCGGAGGACGCAATAGTCGTCGATACCTCCGCGCTCGATTTCGACGCGAGCAGGGAAGCGCTGCTCGCCCTGATCCGGGAGAGGCTGCAATGAACCATGTTTTTTTTGGCATCATCTGGGTGCTCGCGCAGATACTGCGGCTGCTGTACCGCATCGAGGTGAAGGGACTGGAGAACCTGCCGCGGAACGGCGTGCTGCTCTGCCCGAACCATGCGAGCGACCTTGACCCCGTGCTCATCGGCATCTGCCTGCCGATCAACTACCGCCTGCATTTCATGGCGAAGGAGGAACTGTTCCAGAACCGCTTGTTCGGCCGCATCCTCCGCGCGCTGGGGGCGTTTCCGGTCAACCGTGAGGGAGCGGACATCCAGGCGGTCAAGACCGCAATGAAGGTCATCCACGAGGGCGAGAATCTGCTCATTTTTCCGGAGGGAACGACCATTCACGACGGCGTGGGCTACCACGACGGTCTGCCGGCGCACGCCCATTCCGGCATCGCGATGATCGGCGTGCGCTCGGGCGCGACGCTCGTTCCGGTATTCGCGGACGGGAAGAAGAGAATGTTCCGCAAGACGACGATCATTTTCGGCGAGCCGTATGTGCCGCAGATCACGGGACGGCGCGGGACCTCCGAGGAGCTGCAGAAGGTCGCGGACGATGTGCTGCGCGAGGCGTATGCGCTCGGCGGTCAGGCGGTGGGAGGCGCGCCGCTGTGAGGGTCATTCTTGCTAAGACCGCAGGCTTCTGCTACGGCGTGGAGCGCGCGGTCGCGCTCGCGCACGAAACGGCCAAGGCGCATGGCGGCGCGATGCTCGGGAGCGTTATCCACAACGCCAATGTCGTCGCGGAGCTGGAGCGCGAGGGGATGCGTCTGATCGCGTCGCCCGGGGAGGCGGCAGCGGGGGAGACGGTGCTCATCCGCTCCCACGGCGAGAGCCGGGAGGTGCTGGAGGAGCTGAAGGCGCGCGGTGCGGAGATTGTCAGCGCGACGTGCCCGAACGTGCGGCACATCCAAATACTTGTCACCGAGGCCGAGGCCGCGGGGCGGCAGGTCGTCATCATCGGCGAGCACGACCACCCCGAGGTGCAGGGCATCGCAAGCTGGTGCAGGGGCGCAAGGATCTTCGGAAATGCCGAAGAAGTTGCAAATTGGGCGGAGGAAACGGCGGAAATTGCCGATTTGCCCATAACGATGGTCGCGCAGACCACCTGTATTCGTGCGCTTTGGGAAAGTTGCGTGAAATTTCTAAAAAAAGAGTGTACAAATCTGAAAATTGATGATACAATATGCAATGCTACGCAAAAGCGTCAATCGGAGGCGGCGGAGATCGCTTCTTCGGCGGACGTGATGGTGGTGGTCGGAGACCGGAAAAGCGCTAACACCAGACATTTGACGGAGATCTGCAAAGAGAACTGCACGCGCGTCTATCAGATTGAGGACGCCGACGAGCTCTCGCCGGACATGTTTCATGGCTGTACTGTTGCGGGCCTGACGGCTGGTGCCTCCACTCCTGCGGGCATCATTAAGGAGGTATATGCAACCATGACGGAAGAAATCAAGACCATTGAAGGTAACGAGACCTTCGAAGAAATGCTCGACAAATCTTTTAAGACTTTAAATACAGGAGATAAGGTGACCGGTATCGTCACGGCCATCGGTACGACCGAGATCCAGGTCGACCTGGGCTGCAAGCAGGCGGGCTATATTCCCGTCAGCGAGCTTTCCAGCGATCCCGACGCCAAGGTCGAGGACATCGTCCATGTCGGCGACGAGATCGAGACCTACATCGTCCGCGTCAACGACGTGGAGGGCTATGCCACCCTTTCCAAGAAGCGCCTCGACGCGGTCAAGGTTTGGGAGGACATCGAGAATGCCGTTGAGAACAAGACCGTTCTCGAGGGCATCGTCACCGAAGAAAACAAGGGCGGCATCGTCGTTTCCGTCAAGGGCGTGCGTGTGTTCGTTCCCGCTTCCCAGAGCGGTCTGCCCAAGGACAGCGATCTGAGCCAGCTCATCAAGCAGCGCGTTCAGCTCCGCGTCACCGAGGTCAACCGTGCCCGCCGCCGCGTCGTCGGCTCCATCAAGGCCGTGCAGAACGAGGCCCGTGCGGCCGCGCAGGCTGAGATCTGGGCCAACATCGAGGTCGGCAAGCACTATGACGGCGTGGTCAAGTCCATGACCAGCTACGGCGTGTTCGTCGATATCGGCGGCGTGGACGGTATGGTCCACATCTCCGAGCTGAGCTGGAGCCGCATCAAGAATCCCGCCGAGGTCGTCTCTGTCGGCGATCATCTCGACGTGTACGTTCTCTCCTTCGATCCCGAGAAGCACAAGATCTCTCTCGGCGTGAAGGACCGCACCCAGAATCCCTGGGATGTGTTCATGAACACCTACAAGGTCGGCGACGTGGCCAACGTCCGCATCGTCAAGCTGATGACCTTCGGCGCGTTTGCTGAGGTCGTTCCCGGCGTGGACGGTCTGATCCACATTTCCCAGATCGCGGACCGCCGCATCGACAAGCCCTCCGACGTTCTGGCTGAAGGCGACAAGGTCGATGCTAAGATCATCGCCATCGACGAGGATAAGAAGAAGATCTCTCTGAGCATCCGTGCGCTGCTCACACCCGCTGCGGAGGAAGAGGCTCCCGTCGAGGAGTAAATCCATACTGAATGAAAAAGGACAGGCTCTGCCTGTCCTTTTTTCTGTCTTCTTTCGGAAATTAGGCTTTTCAAGCGGGAAGATGTGTGGTAGAATACTCCTGTTGACAAAGTTTTAACAAAACCCCTTTACCATATTCATTCAGGAGGAGACCAACGATGAACGTTCAGGAACTCTATCAGAAGAAGCTGACCACCGCCGCCGAGGCGGTCAAGGCCGTCAAGAGCGGCGACTGGGTCGATTACGGCTGGTGCACAAACCATCCCTACACGCTCGACAAGGCGCTTGCCGCCCGTCAGAGCGAGCTGCGCGACGTCAAGGTCCGCGGCGGCGTGACGATGTGGATGCCCGAGATCTGCAAGGCGGAGGACGCCGGCGAGCACTTCTCCTGGCATTCCTGGCATTGCAGCGGCATCGACCGCAAGATCATCGCCAAGGGTATGGGCTATTTCTCTCCCATGCGCTACAGCGAGCTGCCGCGCTTCTATCGCGACGGCAACGCCAAGGTGGACGTGGCGATGATCCAGGTCACGCCGATGGACAAGCACGGCAACTTCAGCTATGCGCTGGCCTGCTCGCATCTGGCGGATATGCTCGATAACGCCAAGACGGTCATCGTCGAGGTCAACGAGAATCTGCCGTGGGTCTATGGCCTGAACGGCTGTGAGATCAACATTGCCGACGTTGATATGGTCGTTGAGGGCGAGAACCCGCCCGTGGCGCAGCTCGGCGCGGGTGGCGCACCGACCGAGGTCGACACCGCGGTAGCGAACCTCGTCGTGCCGCAGATCCCGAACGGTGCCTGCCTGCAGCTCGGCATCGGCGGTATGCCGAACACCATCGGCTCGATGATCGCGCAGTCCGACCTCAAGGACCTCTCCGTTCACACCGAGATGTATGTGGACGGCTTTGTGGATATGGCGATGGCCGGCAAGATCACCGGCAAGCACAAGCAGCTCGACAAGGGCCGTCAGGTCTTCGCGTTTGCCGCCGGTACGCAGAAGCTCTATGATTACATGGACCGCAACCCGGACGTCATGGGCGCGCCGGTCGATTACACGAACGATGTTCACGTCATCTCGCAGATCGACAACTTCATTTCCATCAACAACGCCATCGACTGCGACCTCTTCGGCCAGGTCAACGCCGAATCCGCCGGCATCAAGCACATCTCCGGCACAGGCGGCCAGCTTGACTTCGCCATGGGTGCATATCTTTCCAAGGGCGGCAAGAGCTTCATCTGCATGTCCTCGACCGTCACCGGCAAGGACGGCACGGTCAAGAGCCGCATCGTTCCCACGCTGACGCCCGGCTCCATCTGCACCGATCCGCGCTCCTGCACGCACTATATCGTCACCGAGTACGGCATGGTCAACCTCAAGGGCCTGTCCACCTGGGAGCGCGCCGAGGCGCTGATCTCCGTGGCACATCCCGACTTCCGCGAGCAGCTCATCGCCGACGCGGAGAAGATGCACATCTGGCGCAGAAGCAACAAGTAAGCCTGCTGTTTGATACAAAAGGGCGGTCCGAAGGGACCGTCCTTTTTCCTGTCGTGGGTGCGGGATCGGGCGCGATTTTTGAGCAGGAGGCAGAAAAAACTTGAAAAATATTCGGACTTGAGCTATACTATATACAGAGGGGAAATGACCCTTTTGCGGTTTTCTATGTTGTGTGACTGAAAATTTTTGACAGGAGGCGGGCGTCATGTTCTGCGTAGGGGATAAGATCGTGCATCCGATGCACGGAGCCGGTGTGATCGAAAGCATCGTGGACGAGAAGATCGGCAGGGACCTTGTCCGGTTTTATGTGTTCCGGATGCCTGTCTCCGGCCTGACGCTCAAGATCCCGACGGCGAACAGCGAGATGATCGGAGTCCGCGCAGTCTCGTCAGCAGAGACGATCGAGCGCGTGCTCGCGGAGCTCCCGAAGCTGAGCGTGGACATGACGACGAACTGGAACCACCGCTACCGCGAGAATATGGAGCGCATCAAGAGCGGCGACCTGCTGGAGGTCGCAGGCGTGATCAAGGCGCTGATGCACCGCGACGGCGAGCGCGGGCTCTCCACCGGCGAGCGCAAGATGCTGCACAACGCCAGACAGATCCTGCTTTCGGAGGTCGTGCTGGCCGAGGATGTGGAGTACGCCGACGCGGAGGCGCGTGTCAATGCGGCCATGATGGCGGAGGAGAGCGCATGAAAAAGCTGCTTGGGAGGCTGCTGGGCAAAGGCGTTTCCGCCGTTCGTCCGACCTGCACGGCGATCCTTGCCGCGGCGGGCAACTCGCAGCGGATGGGCGGCGAAAATAAGCTCCTGCTGCCGCTGGACGGGATGCCGGTGCTGGCGCACACGCTGCGCGCGGTCGACGCGGCGCAGAGCGTGGACGAGATCGTGATCGCGGCGCGGGAGGAGGATCTGCTGACCTACGCGGAGCTCTGCAAGACCTATGGCATTCGCAAGCCGGTCAAGGTGGTCGTGGGTGGCGCGACAAGACAGGAATCCGTGCTGCGCGCGGCGCTGGAGGCAAGAGCCGACGCGAAGCTGCTTGCTGTCCAGGACGGAGCGCGTCCGCTCGTGACGCCGGAGCTGTTCGACGCGGTGGTACTGCGCGCGGCGGTGTGCGCCGCGGCGGCTCCCGCTGTGCCGGTGCATGACACCATCAAGCTCGCACGGGATCGCCGCGTGACGGAAACGCCGGATCGCTCCATGCTTTTTGCGGTGCAGACGCCGCAGGTTTTTGACGCCGGACTTCTGAAAGCAGCGCTGCAATCCGCGCTGACGGAGCACGCGGCGCTGACGGACGATTGCTCCGCGGTAGAGCGCCTTGGCAAGGCGGTCTACTTGACAGATGGCGACGAGGAAAACATCAAGATCACCACACCGCTCGACCTGATCGTCGCGGAGACGATCCTGCGCCGACGGGAGGAACGGGAGGCGGAGAAATGACGGGCCTGCGCATCGGACACGGCTACGATGTCCACCGCCTGACGGAGGGGCGAAGGCTCATTCTCGGCGGCGTGGAGGTGCCGTATGAAAAGGGGTTGCTCGGCCACAGCGATGCCGACGTGCTGACGCACGCGATCATGGATGCTCTGCTCGGCGCGGCAGCGCTGGGCGATATCGGCAAGCTCTTTCCCGATACGGACGCGGCTTACGCCGGGATCTCGAGCATCTTGCTGCTCGAGCGTGTGGCGGAGCGGCTGCGTGAGGCGGGATATGCCGTCGTCAACCTTGATGCGACGGTTTTGGCGCAGGCTCCGAAGCTCGCGCCCTACCGTGAGCGGATGCGGGAAAATCTCGCCCGCGTGCTTGCGCTTGATGTTTCCCGCGTCAGCGTCAAGGCGACGACCGAGGAGGGGCTCGGCTTTACCGGAGAGGGACTTGGCATCGCGGCGCACGCGGTCGCGCTGCTTGAGAAAATAGGATAAGAAAAAGGACGGCTGAGCCGTCCTTTTTTGCTATGCAAACGTATGGCAAAAATAGATATGTGCCCTTTCCTCGCCCCTGCGGGGCAACCGGAAAGAATGCACAAAAGCTTCACGCACCGGCCTTCGTGCATTTTTGTGGTGAGGTGCTTGTGCGTGAAGCTTCATGCGTCTATGCTGCAGGCGTCCATCGCGGCGAAGAGTCGTGCGCGGTTTTCTTCGCTCATTTCGCACAACGGCAGGCGGAGAAGATCGCTGCACAGTCCCATGCGCGCCATCGCGGTCTTGACCGGAATGGGATTGATCTCGCAGAAGAGCGCCCGGATGAGCGGAGCAAGGCGAAGCTGTTCGCGTCCTGCCTCCAAAATGCGGTCGGCAAGGCACAGCTCCACCAGCCTGTGCATTTCGCGCGGAACGATGTTTGCCGCGACGGAGATCACCCCTGCGCCGCCAAGCGCGCAGACGGCGGCGGTGTCCTCGTCGTTGCCGGACCAGACGGAGAAGCCGTCGCCGCAGAGGTTAAGGGTCTCCTGGATCAGGGCGAAGCTGCCGGAGGCCTCCTTGACGCCGACGATGTTCGGGTGCTGCGCGAGCACGGCGTAGGTCTCGGCGGTGCAGCTCACGCCGGTGCGGGATGGGACGTTGTAGACGATGAGCGGGCGGTCGACGGCGTCGGCGACGGCGGTGAAGTGACGCACGAGCCCGCGCTGCGTCGCCTTGTTGTAGTAGGGCGTGACGACCAGAACGCCGTCCACGCCCGCTGCACAGGCCTCACGCGAGAGTGCGATGGCGGAGGCGGTGTTGTTCGAGCCGGTGCCGACGATGACGGGGACGCGGCCGTTTACCTGCCGGACGGACCGCTCGATGATCTCGGCGCGTTCGGCATAGGTCAGCGTCGCGCCCTCACCGGTCGTTGCGCAGAGGATGAGTGCATCGGTGCCGGAGGCGATATGCCATTCGATCAGCTGTTCAAGGGCGGGGAAGTCGATGCCGTCGGGCGTCATTGGCGTCACGAGCGCGGCGCCGGAGCCGCGGAATAAGGATTGGGACATGATGGAAGCTCCTCTCTTTTTTGATAGCAGCGTGGAAAATATTGCCGGGAGAAAAAGAACGGTTTTCCTTGAATCCTTGCACATTTTATCCTATAATGTAGAAACGCAGGGAAATGCGGCCAATGGAGGACCCCTATGAAACGATTCCGGAAAACGATCATCTTGAGTATGCTGCTTGCGCTCACGCTGTGCGTCGGCGCGCAGGCCGCAGAGAATACTATGCTCAAGGTCGGCTTAAAATACGGCACGAACGCTCTTTTTACGGCGCGGCTGCAAAACTACAACGATACGCTCAGCGGCTCCGGCTACGAGTTCGGCTATTACGATGCCGACCGCAGCTTCGTTCCGCTCGCCGCGACGGATGAGCAGAGGATCACCGTTACGGTGGACAGCAACGCCTACGTTTCCGGCGGCGTGTGCTATGAGACGCGGCCGACGAATTACTCCACCATCCTCGGCGCCTACCACATTGAGCTGCTCACGGCGTTCGGCAGCTACGAGGAGGCGCTTGCGGTGGCGCAGAGCTACCCGAAGGGCTTCGTCGCCTACATCGACGGGGAGTATCGTGTGCGCGTCGGCAACCACGCGAGCTACGATGAGTCCGCGCGCGTGCTGTCGGAAACAGATGTGCTGGCCTATGGCGCGCAGATCGTAACGCCGAGCAGCACCGGTGTGGTCGTGTCGGTCACGGATACGGACACCGTTCTTTTTGAGTTCGACTGCTCGGGCCTCCGCAGTCTCGGCGTCCGCCCACGCTCGGTGAGCGGAGAGAAGACGGTGACGTGGTTCTCCGGCTATCGCTACTACGGCGGCTTCGAATACCAGCGCACGACCGGCGGCTACATCAGCGTCATCAACGTGCTGGATATCGAGGATTACGTCAAGTGCGTCATTGCGGCGGAAATGTCGAACGACTGGCCGCTCGAGGCGCTCAAGGCGCAGACGGTCTGCGCGCGCACCTATGCCGCATCTCAGACGCGGCACCGCAGCGCAGGCTTTGACGTCTGTTCAACAACAGACTGTCAGGCCTATCGCGGCGCGGCACTCTCCAATGAGCGCTCCGACGCGGCGGCGGAGGAGACGCGCGGCGTCTATCTCTACTACAACGGCGAGCTGGTGACCAACGCGGTCTACTACTCCTGCAACGGCGGCGCGAGCGAGAGCTGCAAGAACGTCTGGGGCAGCGAGGTGCCGTATCTGCAGGGCAAGCTCGATCCTTATGAGGCAAGCGTCGCGTGGCGCTTCTCCCGCTACTACTGGTCGTTCACCGCGACCGGCGACGAGCTGCGCGAGGTGCTCAAGTCCGAGGCCAATACCGACATCGGGCAGGTGCAGAACGTCTATGTGTCCGAATACAGCGACACGGGCAACGTCATTGCCATCACCTATGAGGGGACCCGGGGCAGCTACACCGCGCGGCGCGAGAAGTGCCGCACGCTCCTCAACGGCGTGTACGACCATATCAACGTGCGCAGTATGCGCTATACCGTCACCGGCGGCGACGCGAGCACCTACTACGTCAACGACGCACAGAGCTCGGTGACCGGCACGGGTGGGCTGTATGTGATCGACGGCGACGGCACGGTCACGCCGAACAATGCCGGCGCGAAGGATACCTACGTCATTACATCGGGCGGCGTGCAGTCGCTCGAGCGCAAGGGTGCGAACACGAGTAATACCTTCACCTTCTCCGGCTCGGGCTGGGGCCACAACGTTGGCATGAGCCAGTGGGGCGCGTTTGCCATGGCGGAGCAGGGCTATACCTACCGTGACATTCTGAATTTCTACTATACGGGCATCACGCTGAGCTGATGCGGAAAGAAGCAAGATGAAAACAAGCGATTTTTACTACGACCTCCCGCCGGAGCTGATCGCACAGACGCCGCTGGAAAAACGCGACGAGTCGCGCCTGCTGTGTCTCGATAAGGCAACGGGGGAGTGGTCGCACCACCACTTTTATGAGTTGCCGGATTTTTTGAGGGCGGGGGACTGCCTGATCCTGAATAACTCCCGCGTCCTGCCGGCGCGTCTGCTGGGACACCGTTTGCCCGGCGGCGGAGCCTGCGAGGTGCTGCTGCTGCAGGACAAGGGCGATAAGGTGTGGGAATGCCTTGTGCGTCCGGGCAAGCGCCTGCGCGAGGGTGCGCGGGTGAGCTTCGGCGACGGCGAGCTGACGGCGGAGATCGCCGAGGTCCTGCCGGACGGCAACCGCCTGGTACGCTTCGACTACGAGGGAATTTTCCTTGAGGTGCTCGAGCGGCTCGGCAAAATGCCGCTGCCGCCTTACATCAAGGAGGAGCTGCAGGACCAGGAGCGCTACCAGACCGTCTACTCCAAGGTCAACGGCTCGGCGGCGGCCCCCACGGCGGGACTGCACTTCACGCCGGAGCTTCTGGAGAGGATCGCTGCCAAGGGCGTCGGCGTCGGCTATGTGACGCTGCACGTCGGGCTCGGCACGTTCCGACCGGTCAAGGAGGACGAGATCGAGCAGCACGATATGCACAGCGAATACTGCACCATTCCGCAGGAGACGGCGGATCTGATCAACCGCACGAAGGCAAACGGCGGGCGTGTGATCTGTGTTGGCACGACCTCCTGCCGCACCATTGAAAGCTGGGCGGGGGAGGACGGCACCATGACCGCGACCGGCGGCTGGACGAATATTTACATCTATCCGGGCTACCGCTTCAAGGTGATGGATGCGCTTGTCACGAATTTCCACCTGCCGGAGTCCACGCTCATCATGCTGGTGAGCGCGCTCGCGGGGCGCGAGCACGTTTTAGCCGCCTATGAGGAGGCGGTGCGCGAACGCTACCGCTTCTTCAGCTTCGGCGATGCGATGTTTATCTCGTGATGCATACGAATCGTATATGCATTGCATATACGATTCGATATTCTGTATATACAAAATGTGAGGAACAAGCTATGTTCAAGGTCATCAAATACGAGGGCAAGGCCCGGCGCGGCAAATTCCAATGCGCCCACGGCGGCGAGGTGCAGACGCCGGTTTTCATGAACGTCGGCACGCAGGCGGCGATCAAGGGCGGCGTGAGCGCGCTGGACCTCAAGGAGCTCGGCTGTCAGATCGAGCTGTCCAACACCTACCATCTCCATCTCCGCCCGGGCGACGACGTGGTGCGCCAAATGGGCGGACTGCATAAGTTCATGCACTGGGACGGCCCGATCCTGACGGACTCCGGCGGCTTCCAGGTGTTCTCCCTTGCGGGACTGCGCAAGATCAAGGAGGAGGGTGTCACCTTTGCTTCCCACCTTGACGGTCGCCGCATCTTCATGGGGCCGGAGGAGAGTATGCGCATCCAGTCCAACCTTGGCAGCGACATTGCGATGGCCTTCGACGAGTGCGTGGAGAATCCGGCGCCCTACAAGTACGCGAAGGACTCCTGCGAGCGCACGCTGCGCTGGCTGGAGCGCTGCAAGGCGGAGCATGACAAGTTAAACTCCTTGCCGGATACCGTCAACCCGGGGCAGATGCTTTTCGGCATCAATCAGGGTGCGACCTTTGAGGATCTGCGCATCTGGCACATGAAGGAGATTGCAAAGATTGACTGCGACGGCTACGCCATCGGCGGTCTTGCGGTCGGCGAGCCGACGCAGGTGATGTACGACATCATCGACGCGGTCGAGCCATATATGCCGCAGGACAAGCCGCGCTACCTGATGGGCGTCGGCACGCCGTCGAACATCATTGAGGGCGTGGCGCGCGGCGTGGACTTCTTCGACTGCGTGATGCCGGCGCGCAACGCGCGCCACGGCAAGCTCTTCACCTGGGGCGGCGCGATCAACCTGAAAAACGAGAAATACAAGCTCGACGAGCGCCCGATCGACGAGCGCTGCGACTGCCCGACCTGCCGGAATTTCTCGCGCGCCTATCTGCGCCATCTCTTCAAGGCGGATGAGATGTTGGCGCTGCGCCTTGCGGTGATGCACAATCTCTATTTCTACAACAAGCTCACGGAACGCATCCGCGACGCGCTGGATGCCGGCGAGTTTGCGGCCTTCCGCGCGGAATACAGCGAAAAGCTTTCGGAAAGAGCGTAATTTGCCGCAGAAAACTCTTGCACATTAGGATGGATTCGGCTATAATGACAGCAATGCTGTTATGGCGGAACCTTAAAAACGAAAGGAACTTTAACAATTATGGAATCCCTTCTTCTCATGGTCGCGATGATCGCGGTCTTCTATTTCCTCATCATCCGTCCGGAAAACAAGCGCAAAAAGCAGGCAGAGCAGATGCGCAGCAGCCTGAAAAAGGGCGACCGCGTCACCACCATCGGCGGTATGGTCGGCAAGATCGTGCAGGTCAACGACTCTACCATCGTCTTTGAGACGAGCGAGGACCGCGTCCGCATCGAGGTGACCAAGTGGGCGGTGCAGTCCACCGGCGCAATGGAGCAGGCCACCGCACAGAAGAGCGGCAAGAAGGCTGACAAGGTCGAAGAAAAGGTGGAGGAGACTCCTGTTGTCGAGGAGAAAGCGACTGAGACGGTCGAGGCTCCTGCTGCGGAAGAAAAGCCCTCCTACGATCCCGAGATCAAGTAAATCATATCCTGACGCGAAAGCGCCGGCCGAATGGTCGGCGCTTTTTTGCACACTTTTTTCGAGGGCCTGGATATAAAATGCAGCCTTGCGGCATACGCTCTTTTGAACGACCGGGATGGGGAGGGCTATGGAATGGAGAAGAAGCGATTGTCGGTGAGGCCGATCATGCTCGGCTTGGCGACGGCGATGGGTGCATATCTGGTGCTGCTGACGCTTGCGGCCTATCTGACGGTGAGCGGCAGACTGGATGAGGTGCGAATAGGGCAAGCGGTATGGGCGTGTGCCTGCCTTTCGGCCTTCGGCGGTGCGATGATGACATTGCGAGGGAAACGAGGGGCGGCGGCACTGCCGCTACTTGCTGCTGCGACGTTCTGGGTATGCACGTCGCTGATTGGACTGCTCGCGTCGGATGCGCCGGACCTGAATGGGGTGCTGGGGCTGCTCGCGGCGTCTGCGCTTGGCGGGCTGCTTGCGGCGGGACTTGCGCGGCGGGAGAAGGGAAAACGGGCAAAGCGACATAAAACGCCTCGTTCCCGACGGTAAACATAAAGATCGAAAAACGGCACATTCTGCGCGGCGTGAACGGATTGCACAAATATGGCCTGGTGGGGAATGAGGGCGGCCTGAAAGACGGTTTCCAGATTTGGTAAACGGCGGTTTTTCACGATACCATATCTTGTTCCGAAAAAGCTCGGTGTACGAAGTTTACATAATGGTGTTTACATAATATTTTGACATAATTGACAAAATTCGGGAAATTGAGGAAATCCGCTTGCGAAACGGGGACAAATAGCCTATATTTATAAGTGCTTTCGCTCCCTCGCTTTTTGCGCCCTGCGAATTTCCTCGGCGGAAAACAGTGAGGGATTTACATTGAAGCAAAGACGAACGGCGGCGCGTCTGCGATGCGTCAGTCTGCGAAAAATACCGCTTTCCATGCTGGCGCTTGCCGCTTTTTTTCTTCTCGGCGCGGTCCTCGGCGGCATGGTCGCCGCGCGCGGCGCGTCGGCAATGGGCGGCGAGCTGCGCCGGTATCTTGAGGGCTACCTTGCCCTGCGCATCGAGGGCGCGCCCTCCTCCGCGGCGGTCTGGCAGACGATGGTCTGCTTTTTCCGTGCGAGCGTGGCGGTGTTCCTGCTGGGCTTTGCTTCCGTCGGCGTGGCGCTCATTCCGGCGGTGTGTGCCGCTCAGGGCTTCCTGTACGCCTATTCGCTTCTTTGCTTCGCCTCGGGTCTGGGGCAGGATGGATTTTTCCTGCTGCCTGTTCTCTTCGCGCTGCGGCTGATGCTTGTGCTGCCTTGCACGCTGCTGCTCGGCAGCGCCGCGTGGGAGACCTCGCGCGGTCTTGCGGCCTTATCGGTCGGCGGCGGAAAGCGGGCGAAGGGCGTGACCTACGGAAAGCGGTATTGGTCCCGCTTTGGGATCGCGTGTGTGTGTTTATTTTTTGGCGCGGCGCTGGAGCTGTGGTTCATTCCACGCATCCTGTCGCTTTTGCTGCGCTGATCTTACGGAAGGAGGTGTGCCGGATGGCGGCCGATTATCTGAAGCTCTATGAGGATTATCTGCGCGAGGAAAAGCACGCCTCCGAAAATACGCTCAGCTCCTATCTTCGCGACCTGCGCCAGTTTTCCGAGCACCTTGCCGCCCAGCGGGTGACCGATCTGCGCAAGGTCAAGACCGCCGCCATCAGCGACTACGTCGCGTGGATGGGCGGCAAGGGAAAGTCCGCCGCGACGGTCACGCGCGCGCTGGCCTCCATCAAGTCCTTTTATGCCTTCCTTGCCGAGCGCGGCGAGATCAAGACCAATCCCGCCAAGGGCGTCGCCGCCCTCAAGGTCGAGCGCAGGTTCCCGGAGATCCTGACCGGCAAGGAGGTCGAGCTGTTCCTCGACCAGCCGCAGTGCGTGGACGCCAAGGGCTACCGCGATCACGCGATGCTCGAGCTGCTCTATGCCACCGGCATCCGCGTGAGCGAGCTCATCTCGCTCGACGAGAGCGACTGCAGCCTTTCCGCCGGCTTTATCCGCTGCGAGAGCAAGGGCAAGGAGCGCATCATTCCGCTCTATCCCGCCGCGGTCAAGGCGCTTTCGGATTACATCAAGGACGTCCGCCCTCAGCTGCTGGCCGATCCCGAGGAGACGGCGCTGTTCGTCAACATGAACGGCGAGCGCATGAGCCGTCAGGGCTTCTGGA
>ERZ772820.491-NODE-491-length-37997-cov-55.078778_pt1 | contig 37997 bp, 51 predicted proteins | sample MGYA00511377_ERZ772820 | MGnify/ENA primary metagenome ERZ772820 (study PRJEB29015, sample SAMEA2737684) | human gut metagenome | biome: human gut; feature: human-associated habitat; material: faeces | place: China | collected 2012 ... | reverse complement strand
TGTTTTATTCTAAATTTCTACCTCGTTTTATGCGGCTTGCTCTTAGTTATAATTTCATCAACGCTCTCGCTAAAAACAGTCCACCGGACTGTTTTCTTTACGCTTGCCCTCGAATCCCTGTTGTCGCTTTGCTTGTATAATAAAAAAAGAACACCGAAAGGTGTTCTTTTTATGGTGCGCCAACAGGGACTCGAACCCCGGACCGACCGGTTATGAGTAAACCGTTAAAATCTCAATTTTATTAGTATTTATCAGTGTTTTTATAATGTTCTGCAATGCATACAATTTTATTATATTACGCTTGCTTTGACAGCGGTTTAAATTCTTTGACTAATGAGTCAATGCTAATAATTTTACTTGTTTTTCGTTTTGGCAAGGATTCAACATAGTGTGTATAGATATCAAGTGTAGTTGATGGCTTAGCATGCCCCATTTGTTTTTGAACATAATGTAATTCGTGACCTGTGTAAAGCAAGTTTGTAGCGCAAGTATGACGAAGAGAATGAGCTGTAAAGCGGTCAATTACAAACGGTACACCTGCTGGATCAAACTTACTATGCGGTCTATTCTTATAATCTGAAAAATCGCCATATTTTATATTCAGTTCTGTCATATAACTATTCCATAACCTGCGCCATGCGGTGTCACTCATCAAAGCTCCTTTTGCGGAAGTTACGACAAAATCATCAGGTTTATGTTCGGGTTGTTTTTTTAGAAAGTCGATTAGCAATTTGGGCACATCTGTAACAGTACGCACGCCTGACACTGTTTTTGCACCTTGTTCAATATGCACCTTACCTTTTGTTATAAGTTTTTGATGCACACTGATTGTACGCTGATTAAAGTTAATATCTTGCCATTGCAATGCAAGACACTCTCCAAGTCTCAGCCCTGCGAGCAACATAATCATTGCAGGAAGTTGTGCGCGATGTTCCGTAGAAATTACCCACAATTGTTCTTGTGCTGTTAATGCTCTTCTCGTTGTCGTTTTAGCATTTCTCGGGATTTCTATGTATTGTGCAGGTGAGTAGTCAAGTATCCTGTTCTCAATAGCGTAATTAAATACCTGTCGTGCAGCTCCTCGCCATTCTCGCAAAGTTTTCTTCGCTGTTGGTTTTCTTGTATGTGAGTTACATTCAAATTCGTCAAGAATAATCTGTTGAAAATCAGTTTTAACAAGTTTGTTAATAGAACGCTCATTCAAAGATGAAAAATGACTTAAATAATTAACATAGTTTTTGTACTGTCTTTCTTTTAAAAAAGGTTTTTTATGTGCAAGCCACAAATCGACGAGTTTCCCCCATTTCATTTCTGCATTGAGCACATCTATACCTTTGCCAATTTGCAATTTAATAAGCTGTGCTTTTTCTTCTACTTCTTTGATAGAATATCCGTTGACGGTTTTGTATCTACGATTACCGTTTTCATCTTTGCCGAGGTAAACAGACTTTTGGTATCTTCCGTCCTGTCTTTTCTTGAGTTTTGCCATAATTATGCCCCTTTCGTTCTAAAAAATGGTGCAAAAAACCCCTTGCATTTAGAGTTGCAAAATACAAGGGATTGTGATACAATTATATTGCGTTTAACTGCATCACTTGCACCCTGTGTAGGTGATATTCCGCTCTTTACTGCGCCAACAGTAACGGGCGGTTTTATTTTATGTGATATTATGATTTATTTGCAATAATCAATTTCACTTTTGCGTTGTAGCTGATTTTTTCATTCTCATCGTAATGCTCGCCAATAGTAAAATCATTAATACCAAGTATACGCTCTTGATTTGATTTTACAAAAGCAACATCTTCTCTATGCAGATTTCCGACATCATATCCGTTAGCAATAATTCTGATAGCCGGCTCACCCTTGAAATCGTATTCTTCCATTTTTACATTAATGGCTTTACCAGATTTTTTGTCAGCTTTTAACTTTTTCAGATATTTTTGTCTGTTGTTAAATGTTACACCTGCAACTTTAAAAACCTTAATATGTGATTTTCCTGTTTCAGGAGTTGATTTTGACGGTTCTTGCTTTTTACCAAATAATTTAGATAATAAACCCATTTTTTACGCTCCTCTTTTTATTTAATAAAATACATTTCATTGACAATATATGTCACATAATGTAAAATAGTAGCGAGGAGTGCGTTTTCTTCTCATATCTTTTTTAGTCAGTCATAGCTCCACCTATGACTGACTTTTCTTTTTATTAATAAACTCTTTAAATTGCTTAACAACTTTTCTCTCAAGCGGATGTTTATAGAAAGCATTTCTTTTTTCAAGTTCGTGCATTCTGTTTGCTCTGTAAGTTGCTGCTTCAAGACTTATATTACATAGTCGAGATATTTCCTCAGCAGTTAAGGCTTTGAGTTCGTGCAATACACACGCAGGAGCAAGCAAGTCACGAGCGAATACATTAGCTGCGCTCTCGGTATCATTCTGTACTGCAAATGTTCTGTATGCTATTTTGCCCACGAGCATATGTCCGAGCAAAATGTGCCCTAATTCGTGAGCAATAGTAAACCTACAGCGCCGTGAACTATCTGTATCTCTATATACAATTATAAAACTGTTATTATTTACAATTGTAACACCGCTTGCATTGTTTTGAAGAATATTAACATCGCTGTTTTTAACTAAATTAATATCATTTGATTTTCTAACAATATTCGTAACCTCAATGGGTAGTGTCTTAATATCGTAGTCTAATATACATTGCCATGCGGCGTTACGAGCATTTTTGTATTTGCCGTAATCCATTCATCACACCTCGTAGGTATTTTAACCAACGAGGCATTTTTTTATTTACAAATCAGATTCATCTTCAACAGATTTAGCATTTTTAAGTAATTCAAGTTTTTCTTTTGAAATTTTTTGAAATTCAATAGGTCTATTGTCGCTGCTTCTCGCAGCGGTTAAAACTGTAACATACTCTTCACTTGAATCATCTTCCACCCCGAGCAGTTTGTCAACCGCTGGCTGCATTTCAGGTTTATTACGATATGCATTAATAACTTTCTTTTCATGATTAGAAAAAATATCGTTATTATTAACATTTTCTGACTGTGTTTGTAGCGTCGATGAAAGTTCAGAATCAGTCCATCCCATAATATAAGCAGGGGTAGTATCTAAAGCCTTGCAAAGCGGTTCTAAGACACTCGTTGGTAATTTTTCAATCTCGTTACTTTCATATCTATAAATTGTAGCTCTATTTTTACCAATTAACTCTGCAAGTTTATCAACCGATATATTCTTTTCTTCTCGCAATTTTTTTATGCGTTCTCCGATTGTCATCAATTTCATCTCCTTGTTGAGTATTATATCACGATAGTTGCACAATTGCAACTATTTTTTTAAAAATAAAAAAATAAATGGCATAAATGCGAAAAACATATTGACATTCATTAAAATTAATGCTATTATATAGTTGTCGCATAAATGCAACACGCGGAGGTGATTAATTTGACTAATGTTGATAAATTAAGAGGAGCTATTAAGGAAAAAAGATTAACTCCTGAAAAAGTCGCAGAAAGCATAGGAATTGATAAAAGTACGATGTATCGAAAACTCTCTAATGGTGGCGATGATTTTACAATTAGACAAGCCGATGCTATTACTCGAGTTCTTGGATTATCTGCAAAAGAAGCACAAGCTATTTTTTTTAGTCAGTTTGTCGCATAATTGCGACAAAGTAATAGTTAAAATCAGCATAAGAGGTGAGTATATGAAAGCTAAAACAGTTGTAACCAACTGGGACGAAGTTCCTGTATGCATCGACATTCCTTACGCAGCAAGACTTCTTAGATTTAATACTGACTATACATCAAGACTTGCTGCAAAAGGCAAGATTCCCGCACACAAAGTCGGGAACAGCTGGCGAATTGACAAAGATGAACTTAAAGAACTCATAAATCCAAGGGGAGATGTTATTAATAAGTTGACAGAACTTGCAAATCAAATTAACAACAATGACGAAAACGCACTAAAAACAGCAGTCGAAACAATTGAACTGCTTACAAATAATGCATATAGTCAATTCTTCGTAATACACGAAGTAAAGTAAAAATTAACGGAGGTATTTATTATGAAAGGCTTACAACGAAACGCAGGAGGGAATAAAAAAAGATGGATGTAATAATTAACGACATACCGACCTATCCGTTTAAGGATGTCGAAATAGGAAATGTGTTCTCTGATGATTTAGGACGCTTTATGATGAAAGTATCATACGAAACAGCAATATGTTTAGAAGATAATACAGTCTATGGCATTAACAGCAAGGTCAAATGCTATCTGAGGGACTGCGTGATTATAGAGCGTGAATTGCTCGAAAATCTCAAGAAAGGAGCAAACGGATATGAGTAAGCTTGAAAACTTACAAATCTGCATCAAAGACGGCGAGGTCATAGCTCTACAAGGCTTAGATACAGTAACCGCCGAAAGGCTTGAAGACATACTGAATTATGTCGCAGAAGTTAAGGAAAGCCTCGACAATCACAAACTTTGTAACAAGGCAGTCGGATTTAAGCGTGTTGTTAAGAACTGCAAGAAGTTTATTAAGTGCTGCAAGTATGCGGTTAAGGGTTAATACAGATGTTTAAAGTTAGGTGCAAAGAAGATATTTTTGAGCCGCTGGAGGAAAGTAATGACAGCAGAGGAGATTAAAGAGGCATTTATCAACAGAGAGCCTGTTGTGCTGAGATTGCCGAATATGATTGAAAAACGATTTGACAGTATTAATGCTGTGATATACCGCAGAAGTCAAAAAGGCAGGATGATGGTATCGGTTGAACTTGTTGATATGGTTCAGACGGATATGGGAAAAAGGCAGCACCTTATTGTTGCAAGAGGTGCAAACATAAAAAAAGAGCGCTGACACAGGGCAGTGGTCAACGCTCAAGTAAGGCTTATTGCCTAAACTACATATTTATTATAGCAATAAGCCTTAGAAAAATCAAGAGGTGAAATTATGAAAAAGTCGATTGAAAAAAGGACAAGAATATTGCTGCTTGCTTTGGGCATTACTCCGAATCTGATAGGATACGGATATTCTGCAAGTGCGATTTGCAAGCTGATTGAGCAGAGAAAAGCACGCAAGAAGGTGAGCTATTGCAAGCTGTACGAGGAAGTAGGCAAAGAGTTCTTTTCTAACGGCAACAGAGCCGAGAGAGCAATAAGAAATGCAATAGCGAATACGCTTCCACGAAATAAAGTATTGTGGGAAAACATACTGAATTTCAAATGCAGCGGAAAGCTAACGGTGAGTGAGTTTTTATCGCTTTGCGCCGAAAAACTGATGATGAGCGATGAATAAAATCAATTAACTGAGTTAATAAGCTCCGCACGGCTTGTTATATATTGGTAATTAACTTTTGTTGATTATTCTTCCTAAAATATAATACTGACTTGCATAATGTTACTGCCAGAGCAGGTGCGGCTGCTCTATCATTTTAAGGAGGAAATATGGATAAATTAAACGAAGCGATTGCAGAGATAGAACTGCAGGGTAAGAATTACACAAAATTCAGCAACAACTGGAATGTGATGCAGCAGCTGATTGACATACTTGCATATATGCCGGAGAGTGCGGAGATTGTTTTGCAGGATTTAAAAATCAAGGAAATGCAGTTGACTGCACTTGTACAGAAGATTACGGGCAAGAGGCTTGCCGACCCGATGAAGGTTATGGAGGAAATCTGCGATTTCTACAAAATTGAGGTGCCTGATGTGCTGCCGCCCGAGTATTGGAGAGGTCCGGCGGCAGAAGCGGCGAAAAAGGCAGCGGCAAAGCCTGATCAGAGCGAGAGCAAGAGCAAGTATATTAATCTTATGGAATTGCTGTGAGGTGGGAGTTGTGCAGAGAAAAAAGTTGCTTGCCCTGCCTATTGACAAGGCAAGGGCGGATATTCCGGTTATGCAGGCGATTGAGAAAGAAAAAAACGGTACATATATCAGGACAAGATTTAATTACGCTTACGACGCCTTTGTGTACAAGTCAACAGGTGAGGAGGTGCTGATTGTTGATATGTTTACTCCTGCGCCCGGTGCAAAGTTTAAGTACAGGCTGTTTATGACGGCTGACAAATGGTTTACGGTTTTCCCTGACGGCAGAACGAGCGAGGTAAGTCTGTTCAGAACGGTGGAGGGCTACTGGTGCAATTGCAGATATTACCCCTTCAGTGACAGGACCGATACGGTTATTGCCGAATACATTGAAAGCTGTGACAGATATGCTGTGCATTATGATAAAGGCGGAATGGAAAATATCAGCCTGTGGCAGGACAGGATAAGGGACAGACGGCTTAAGGCGAAATACGATCGGATAAAGGAAAGCACAAGCTTTGAAATGCGGGAGATAAGACCTTTGCCCAAGGCTTTTTATGATTTTATAAATAATACCGTTATGGCGGACAGCTACTATATTTTTTACGACTACAGCAACAAAAAGCAGACCACGGGACGCTGTTCGGAGTGTGATGAAGAGGCTATTATACCGAGGGTTAAAAGGGGTGATACAGTGAGATGTCCGCACTGCAAGAAGCTGTGCAAGGCTCTGCCGAGGAAGGCTTATAGGAATACAAACGGATTTAACAGATTTACTCAGGCAGTGTATTTGCAGCCGTTCAAGAAAGACAGGTTCTGCGCAAGACGGTTTGACATTAACTGGACATTCTGTCAGAACGAACAGCCGAAAAAGTCTATTACAGAGGTAGAGAGGACTATTGTTGAGTTTAAATACAACAGCCTTAATATTTGCTCAGAGTACTTTCTTGATGAAAGCTACAGGGGCGGAGAGTGGCGCAGAGGCAACCGGTGCAGCTCGTCAACAGGGTGGATTTTCCCTGATAATCTCAACAGGATTTTTAAGGAGCGGCAGGGCTTTAACAAATATCACATAGATTTCAGAAGGATTGCTCGCACAGTAAACCCGAGTGATTACAAGGGAATAAATGACGCTGTTATGAATGTCAATTTCTTTGACAATCTTCTTAATAACAAGCTGATTAACCTTGCCAAGACTTTTATAACTGTATTCGGCATTTACGGTAATAAAAGTGCGGTAAGTCAATATAATCTGTCGGCAGGCTCTTTGCGAAAGGGAATGGGAATTACTAAGGATGATTTGCCGTATCTAAGAAAGATAAACCCGACTCTCAATCAGCTTGATTTGTATTTTTCGTACAAAAAAAGCGGCAGGAGATTTAACAAAGAGGAATTTACGGAATTTCTTCACATTGCAACACTGACCAATGCCGGCGAAAAATTTATGAAGATGATTTTATCGCACAGCTCGCTGATGCAGTTCAACAAATTTTTCAGGAAATGGGAAAGCGAAAACTGCGGACCTGTGGAGGAATATGCACACAGGTGTTGGGACCCTCGCAGGAATTTCCCCGGTGACTATGAGGACTACATAAAATATGCAGAGTTGCTTGAATACGATTTAAATAATTTGGATGTGCTGTACCCGAGGAATTTCCGAAAAGCGCACGACGAGGCGTATAAAATCATTAATGACAAGGAATTTAAGGGCAGCGAGCTGCCGCAGATTGCAAGACAATACGCAGGATATAAGAAGTTATACGGCTTTGAGGATAAGGATTTTATCATCACTCCGCCGACAAGGCACAACGATATAAAGGATGAGGGCAAGCAGTTAAAGCACTGCGTGGCTAACTACGCAAGGTCGGTTGCGACTGCGAAAACAATTATTCTGTTTATCAGGAAGAAGACAGAGCCGGATAAGCCATTTTTCACATTAGAACTTAATCCTGACACTCTGAGTATTAAGCAGTGCAGAGGACTAGAAAACTGCGCATATCCTCAGAGCGTTAAGAAATTTATGGACAAGTGGATAAAAGAAAAAATAGAATCAATTAAAAGGAGCAGAGAAAAATGTCAGACAGTAGCTTAATTGGCATAACCATAATGGATATTACGGATTTTAACATTACGGAGCTTAACGCAGATACAAAGACCGCTCTGTCACTGCATCAGAGCATTTTACAGGCGGAGCAGACGGCGGCAAATGCAATGATTAGCTTGTGCGAAAATCTTAAATTAATGAGAGATAAGCACTTATACGAAGCGCTCGGCTTTGAAACATTTGATACATACACAGAGCAAGCCTGCGGCATTAAACGCAGACAAGCATACAACTACATCAGCACATACGAAAAGCTTGGCGGTACGGTTTTGCAGTCAAATGCACAGCTTGGTATTACTAAATTGCAATTACTTACAGAAGTATGTGCAGTAGACAGAGCTGAAATTATAGCAGAAAATGACCTTGCTGGTATGTCTGTCAAAGAAATTAAAGAACTTGTTGAAAAAAGCAAGCAGCAAGGTGAACAGCTTGCTCTTCTCGGTGACGAACTTAACGACAGCAACAACGCACAGAAATCGTTACAAGCAGATAAACAAAATCTCGCAGATGAAAACAAGTTATTGCACAAACGAATTAAAGAACTCGAAAGCAAGCCTGTTGAGGTTGCTGTACAAGAACCAACGCAAGCGCAAATTGAAGCAGCGGCAAAAAGCAAAATAAACAGCTTAAAAGCGTCATTTGAAAAAGAAAAACAAAACGCTGTTGAAGAAGCCGTTAAACAAGCTACAGAAAAAGCAAAATCAAGCGTTAAAGAAACTCTTGAGAAAGACTACAAAGCAAAGCTTGAATCTATTGAAAAAGAACGACAAGCCGCTCTTGATAAAGCAAAACAGTTAGCAATCAAGCTTGACAAAAATGCAGATGCTGACCTTGTGACAGCAACTCTTTACTTCAACGAGTTACAATCACATCTCAAAAAGTTTATTAACAGCGTTGAGAAAATTTGTGAAACAAATTCGGCGCAAGGTGAAAAGCTCAAGCAGATTGCACAAAACTTCTTGAGCAATACTATTGCAAATCTTAATTAATCAGTTAGTAAGCTCCGCACGGCTTTACTATATATCAGAAAGTACAACTTTCGTTGATTATTCTTCCTAAAATATAATACTGACTTGCATAATGTTACTGCAGAGCAGGTGCGGCTGCTCTTTTTTTAAGGAGAAATGATATGAAACAGAAAAAAACTTGATCATCTTGATTTGGTATGTCTTGAGATTGCTAAGTATAACAAAATACATAACACATATTACAGCTACGGCGAATACACAGCTTTAGTGCGTGCAGGAAAGATTATATCAGATGTTGTGAGTGAAAAGAGAATGGAGGATAAAGAAAATGATTGATTGTTCAAAAACTGAAAATTACCTTGCGGAAAAGCAAAGGATGACGAAAAAACATAAACCAAATGCTGGTGCATATATATGTGAACTTGATTGTTTAGATTGCCCTTTGGGCCATTCAAATAATGGCATAGGCGAACCGTGTCTTGGTCTTGAAACGAATTATCCTGAAAAAGCAATTGCAATTGTGCAGAAATGGTCGGATGCACACCCGCAGAGAACTTATTTAAGCGAATTTTTGAAACATTATCCAAATGCATTGCTTGATAAGAACGGCACCCCTGGAAAAGTATGCCCCTGTGACTTAGGATTGATGAGCATGGATGATTGTCGCGACGGCTGCGTAAAATGCTGGAATCAGCCAATTGAGGAGAGTGAAAGTAAATGAGAGAAATATTATTCAGAGGTCAAACTCGCAGATATGGCGAAAAAGTCAGAACTTTAAAGGAGTAAAAATTATGACAAGATATGAACTCGAAAGACATTTAGGGAAATATGTTGAAATCGTACTTTTTGACAGAACGGTGATTGAGGGCATTTTACATAAAACAGGTGAAAAAGCCTTTTTGTCAATACCAAATTTGTCAATACCAAAGTTACGATATTTCTGCACTTGTGGGGATAAGGTTGTTAGTAATTGTGTTTTTAGATTGTCCCACATTAAAAAAATCAGTCGTATAAAAATTAAACTTAAAGTTGTTGACGAAGTTAAACTCTCAAAGTGGGTAAAAAAGAAAGACAGAAAAGTAGGTGAAGCGGAAGCATACTGCTTAACTTGCGGGAGAGAGGTTGTTTATCAAGTCATTAACAACCGTTATCAATTTGAAAACTACTGCCCACATTGCGGTGCGAGAATGGATAGAGAGGAGGAGAAAGCAGATGATTAAGACTTTTTGCAACAAGTGTGGAAAAGAATTATCATCGGGTAATTACAGGAATGTGAGAATATCAATAAGTCCGATTGCTTGCCACGGTGAAGTCAGACTTGAATATTGCGAAAGCTGTTTCAAGGAAATTATCGGCGAGGAAGAATATAACGCTATGATACAGAGAGAAGCAGAATACAAAAGAAGAATTGAGGAGAGAAAAAGGAGCGAAACAATGACACTTGACGAACTGAAAACAGAAATATCTGAACGCATAGAAAGCGAACAAGACAAGTTGGACAGTCTTAACAACAAAAAAAGTCGAAAAGACAGGAACTACTACATAAGCGAGGGAATGCTGATTGCGTTCGAAATTGTGGCTGATTATCTTGGCGATTTGGAGGTGCTTGAATGACAAATGAAGCGTATGAGCAGATTAAGCTATTCAACTGGGTTGCGTATGCGAGAAATACTTATCCGCAGCTTGACTTGCTGTATCATGTACCAAATGGTGGCAAGAGAAATCAGAAAGAGGCGTTTAACCTTAAAAGGCAAGGTGTGAGAGCCGGTGTGCCTGATTTGTGCTTGCCTGTATCGAGGGGGAAATATCACGCACTTTACATTGAACTCAAGGTGGGCAACAACAAAGCGACTGAAAAGCAGCGGAAATGGATAAAGAGACTAAGAGAGCAGGGCAATTTGGCGCTTGTTTGCTATGGCTGGGAGGAAGCCTCTGCAGTGCTGCTAAAATACATAAGGTTAAAAAGCAATGAAGAGTTGTGAAAATTGCAGACACTTTACACGCTGCTCAGCGAGGAGCAGAGGTGTTGTGTGTAACTGCTACGAAAAATACGGATACAGAAAGGATAAAGTAATAATGGCAGAAGATAAGGTTTTGGTATTACATTATGCAGAGCCAAACAATAATCAGTTAAGAGGTTTATGCAAGATGATTAACAAAGTTGAGATTGAAAACTTTTTGAGAAGTGAGAAACTCAAAAGTAAAGATTTATGCAAAGGAAGAATCAAAATGATTTATTCCGAACAGGGCAAGGACAACCTTATTAATAAAGATACAGGCGAAGTGTATAAAGGTACAATAATGTTTGTTGGCTTTGACAGACAGGAGATTGTAAATTTGACTGACAAACAGATGTCAGCTATAAGATGCATGTATAGAAAAGTAGGATAAAAACTATTGGGCAATACATGAACACAACAATAAACTTGCAACGGATAACGATAAGTCAAAAATCGCAGGGGCTGAAATGCCCCTGCATATCCTGCTAAAGTAATTAATTAAGTGACGAAAATCACCTTTACATATATAATAGGAAGTTTAAATATGTTTACATACAAATGTGAGATCCAATCCGGACCGATGTTTGAAATTAAATACTATAAAAGTTTGCGCAAGCGTAACAAGAAAAATATGTCACGCAGTATCAACAGAGCAATCACTTCAGAAAAGATGGCGCAGGCTAATCGCATAAGAGGTGAGCAGCATACACAGAGATTAATTCTTGCAAACTTCAAGCAGGGCGATTGGTGGGTAAGATTTTCAGCGCCGTATCAAAATTTCACTGAAGAAGAATTTGAAAAGACTGTAAGCAATTTTTTTAAACGCATTAAGTATCACGCAAAAAAACAAGGCTTGCAGTTCAAGTACATCGGTTTCTGCGAGTGTGGCAAGCGTGGTAGCAACTGGCATTTGCACATAATCATTGAGGATTGCGTAAAAGACATAGCCATGAAGATGTGGCAGTGGAGCAACGGTATTAATCTCACACCGCTGTACGAAAACGGCAGTTTTGCTGACCTCGCAAAGTACATACGCAAGGATATAACAGGCACTAAAAGGCTCAAGACTTCTCGCAATCTTACAAAACCTACAATTACGGTAACAGAGGGCAAAAAGCGTGAATTCAAAAAACTTGAAAAAGGCGAGGCTTTACAAATTCCACAAGGCTATTATCTTGTGCGTGACGAAATGTGGATTAACGACTTCACTGGAGCAAGCTATCATTTTGTATTTATGCAATTGACTGCAACAAGGAGGCTGACAAACAATGAACCTAAAACAAATCAGAGAAATGAGTGACAATATCTGTAATTACAGAGTCAGGATAGCCACTCTTGAAGCAGAGGTAACGCACATTACCTCAAACATTACTGCTGCAAACGGAGCAAGTGCGTCAGGGAGCATTGACAAGATAGTGCCCCAAATAGCAGACCTGCGAAACGAATTACACAACACAGAAACGAGAAGAGCTGTTGCAATATGTAGTATACCAGTTGAAACAACAGAGGGCAGCTGCTTAATTTTGCATTTGCGTGATAAGCGTTCTTGGAAAGAAATAGCGTTCATTATGGGCGGAGGGAATACAGAGGACGGAGTGCGTATGATGTGCAATCGCTATGAGTGGTGAAAGTTGTTCGTTTGTTCGCTTAAGGGTGTGTTAGAATATAATTGAGCAAAGCTCAGAAAATACAAAGTTAATCAAGTCGCTGTTAATGCAGCGGCTTATTTTTTGGAGAAAATATGGCTAAAGATTTTGCAAAAGCATTTTATAAATCGAAAAAGTGGTTAGATTGCAGACGAAGCTTCATTGATGAACGAACACTCATCGACGGTGGTTTGTGTCAGATATGTCATAAGCGGCTTGGCTATATTGTTCATCACAAGATTATGCTCAATGCGAGCAACATAAACGATGCAAATGTGAGTCTTAACTTTAACAATCTAATGTTCGTCTGTAAAGATTGTCACGACAATTTGCCAGGACACGGAGTCGGAAACAAAGAACCGAAAAAATATTTTTTTGATGAGAGCGGTCAAATTTTTCCGACTCCCCCCTAAAAAAAATTCGTATTAGAACAATCACAGGACCGAGGGGGGCAGGTCGAAATTTTGCGTACCTCGTGTATGACCCCCCTCCCCTAAAAAAACTTGTGTGAAAGGACGGTGACTTGTAAAATGACTGACGAACAGAAGGAACAAAGAGCAATTAAGCGAGAGATAAAGCGATTAACGGAAATCTACAAGGACATAGAGGTTAAAAGAAAAGACCTCGCCGTTGGCTTGATTGAAAATGCGGCTTTCACTCGAATCAGGCTGAAAGAACTGCAACAGGACATTGCAATTTATGGCTTAACTGAATTATTCTCACAGTCTGAAACACAAGAGCCGTACTCACGCAAAAGACCTGAGGCAGATTTGTATAACACAATGCTCGGCAACTATCTCAAATACATTAAACAGCTCAACGATATGCTTCCGAAAGTGACCGAGGCAAAGACTGCGACAACAGACGGCTTTGACGATTTCGTTGAAGGGCGTGACAAGCTTTGAAACGCTATCCATTAAACTATAATCCGATACTTGAATATTACGAACAGATAAAGAACGGCAAGGTTACTGTTTGCGACAAGATACGCAAGTGGTATAAACATTTAAGTGATAAGGTGATTAATCCGACGGACGGCTATCATTACGAAGCTAAGCGAGGAAATCACATCATTGAATTTATCGAAAATTACTGTCGACACAGTAAAGGTAAGATGGGCGGTCAGCTTGTAAAGCTTGAGCTGTGGGAAAAAGCGTGGCTTGCGGCAACTTTTGGCTTCGTGGACGATGACGGTATCAGGCAGTACAACCTATCTGTGTTAATTATCGGAAAAAAGAACGGTAAGTCTTTGCTTGCCTCTGCGATTGGCTTGTATATGCTTATCGGTGACGGCGAACCCGGTCCCGAAGTGTATGCAGTCGCCACAAAGCGTGACCAAGCTAAAATCATTTGGCAGGAAGCAAAACGAATGGTTCGCAAGAGTGAAACTTTATTGAAGCGAATTAAACCACTGCTGAATGAATTGAGTTCAGAAGATTACAATTGTGGAGTGTTTAAGCCGCTTGCCTCTGATTCGGACACGCTTGACGGTCTGAATGTGCATTGTTGTTTAATGGATGAGTTGCACCAATGGAAAAACGGCAGACAACTCTACGACATTATGGCAGACGGTACCATCGGGCGAGACCAACCGATTATCCTTGTTACAACAACTGCAGGCAAAATTCGTGAGGACATCTACGATGAAATCTATGACGATGCTGTCCGCACCACGAACGGCTTGTTTGACGAGGTAGGCTACAAAGACGAACACAGCCTTTACATCATCTACGAGCTTGACAAGCGTGAAGAATGGGAAAATCCCGATTGCTGGGAAAAGGCTAACCCCGGACTTGGCACGATTAAAAATCGAAATGCCCTTGCAAGCAAGGTCAAGAAAGCGCAGGCGAATCCGTCACTTGTACGAAATCTTGTATGTAAGGAGTTTAACATAGCCGAAACATCAACCGAATCGTGGCTCAATTTTGAGGAGCTTAACAACGAAACAAAATTTGATGTTAAGGAACTCCGCCCAACCTATGGCATAGGCGGAGCAGATTTATCAAGCACGACCGACCTTACAGCGGCCAAGATGTTGTTTCGAGTGCCTGACAATGAAAATATTTTTATATTGTCAATGTACTGGATACCGGCAGACCTTGTGGAGAAAAAAGTAACCGAGGATAAGATCCCGTATGACAAGTGGATAGAACAGGGCTTTATGCGTACCTGCCCCGGAAACAAGATTGACGCAAGTGTTGTTACGGCATGGTATCAAGAGCTACAAGACGAATACGACATTTACTTGTGGAAAGAGGGCTATGACGCTTGGTCAGCTCAGATGTGGGTTAATCAGATGATTGACGCTTTCGGTCCTACCGTTATGGAAGCTGTACACCAAGGTAAGAAAACGCTGTCCGCTCCGATGAAAGCTCTCAAAGCCGACCTTGTGAAAAAAAGAATAATCTACAATAACAATCCAATTGATAAATGGTGTCTCGCAAATACTGCAATTGATGAGGACAGAAACGGTAATATACAGCCAATTAAAACCTCGAAGTCAACAAGACGAATTGACGGTACTGCGGCATTGCTTGACGCTTACACGATATATTTTGAATATGAAGACGAATATTTGAGCATTGTTTAGGAGGTGAGAGAATGGGAAAATTTAAGAACTTTTTAAATTCTGTTCGCAATGTCAGAAAGACAAAGAATTTTTCAAGGGTTGAACTTGTTACACAGAATAATTCAAATTTCTTCTTGTGGGGCAACAGAGCATATGATTCCGACACCGTCCGAGCTTGCGTTAATGCACAGGCTCTTAGATTTTCAAAATTATCAATTAAGCACATAAGGGAAACAATCGTTGACGGCAGGAAAGACCTCTTAATCAATCCCGAGCCTTATGTCAAATTTTTGCTTGAAGAACCAAACCCGTACACAACAATGGATATGCTCCTGTATAGGACAAGCACACAGTTATCCTTATCGGGTAATGCTTTTTGGCTCATCATTAGAGACACAAACGGCTTGCCTGCGGAATTGTATTTTATACCAGCTAAATCAGCTACGGATTTGTATGATACGAATAGCAACCTTGTGTATGAATTTATCCTTGCAAACGGCAAGACCTACCGCTTTGCCTCCGAAGATGTCATACATTTACGTGATGATTTTGCTGAAAACGACATATTCGGCAGCGGTAAATTTAAGGCTCTTGCTCCTTTGCTCGAAATCGTTGAAACAACCGACAGCGGCATCATCAGCGCTATCCGAAATTCAAGCGTAATTAAATGGTTACTGAAATACACATCGTCTTTGCGGCCCGAGGATTTGAAGAAAAACGCAAAAGCGTTTGCTGATAACTATCTTAACATCAGTAACAGCTCCGTGGGTGTTGCGGCAGTTGACGCAAAGGTTGACGCAAATCAGATAACCCCGAACGACTATGTCCCGAATGCTTTGCAAATGGATAGAACGAAAAACAGAATCCTTGAGCTTTTTAACACTAATGTGAAAATTATCACATCAACAGCGAACGAAGATGAAGAAAATGCTTATTTTGATGCGGTGATATCGCCTAAAATCATTCAGCTTAAAAACGAGCTGACACGGAAACTATTCACTCGCCGTCAGCGAGGTTGTGGAAATTATATCGCAGTCGGTTCGTTCAATCTACAATCTGCGAGTCTTAAGACTAAACTAAATTTCGCTGGAATGGTTGACCGTGGAGCAATGCTCCCAAACGAATGGCGAGAATCACTGGGTCTTGCTCCTGTTCCGGGCGGAGACACTCTGCTCAGAAGATTAGATACAGTTGCGGTCGATGAAGGAGGTGAAAACGATGCCGAAAACAATTGACATTAAAGGCCCTATCATTACGAATGATGATAAGTGGATTTATGACTGGTTTGGAGTAGCCTCCTGTTGCCCAGCCGACATTCGGTCACAGCTTGACGAAGTGGCGGATGATGAGGGAGTACAGGTTGTTATCAATTCGTCAGGTGGTGACATCTTTGCCGCCTCCGAAATTTACGATATGCTCGCCGAAAGCAAGGCTACAATCAAGGTCATTTTTGCCGCTTCTGCCGCTTCATACATTGCTTGTGCGTGCAAGTCTGAAATTGTGCCGACAGGTATGCTTATGATTCATAATGTTTTAAGTTATGCCGCAGGCGATTACAATGACATGGCACATGAATCAGGCGTGTTACTTAAAGCAAGTAAAGCCGTTGCGACAGCCTATCGACTTAAAACCGGAATGAGTGAGGACGAGCTTATCGGACTTATGGACAAGGAAACTTGGCTTACTGCTGATGAAGCAGTCGAAAAAGGTTTTATTGACAAGGTCGCAGAATATGCTGAAAAGCCAAAAGAGGTTAAACTTGCGGCAAGTCTTAACAGCCTTATCCCTGATACCATCATCAAACAGATGAGGGACGAAAAAACACAGCTTACAGCAAAACTTGAATTGCTCAAACGAAAGGAAGTTGAAGAAGAATGAACAGACAGGAATATCTCGACAAAAGAAATGCCCTCTATGATAAGGCTAAACAGCTTATCACAGAGAACAAACTCACCGAGGCGAGAGAGGTAACACAGCAGATTGATAAACTTGACAGTGAGTTTGAAAATTCTGCCGTGAATAAGGCAAATAAAAATGCAGAGGAGGGAATTAAAATGCCTGCACCATTTGAAAATCACAAAACAAAAATTGACCTCACAGATGAGGGTGAACAGGTAACAGATATGTATTCAACACTTGAATACAGAAAGGCATTTGCAAATTATATTCAGCACGGCGTGCCTGTACCGCAGAAGTTTGCTAACACAGCGGCACAGACCACATCAAGCACTGCGGCGGCTATCGTGCCGACCACAATGTATCAGCGTTTAATCGTTGAACTTGAAAAAATCGGCGAAATTTACGCAAGAGTGTTCAAGACGGCGTATCCGACAGCACTTCTTATTCCTACACAGAACATCCGCCCGACAGCAAGCTGGGTTGATGAGGAAAAGGGTTCAGACCAGCAGAAAGTAACTACTGACAAGGTTGTCTTTGCTGGCTATAAGCTTGAATGCAAGGTTGCGTTCTCGCTCTTTATGACAAAGACTGCGCTTGATACTTTTGAGTCACAGTTCATTGACCAGATTAAAAACGCAGTTGTTAAGGCTTGTGAAATGGCAATTGTTAAGGGTTCGGGTTCAGGTTCGCCAACCGGCATTCTTTCATGCACTCCGCCTGACGGTCAGACAATCGAGATTGCAAAAACCGGCAAGCTCACATATTCAACACTTTGCTCTGCCGAGGCGGCTCTTCCTGCTGCATACGATGACGCTGTATGGCTGATGACAAAGAAGTCATTCTTTGCGTTCATGGGCATCACAGACAGCAACGGTCAGCCTGTCGCTCGTATGTCCGAAGGACTTAACGGCAAGCCGTCACTCTCACTTTTCGGCCGTGCTGTTATCCCAACAGACGGCTATATGGATTCGTACGCTGACACGGTTTCAGCCGACACAACCTTTGCAATGATGTTCAATCTTAACGATTACATCTTCAACGAGGTAATGGGCTTAAGCGTCAAGAAATACGAAGAAGACGAAACGGACAACACTGTTATTAAAGCAGTAATGCTTGCAGACGGTAAGGTTGTTGATAAGCACAGCCTCGTAAAGCTCATCAAGAAAAGCGCATAAGGAGTGAAAAGCTATGGCTGAAAGTAATCTAATTCAAGAGGTGAAAAAGGCTCTTAGAATTACAACAACAATGTTTGATGATGAGATTTCAGCCGAGATTGACGCTTGTTTGCTTGACATGCAAGGGGCAGGAGTTGACATCGAGCACGAAAACTCCGCCCTTGTCAATCAAGCTGTAAAATTCTTTTGTAGGGCTTATTTTTCTACTGTTGCTGACAGTGAATGGTCAGCACAGTACGAAAAATTAAGAAATGCGATGGCAGCAAGAGGAGTGCAGAACTATGAATAGTGACACGATTATTGAACTTGTTGAAAAAGTTGAACAGTCTGTTAATGACCTCAACGAGATTATATATGCAGAGAAAAAACGCTCTGTTTATGCTATTCAGAAATTCGTGCGTCAATCTGAATTTTTCCAAGCTCAAGCCAATGGATTAAAACCCGAGTGTGTTGTAGTAATTAATGCATTTGAGTACAACAACGAAGAATTCTGTTATCTTGAAGGCAAGAAATTCAAGATATACAGAGCTTTTCAAGTCAAAAATTCCGAAAGAGTAGAGCTTTACTTGACTGATGTGGTAGGTGAAAATAATGTCACTACCTAAGGCGGTTAAGATAACGAAAAACGGAGTTGAGTTCGTGAGCAATGTTGAGCGTCTGCAATACACACTCAAAGAGCTTGAGAGAGCCGCTCTGCGTGATGTTGGTAAACTCGTATGTAATCGTACTCGCAGAAAAATAAAGCGTAGGACGGGACGATTAGCGAAAAATACGCAATATTGGGTGCGAAGTAAACAGCAAGTCCCTGACCTGCAAGTCGGATTTAAGCCGGGCGGATTTTACGGCTTGTACCAAGAAATTGGTACAAGTAAATCTCCCAAAATCGGAGCACTTAGCAACGCAGCGGAAGATAATATCTCTGACATAATTAAAATTGAATCACAATACTTGAGCGGTATCGGCACAGAAGAAGCCGAGAGCTTAATCAAAGAGGGGGATTATCAAGGTGAATAGCATTAAAAAAATGTTAAAAGAAGTGCTGTTTGGCTTTGCCCCTCTTTATTTTTTCAGGCAAGCTGATAGTGGTTTTCCTCGTTTGGTTTACGATGTCAAGCAGATATATACAGACGAACCGTACGGCAAGTATATTGTGACTTGCAATCTATACGACCGAAATACTACTGACGAAATTGATAATATTGCTGATAAAATAAACGAGCAAATTGGCTTAGCAATAATCGAACACGAAAATAGCTTTTACAAGTTTTACAAAAACGATGACAGGCAATATATTGACGAAACAGATAAGTCTATCAAAAGAATAATGTTCACTCTCGAATTAAGAGAGTACAAACGAAAGGATGAAAAATAATGGGCACAGCAAAAGTAAGAAAAGTAAAGCCTTACTCGGGTTTTACAAGCAAAACACTCGATAATATGCTGCTCGACGCAGGTGTATTTTTTGAGAACTATGATGTAAAAACAGATACATATGCGACTGCCAAAGCTGCAGGTAAATGCCTTGGCGTAACTATCAAAGGTGGTGAATTTTCTGCAAAACCGACTATCCGCAACATTGAGTTTGACGGTGTGCATTCGAGAGTTAAAGGCAACACCCTCATTGATAGTTGGGAAACTTATATCAAAGCCACAGTTGCGGAGGTAACTGAGGGCAACATTCGTAAGGCCCTTGGAGCAAGCGAAGTAGATGAAGCAACACTCGCAGGCTATCACGGTATCACAGGAAGAAATTATGTGCTTGATAGCGATTACTGCCAGAACATCACCTGGATTGGCTGTCTGCTCGGTAAAGACAAGCCTGTAATCATTCAGATTTTTAACGGTCTGAACGAGGGCGGTCTTACAATGGGCGTTGCGGATAAAGATAACGGCAAGTTTGATGTGCAGTTCTACGGCTACAGCGATGAAACTGCATACGATTCAGAAGATGTTAAACCGCCGTTCGTAATTTGGGAACCGGTTGCAGAGGAGGTATAATCAATGAGAAAATTAGGCTTAAAGGACGCTTTTTCGGTGGCTCGTATTATTAAGTCAGCAGATTTAAAAAATGAAATTGTCGAGTTTGCTAAGTATGTTAAAACTAAGGACAAGAAAAACAAACAGGAAGTTGGTTTTGAGTTTGTCATCACTATGATTTCATCACTCTCAAGCAAGGAAGTAGAAAACGAATTCTATTCACTCTACGCTGACATCAGAGGTGATATTACCCCCGAACAGGCAAGTCTTATGGACATTAAAGAAGTAATTACAGACATCAAGAATATTATTGCAGAGAATGATATTCAAAGTTTTTTTACCTCGCTTTCAGCATTGATATAAACACATATAAGTTAATCTTGCAATACTGCTGCGGCAATCTTACAGCATTGCAAGATTTGTCATTCGCTGAAATCTTAAAAATCATTGAAAATGAAATCAATGAGAAAAACGAAGAAATGAAATACAAGGCTTTTATTTTAACAAGTCTTAGTCAAATTACGCATTTATCGTACAGAGAATTTGTTGACAGCATAGACAGCAAAATGCAGTCAACTGCACAGGACGAAGTCGATACAGACGAAATTGAAAAGCGTGTTGAAGAAATGCTCAATCGCTACAAATGGCAGGAGGTGTAGTGCGTGGCAGTTGAAATTTTTAAGTTATTTGGCTCGATTTTCGTTAATAACGATGAGGCAAATAAATCCATTTCAGAGACTGAGAAGAAAAGCAAGGGTGTTGCTTCAACCCTCGGAAACGGAATCAAAACTGCTGCTAAATGGGGAACTGCTATGGTAGGCGGTGCGGTGGCAGGTGTAGGAGCATTGTCCTCCGTGGCAGAAAGCACCAGAGAATACCGCACAGAAATGGGTAAACTCGACACAGCTTTCGCCACAAACAAATTTTCAGCGGCAGATGCCAAGCAGACTTACTCTGACTTGTATGCCGTAGTCGGTGACAGCGGACAGGCAACTGAGGCGGCTAATCATTTATCATTGCTTTGCAACTCCACAAAAGACCTGCAAAGTTGGACAGAGATTTGCACAGGTGTTTACGGTCAATTCGGTGATTCCTTGCCTATTGAGGGTTTGACAGAGGCGGCGAACGAAACCGCAAAAGTCGGACAGGTAACAGGTCCGCTTGCTGATGCTCTTAACTGGATGGGCGTATCTGAGGATGCTTTTAATGAAAAACTTGCTAAATGCTCATCAGAACAAGAAAGACAGCAATTAATCACATCAACCCTCACGAGCCTGTATTCGGATGCATCTGCTCAGTATAAAAAAACAAACGGCGATGTAATGGAATCAAACAGGGCACATCAGCAACTATCTGACACTATGGCTCAGATTGGTGCTGTCGCAGAACCTGTGCTTAATTCGATTATTGGCTTAGGTGCAAAGTTACTCGAACAGTTATCGCCGCTTATCGAAAGTGTAGCTGAGAAGCTTGCCCCTATGCTCATTAACATCTGCGAAGAGGTTGCCCCGATAATCGTGTCAATGCTTGAACAGATTATGCCATTGATTGAGGAATTGCTTCCGTTTATAGCTCAACTTATGGAACAGTTAGCACCAATAATTGTTCAACTCGTAGAAGCACTATTACCTGTTCTCGTACAAGTAATCAAACAGCTTTTGCCTCCGTTTATGGAAATTCTCAACGCATTAATGCCGTTGTTAGACACTATTTTTCAGCTTGTACAGCCGTTTATCGACTTGATTTTGCAGTTAATAGAGCCGTTCGCAGCACTTATTTCAACAGCTATTGCACCGCTCATAGTCAAACTTGCAGAGTTGCTCAATAACTTGTTACAGCCGCTTATCCCTGTTTTTAACGAGATTGCAGGCATATTAAGTGAAACATTACAGCCCGTTTTCGAGGCTCTTGCACCCGTTTTCGACTTATTGACAGACGCATTAAGTCCGCTATTTGAGCTATTATCAATGCTGCTTAACGCTATCCTACCTGCTTTAACTCCAGTTATTGAAATTCTTGCAGATGTTTTCAGCAATGTACTCGGATTAGCTATCAAAGGAATAAGCGCTGCGATTGAAAGCTTGACGGGAATTTTCAACGGTTTGATTGACTTCATAGACGGAGTCTTTTCAGGAAATTGGGATAAAGCATGGAACGGCATTTTAGAAATATTCAAGAATGTTCTAAACTTAATTCCAAACGCAGTTGAATTCATAATAAACGGTGCAATCGGAATGATTAACGGTCTGTTTGACGGAATCAATTGGGCAATTGAGTGGGCAGGACTTGAAATTCCACACATTCCAGAGGTCACTCTCCCCCGTTTCCGTGCCGGTATCGACTATGTACCGAGCGATAAATATTTGGCTTATCTCGATGCAGGTGAAGCAGTTTTGACAGCACAAGAGGCTGAACAATATCGTAAAGCTAAGCAAGACGGCTCAAATCCATTTAGGGGCAATAATACAGATGAACAGAAAATAATAAATATTTACAACAGCATAAATATATCAGGTGTAACGGTCAACAGCGATTCTGATATTGACATTTTAGCTGAAAGACTATCAGAGCAACTTGCAGCGGAAATCACAAGCAAAAGGAAGGAGTTTAGCTGATGCACAACTTTTTTTATAATGGCAAATGGCTCAGTCAGTTTGGCGGACGCATAGTTAATGCGCCTTTCCACGCTGTCGCACAGCGTGATTTTGAGTTTGTGTCAGTCCCCGGCAGGAACGGTGACATAATTCAAGACAACAGCCGCTACAAGAATGTTGAGTTTGAACTTCAAATAGCGTTAATGCCGCTGCTCGCTCGTACAACAGCACAATTGCTCGCATACAAAATAATAGATTGGCTTTCTGAATTTAACGATTATCAAACATACAAGGACACTTACAACAAAGGCTATTATTGCTATGCTGTAGTGACTAACCTTGACACAATTCAGCGTGAGTTGCCAACATATCTCACAACTAATGTTAAATTCAGTCGCAAGCCGTACTGGTATGCACAGAGTGAACCTGTAAGCCTCTTTAGCGGTCAAAAACTTAAATTATTCAATCCCGAAAAACTCCAGTCAAATCCGACTTATCGGCTAAAAGGGGTGGGTGCGTCTGCTACTCTTATTGTCAACGGAAAAACGCTGACAATTAAAAATCCGATTAACGCAGACTACACAGTGCTTGACGGTGAAGGAATGCAGTATTACTCAGTTCAGAACGGTGTAAAATCTTATATTTCGCCGTTATTGCCACAGCAGCTCAAACTGGGGGAAAATGAAATAACAGCAAATCAAGTCATCGGCGAACTTACGCTTGAAGCAAATTGGAGGCGCTTATGATACCTTTAGTTTATGAAACAACGAACAGAATATTATCGCTTGACTCTATGCACTATCTCGGACGGCTGACGGGCTGCACAGAATGCACAGTAGAAGAGTCACGCAACGCAGATTACACATTAAATGCAAGCGTTGTTAAAAACTCCGAATGTGCCGAAAGTGCTGTTGTACAAAATTATATATACGCAAAGCCAAACTCAGCAGACGAAGCACAATTTTTTGAAATCTACGAGGTAGTAGAAAAAAACAATGTGCTTAGTATCAAAGCAAAGCACATCAAACATAACTGCTATAACAACATTCTTGCCGCAGGCGAAACATCAGCACAACTCTATTCACCTGCGGAGGCTTACGAAAATTTAGATGCTCTTTTTGACAACAACTATGTATTTTCGTCAGATATAACGAACAGAAAAAGCATCAATCTCGGCTACACTCAAGTATGCACACTTGGTGACTTTCTCGGCGGTTTAGAGGGCAGTTTGCTTGACCTGTTTGGGGGCGAATACAAATGGAACAATTTTAATGTTTCATTGTTAAAAAATCGAGGGCAGAAACGAGCGTATAGCCTCAAGTGGGGCGACAATATATCAAGCTATGAAAAAACTCAATCAAGCGAAACTACAATAAGCCATGTGTGTGCTTATGCTACTGTTTATGATGAATTTTCAAAGCAAGACATACAGATAATTGCTAACCCTTATGAGATTTTTGAACAAAAATCAAAAACAAATAAATTAAATGTATATCAAGTTCCTGACGATCTTGTTAACGGAATAATTGTCAACTCTTCGACAGGTGAAGGATACGAATTTGTCAAAAACACTTGCAGAATAGCAACAACAGCTTATATAGGAGGAGATAAACTTGGTGAGATCAAGAGCAATATTAAAGTTGATGTAGAAGCGGTCCTTGACGATATGCAACAGTTTAATCTTTGCGATACTGTTACGGTAATCTTAAGTGACAGTATCGCAGCGGAATCTAAAATAGTCAAAACTACATATGATACACTTAGAGAACGATATAAACAGCTTGAGCTTGGTTCGTTCAAAACTAAGCTATCTGATTTCGTAAAATGAGGTGAAAATAAATGAATGTAAAATATAAACTTAATCTTGATGTATACAAAGACAGAAATTACGAAAGTATAATAGTCGCTCAAAATGACGACAAATCACGCATCATTGAATGTAAGCTATATGCTGATTCACAACCGGTAGCGCTATCTTCAAGCGTTACCGCTGCATTTAATGCGACTGTTGATAATGTTATTGTTGCTGAAAATGTGCCTTGTATAGTTGCAGACAATGCGGTTAAAATCACTCTTGCGAAATCAATGCTACAGCTCGCAGGTATGATGCGGTGCGAGCTTGTGCTAAGTGAGAACGATACAATCTTGACAAGTCAGCATTTTAGTGTTTTTGTAAACAAGTCTGTAATTAATAGCAAGTCTAAATATGAACCAGCAGGCTCAACACTTGCTACAAAAAAAGATGTAGATTTTGCAATCGACAACATCGCAGAACAGATGGTCAGCAAAGATTCAATGCTTGACATAGCTGCAAGCATTAATCTCACATCACTTGAGGACACAGAGCAGACAGCAAACGGCGTTACAATTTCAGTCAGCAACAACAAAATAACACTACGCGGCACATCTACCGCTGCGGTTAATTTTTATCTCAAACTCAAGCGTGCAGTTACTCTTGAACAAAACAAAGCGTATTGCTTGTCTTTGCAAAACTTTTCAAATATTGAAAACTCAGGCTGTGTTTTCTATCCTGCGAACGAGCAGACAGCAATTAGTTCATCTTGGCTCTTATCAGAAGTCAGTGCTTTTAAGAATGCAGCGGCTACTTATACAGCGACAGAAAATGTAGTCGTTAATTCTATTAAAATTGCGGTTGCTGCTAATCGACTGATTGATAATAGTTGCAATCTTCAACTTGAACAGAACAACAAAAAATCAGCGTACGCAAATCCGGATTTTATAAGCGAAAGCATTAAACCTAAGTTGTACCAAGCTCCCGACTACGCTATGCATTATTTGTATGTTTCAAATGATTACAACGAGAATACAGACGGGTTTGGTGTTACAAAGTTCAACTCTATTCTGTCTGCTAATGATAGCATAACAGACAACAACTACCATAATCGCTACACAATCATCGTTGCACAAGGCACATATACTGATATGCAAGACAAGTTTGCAGGAATGTCCGATGTGGGACTTGTAGGTTATCGTGGTGTAATGATGAAAGACTATGTTTATTATGAGTCTGAAAATATCTATAACCCAGCCGCTACAGTCATCAAATGGGACGGCGCAACAGGCTTTGATAAGTCTACTTTGAAGTCTGAAGATATAATCAAAAAGTGCCCTTTCCACCTCGATCTCAATGTTCACACGCATATCAAAGGATTTACCTTTGACTGTAAAAATATCCGTTACGCTTTGCATCTCGAATCGGGCGGTACAGGTTATGCAACTGAATGGACAGTATCTAATTGTATCTTCAAGTGGGGCGGTCGTGCGGATTGCGTTGATTACATTGGTAAAACTACTGTTCCTGTTTTTGGTTGCGGTCATAGTTTTGGGGAAAATGGTTTAATTGAAAATTGCAAAATCATTGTTGAAAATTGCACGGTTGGTTATCAAAGTCACGAAAATGCAGACAATAGTAGTTTTGGTCTTGCACTTAAAACAGGTGCAAATATTACTATTAGAAATTGTGATTTCGGCGGTACAGAGATACAAGCAAGAACATTAAAGGGTGCATATTCAGATACGCCGAATGTACTTACTGTTGACCGCTGCGTCAATATATCTGAAATTAAGAAATTGTATGCAGCTCCGGCAACGAAATGTGACTGGACAGTTGTTGAAAATCTAAATAAAGGAGAATGACTATGGCAAGGGTAACTTGTGTTGATATTTCAGAATTTCAGCAAGACATTAATTTTAACAAAATGAAAAATGACGGTATAAAAGCTGTCATTATAAGAGCAGGCTACGGCAGAGAATCAAGTCAGAAAGACTGTATGTTTGAAAGTCATTATCGCAACGCTAAAGCGGCAGGACTTAAAATCGGTGTCTATTGGTACAGTTATGCCGACAGCGCCGGCGATGCGGAGAAAGAGGCAAAGGCTTGCCTTGAATGCATTAATAACAAATCTCTTGATATGCCGATTTATTATGATTTGGAAGATAATTCACAAACTAAACTCGGCAAAGCAAAACTTACAGAAATTGCTGAAAGATTTTGCGAAACAATCAAGAAAAGCGGTTACAGAGCAGGTGTATATGCCAATCTGAATTGGTTTAACAATTATCTTGATTACGATAAATTAAAGAAAAAGTACAGTATCTGGCTTGCACAATATAACTCCGTGAATGAATTAAGCTGTGATATATGGCAGAACAGTTCAACAGGCAGAGTAAGCGGTTACGGCAAAAATATTGATACGAACATCATATTTAACGAAAATGTTTTTGAAAATGTTAAGGTTGAAAAGCCGACATTGACGTACAGAGTTTTTGCTGACGGTCGGTGGTACGATGAAGTTAAAGGTCTTGGTGGTGTTGCAGGACGAAAGAAACAAGCCATTTCAGCACTTGCAGTTAAGGTCAGCAAAGGCGATATAAAATATAGAGTACATCTTCGTGACGGTGATTGGCTTGATTGGGTAGACGGCTATGACATCAACGATAGCAACAACGGTTATGCAGGCATTAAAGGTAAAGTCATTGATGCCGTACAGGTAGAGTTCAGCGGTGTAGGCGATTATAAGGCCACATACAGAGCACGCAAGCAAGGCAAAAATAAATTTATGGCATATCAGCATAATACCGAGCACGATACAGAGCAAGACGGTTACGCAGGTGTTATTGGCACTAAGATTGACGGCTTGCAGATTACGCTTACATGAGGCGGTGTAAAAATGGCAACAGAAATTATTACGGCATTAATCGTGGCCGGCGGAAGCATAATTTGTCAGCTGCTAATAAATGCCTCAAATCGCAAAAAATTAAAGGTTGAAAATGAAAATACTAAGTCGCTCATCGTCTATAGGATAGACCAACTCGAACAAAAACAAGATAAATACAACCACTTGCAAGAGCGAGTATTTAATCTCGAAAAAGATTCAGCTGTAGTAAATGAAGAAATCAGAGTCGCAAATCACAGAATTGCGGACCTTGAGCAAAAATAAGGAGGTAATAATATGAAAAAAACAAATTGGAAATCGTGGGCAAAATGTGCAGGTGTAAGAGCAGTAAAAACCGTTGCTCAAACTGCAATTTCGGTTATCGGCGTGTCTGCGGTGCTAAGTGATGTGAATTGGGTGGCGGTTGCTTCCGCAAGTGTGCTTTCGGGAGTTCTTTCGCTGTTAACGAGTGTTGCAGGTTTACCGGAAGCAGAATAAATAATGCGTTACCGCCGTAATAACGCCCCCATAAAATAATTATTACGGAGGTAAAACAATGAAAAGTTTTATCGGTTGGATAGGCGGAAAAAGTCGTCTAAAAAATCAAATAATATCACTTATACCGACAGACTGTAGCCGTTACATCGAGGTGTGTGGCGGTGCAGGTTGGGTATTGTTTGGCAAAGAAAAAGTCAAGGGTCAGATGGAAGTTTTCAATGATGTTGACGGAGATTTAATCAACTTGTATAAGCAAATCAAATATAATTGCTCTGAATTGCAAGTAGAAATAGATTGGTTACAATCACGAGAATTATTTAATCAGTATCGTTATGAAATTGAAAATCAAATTAAACTTTCTGATTTACAGAGAGCTGCGAGATATTTATACATTATTAAATGTAGTTTTGGCAGCAGTCGAAACTCGTTTGCTACTGATACAAAATCAATATGCAATATTATTGATGAGTTACCAACATACAAAGAAAGGCTAAAATCAGTTATAATCGAAAACAGAGATTTTGAAAACCTTATAAAAACATATGACCGCTCTGGCGCTGTATTTTACATTGATCCGCCTTATGTGGAATCTGAACGCTACTACAATCGTAATTATTGTAATTTCAACAAAAAAGACCATTTACGATTAAATCAAGTTTTAAATAACATAAAAGGTCGTTTTATTTTATCTTATAACGATTGTGAGTTCATCAGAAATCTATACAAAGATTATTACATAAAAGGCATAAGCAGACATAATCTTTTGTCTGCGACAAGCGGAAATCGTGAAGAATTCAAAGAATTAATTATAACGAATTTTGTTACGAACTAACAATTATTATAAAATAATAACGCTTTAGGATATAATATCTTTTGGGGCGTTATTATGATTAAAATTCATTTGTCTAAAATTTTGGGAACATACAGAATGTCGCAAGCGGAACTTGCACGAAAAACAGGCATTAGACCGTCAACAATTTGCGACATTTACAACGAGATGTGTGACAGAATCAATTTAGAACACTTAGACAGGATATGCGAAGTACTAAATTGTAATGTATCAGATATTCTCGAATATAAGCCGAACCGAATTAAAAAAACAGGCAAAAATCTCATAATTGAGGAAAATGGAAACAGAAAAGCGCAAAAATAATTCCGCTGCAGTTTTTAACAACTGCAGCGGAATTTGTTTTTTAGTCTAAAAGTATTAATTTTTTCTTACGCTTTCGTCCTCGACTATTTGAAGCAATAATTTTTTGTGTAAAATTGAAAGTTTCAACATTAATTATTATTTTCTGATTGCCCTTAAAAAGTTTTCCTTTGCTACGATTGTAGCCGCAATAAGTACAGTTTGATAGAATAACTAAAACAGATTGCGGAGTATAGTCATTACCGCACTTACTCTTATATCCCTCACTGTTGAGTTGTCGTGCAACAGCGGAGAGGCTCTGCTTTTTTATATACAATTCAAAAATATGCTGTACTACTTTACTTTCATATGCATTGATAACCAAATCTTTCTCAATGAAATCATAGCCTAATACAAAACTCGCTAAAGAATGACCTTGCGCAACTTTTTCGCTATTAGCAAGCACAACATTTTCTGCAATGATTTCTCGCTCCCATTGAGCAATTACACCCAGCAGATTTCGCATAAGTCTGCCCGACGGAGTCGATGTGTCAAATGATTCAGAATAGCTCATTAACGCTACATTATACAACTCAAGCTCATCACAAGTGTTAATTAAATCTCTAACAGAGCGTGTAAATCTTGTTAATTTCCACACGAGCACCGCTTGAAATTTTCGTTCTTTAGCGTCCTGCAACATTGTCTTAAAAGCATCACGATGCTGCACATCTTTACCGCTGATACCCTCGTCAGCATATATTTGATGAATTATATATTTATGCTGCTTGCAATAGTCTACAAGGACCTTTTGCTGCGCTGCAAGTGAAAAGCCTTCCTCTGCTTGTCTTGTTGTCGAAACTCTAATATATATTGCGACTGTCATACTTCTGCAAGCTCCTTGTTAATTTCATCAAGTCTTGCAAGTAATTTAACTTTTTCTGCCTTGAGTGCATCTATCTTTGATTGCCGTTTGACTATCTCGTAAGTTATCTCAGATGGACAATTTTTTATTGCAGGCACTGGCACATCGTGTAACATAATGACAGAGCCTTTGTTTACAACAACATGCGGATGTTTTGCTGAACCACCAGAACCGTATGAACCAGACAAATAACTAACACCTGCCGGTAATGGTGCAACGGTATCTCGTCCGTAAGCTTTAGCAATAGTTTTGCCAAATATTGCAACAGACAGAGTGTTTGAAACTAAAGAATTATTTACACAAATCTTAACATCAACTTTTTCGACCGAACTTATATCGCTCTCACCAAAATGTTTTACCATTAATTCTCTGACCTCGTCAACTGACGAGAGAGGAGCGGTCCAACATTTTTTGCTTGAATCCCATTTGCGTCCGCCTATAGCATTTTTTAACTCGTCAGTAAAATCACGATTAAAAGGGGTGTAAATCTCGATTGTATTGTTGTTAGTTTTAATCTGTAACATAAAAATATACTCCTATCAAAATAACTTTGTAATTGACAGAAGTAACTCAAAATGATATAATTCACTAAGATAGAGTTATCTCTGTCATACAGTAACGGTAACTACTCGCTTTGGTCGGTGGACAGTTGCCGTTATTTCTTTTTTTAATTTTTTTGTGCAAAAAATGATGATAAAATCTCTCTTATTGCAGCTGCTTTTGAAAGATTGCATTTGATTGCATATTTTTCAATTTTAGTATTTAATTTATCATCAACTCTCACTTTTATATCATAAGTAAGATTTGCGCTTGGCCTACCCATTTTTGGGTTATCTGTTTTTTTAATATAAGCCGTAAAATAACTTCCTTTCTCTTGCCATTTAAATATAAATATGTTATTATTATTTTGATAAAGGACGGTGGCAAGTACCGCCCTCTATCATCTATGTTATTGCTCTGACTTAATTGTCAGAGCCTTTTCTTTTTGCCTCGGCAATTACTTCATCGATTAACTCTTTTGCTTTATCAATGTTATCACTGTCAAGCAATGCTTTGATTGATAACAATAAAGTAAGTAATTCAAGTCTTGTCATATCTTCGTTCATTTTAATCTCCTTTCTGACACTTGCCGCCTTACTCGTCTATGTTCACCTCCCTTGACTGTAATTATATTATATACTTTTGGAACTCAAAAGTCAAGCGTTTTTAAAAAAATTTTAAATTTATTGCAATGCATTTGCAATGCATTTTTTCTGTAATACACTGTTTTTCCTTGTATTTCTATGTATCACGATATAAAAACAACCGCATTAAAAAGCTAAAAAATGGCTTTCTAATGCGGTTTTTGCTTGGTGCGCCAACAGGGACTCGAACCCCGGACCGACCGGTTATGAGCCGGTAGCTCTAACCAACTGAGCTATTGGCGCATATTCTTTTTACGCAATTGATATTATATCATATGATATTGGGGTTGTCAATATTTTTGCGCTATTTTACACAAATTATTGATACGGTATTATTCAATCAGTATATAATTATTCTCCTTTTTGCAACAAAATTATTGAAACTTCTACATTTTCGTGATACAATATATTATAATGTAGTAAATATACACACAAAATCTGTTTTCCTATTAAGGATAAAATAAAAATAATCGGAGGTAACAGCCATGGCAGTTATTAAAGCGTTTAAAGGTATGCGATACGACACAGCAAAGGCAGGCGAAATTTCTTCTCTTTGCTGTCCTCCATACGACATTATAAGCGAGCAGGAAAGACTTTCTTTTATAAAGGAAAACGAATACAACATTATTCGTCTTGAACTCCCAAAAGAGGGCGAAAATCCATACGCTTGCGCAAACGACATTCTCAAAATGTGGCAGGAAAAGGGTATTCTTAAAATTGAGGACAAGCCTGCTATCTATATTTATGAGGAGGAATTTTCTGTCGGAAACTCACGCAAAAGCATCAAGGGCATTATTGCGAGAGTTCAGCTTGAGGAATTTTCTAAGGGCATTATTTTACCGCATGAATTTACTCTTTCTAAGGCTAAAGAGGATCGTTTAAATCTTATGAAAGCCACAAACTGCAATTTCAGCCAGATTTACGCCCTTTATATGGACGAAAAGCACACCACCCTCGCTACCATTGACGAACAGTCAAAGTCGAAAGCAGACATGGAGTTTACCGACGAAACAGGCGTTACACACAGACTTTGGATTGAAACCGATCCCGATATTATTGCAAAACTTGTTAATGATTTTGCCGACAGAAAGCTATACATTGCAGACGGCCACCACAGATATGAAACTGCACTTAATTACAGAAATTATTGCAGAGAAAACGGCATTTCAAATCCGGGCGATCCGCAGGATTTTCAGATGATTTACCTTGTAGATATGGAGCATCCGGGACTAGTGGTATTCCCTACCCACCGCCTTGTAAGAGATCTTCCGAATTTTGACAAAGAGGCTGTTCTTGAAAAATGCTCTGAATTTTTCTACATTGACGAAAAAGAAGGCACGGACACCATGGAGGAAGATTTGAAAAAACTCTATGACGAGGGCAAAAAAGCATTCGGTTTCTATTGCGGCAAGGGCGAATGGTTCTTGCTCACTCTCAAGGATATTAATGTAATGAGCCAAATGCTCCCTGATGTAAGTAAAGCCTCGCAGTCGCTCGATGTTTCTGTTCTGCACACACTTATTCTTGAAAAAATCTTTGGCATAGACAAAGAAAATATGGCAAAGCAAATTAACCTCACATACACAAAACTCTTCTCAGAGGCTATTTCGGGCGTAAATAGTGGCAAGTTCCAATGCTCGTTTGTGCTCAACCCAACACGAGTAACAGAGATTCGAGATGTTGCCGCCGCAGGCGAAAAAATGCCGCAAAAGTCAACTTATTTTTATCCAAAAATGATTACAGGTATGGTAATGAACAATCTCGGAGTTGATTGATTATGAAAGCTTATGATATTCGCAGGTCTGACAGGGCGCAGTCTGAAAGCACAGCCGTTGAAATACTCAAGAAAGGCAGTTACGGAGTTTTATCTACTGTCGGTGCTGACGGCTACCCATACGGTGTGCCTGTCAACTATGTTTACGATGACGGAAAAATTTATTTTCACTGCGCCAAAAATGAAGGTCACAAGCAGGAAAATATGCGCTTTTCGGGCAAGGTTTCATTCACTGTTGTTACAAAATCCGATGTGATTTCCGAAAAATTCACAACAGGATACGAGAGCGCCGTTGCTTTTGGCATTGCATCAAAAATTGTTACAGACAAAGAAAAAGCTCTGCGACTATTGGTAAAGAAGTATTCACCCGATTTTATAAATGAGGGCGAAAGCTATATAAAAGGCGGTTTTGAACGCACAGATGTGTTTGCAGTGGAAATTGAAAGACTTACCGCTAAGGCTAATAAAATTTAGGTCAACCCTTTTTAAAGGGTTGCGGGTTTGGGCAGAGCCCATAAAAGTTTTATTCATAGCAAACTTTTATGCGCAAACAGCGTTGCTGTTTGCGTGCTAAATCTAAGTTTGAAAAACAGGCGATAGCCTTTAAATATAGGAAATAATGAAAGAAACTCCGTCATTGCTATGCGCTGACGGAGTAAATAATAATATCTTCTCTTTATTTCTTTCGAAATTTTAAAAGCTCACGCTATTGTGTGCAAGTCGCCAACGGCAAGCCGTTTGGCTATCAAAATTTGCGGTAGCATAAAGTTTTGTGGGCGTTGCCCACACCTACAACCTTGAAAAGGTTGACCAAACTTTTCATTTCGGGCAGAAAGTTTGACTTTTGCTTTACTTTGTTGCCCGACTTAAAGTCCGCTAAACCATAATTACCACAACACAAAAGTTAAAACCCACACAAACAACAAAATTCCCTGCCCAAACCGAGCAGGGAATTTTTTATATGGGGATGTTGTAAGCTTATTAAATATCGTAACATTTCCATTGACAATTTTTGCAGACCTCGCCAAGTTTTCCTTGTGCAATTATCCTGTTTTTTGCCATATCTTTAAGTGTAAGCCACTCTATTTTATCGCCGAATTTCAAGCCGTATTCCTCAAGGCACGCTCTGTCAAAGCCAGCCACCTTTTTATTATCAGCGCAAAGCTGAGCTTTGTTATTCGGGCATTTACTGCAAAGAATATCATTACAGGTTTCGGTCAATGTCACCTGCGGATTTTCACTATTGAGATACTCAATAACAGCCGTCATATTCTCCACAAATTCGGCACTGTACCCCTTGCCTGCAAAATACTGTATGCAAAGGCTATGGTGCGGACGCAGATTAAAGCTTGATAACCTTGTCAAGACGATTCACCAATACAGACGCAAATGCGATTTTGAGAGCATCTGCAATGAGATAAGGAACTACGCACAATAAAAGCGACTCCACAAGACCCATTTTCATTTGGAACATAAACCATACTGTGCCGAATGCATAACAAACAGCAAGACCTGCAATCATTGCCACAATTTCAACCCAAAGTTTTCTGCCGAGTTTTTCTGTCATAAGACCCACAATTAAAGCTGTAAAAATAAAGCCGATAATATATCCGCCTGTCGGGCCAAAAAGTACACCGATACCACCGCTAAATCCTGCAAATACAGGAACGCCTACAAGACCGAGGAGTACATAAACGAGTACGCTGAGTGTACCTCTTTTCCAACCGAGCAATGACGCTGCAATAAATACGCCGAGAGTTTGAAGTGTAAACGGAACTTCTCCGAACGGAATCTGAATTTGCGCACAAACTGTCATTACAGCGGCAAAGAGTGCCACAAATACTAAATCAAGCAAAGCGGCTTTGCTTTTTGATGTTGCCTTTGATTTTACCTCTAACATTGTTCTTTCTCCTTATCGTCAACCTATTTGGTTTATTAAGTTGACAATATTATAACGCGGTTTTACCGAATTGTCAACCTGCAATTGAATTTTGGTTGACAATTCACAAAATCATATATTTTATATAATAACAGTTGTTTAAATGAGGTCTTCTTCCTTGAGATATTCTTCAAGAATATCTGCCGCATACTTGCAAAGTTCGGGGCAAGGGCGCTTTTTATAGTATTCGGTAGTTCGCTCCGACGGCACATAGCTTTCTTTATTGGCTTTTTGAAGACCCAAAAGCTCTCTGCAAATAATCGAGCCGTTGTCTTCTTTAAACTTTTCGGCAAGCGCCTGAACCGATTTATAAACGTTTTTCTTTGTTGAGCCGTCCTTGGCATCTGAGTTTCCCATGGCAAGACCAAGCACCATAAACATACCCGTAACAGTGCCGCAAACCTCTCTCATTCTGCCCATACCGCCGCCAAACGGTTCGGAGATTTTTAAAGCGGTTTCCTTTTCAAGTCCGAAATCCTCGCAAAACGCAAGCAAAACCGCCTGTGAGCAGTTGTATCCGTTCAAAAAATTTTGCTTAGCAATATCACCCTTAGACATACAATCATTCCTTTTCTATTAATTAATATAATTTTAACACCGACTTATAATAATGTCAAAAAATATTTATGTTCTAAATATGGTTTAGCACACAAAGTTTTGTTTAATAAATTCAAAATTTAGGTCAACCCTTTTTAAAGGGTTGCGGGTTTGGAAAGAGCCATAAATGCTTTCCTTTTACGCAATCTAACAATAGCCAAATGCCTTGCCGTTTGGCTACTTGAACATAATGGCAATAGCCAATGCGACAGCAACAAAAAGAAAAGACACGCTACTAAACTACTAATTTGCCTCTTTTCAAGGGCAAATTAGCAACACACAAAAACTTTCGCATTCTTTAGAATATCTTTTCTCTAAGACTACTAAAATGCGACTTTCTTACTTTCTGCCACTCATTAGTCTTAACTTTTGTTTTAAAGTCTTGCGCAATCTAAAGTTTAGTTATTCTATGATATAAATTCAACCGTTTATTTTTATTAAAATGAGTTCATTTTTACTGTTCTGTGTGCGTTGCCCACACCCACAACCTTTGAAAAGGTTGACCAAACTTTTATATTCGGTACAGAAACTTTAGGTTTTACTTTATTTTGTTGCCCGACCGAAAGTTCAGCTAAAACATAATTCACCCAAACTTTTAATTAATAACTCAAATATTTACACACGCAAACAGCCGTACAGTTTTTACGCTGTACGGCTGTTTGCAAGGGGTTTAGATAAGGAAATGGGTATGAGTGGAACGGATGCTTTCGCACCCTCTTGTTAGAAAATTTAAGCGGATTTATTATCGCTTGCACTTTTTTTAGGGATTTTAATTGTGTATTCGATATAGTTAGGGTTTTCACTTTTAACTGCCTTAGCATCAATGCCTGCAAGCCGCATAGTATCTACCGCTTTGTTGATGGTGTTTACAAAAATTCGCACATCTTTTATCACCGCTTTGCTTTGTCCCATACTTTTAATATGCTTAGGGCAGTCATTCAAAACTTCGCTTACAAGAGTGTCGGTTTGCTGGGTGTTAAGATTAAGCGCTATTACCTTGCTGAGGACTTCTCGCCTTTTGCCCTCATCATCTATGCGGAGCAATGCCCTGGCATGGCGCTCCGTAAGACCTGCGCTGATAATAAGCTCCTGTTCTTCGTATGTAAGGCGCAAAAGTCTTAGCTTATTTGCAATGGTAGATTGCGTTTTGCCAAGCCTTTGAGCCGCCTCCTCTTGAGTAAGACCAAATCTTCGGATAAGTCTTGAAATCCCGCGAGCTTCCTCGAACACGCCGAGGTCGCTACGCTGTAGATTTTCAAGGAGAGCAAAGATCGCAGACTCTTTGTCAGAACACTTAACGATTATGCAGGGGACTTTTTTTAGTCCTGCCATAACCGACGCACGCAGACGGCGTTCACCGGCAATCAGCTCGTATTCGGTTTGACTTGCCCTTCTTACAGTAAGCGGCTGCAAGATACCGTTCTCTGTTATGGACTGAGATAATGAAATAAGGGCTGCATCGTCAAATTGCTTTCGTGGCTGAGCCTTGTTAGGTCGTATTCTTATTATAGGTATTTCAGTGATTTTGTTATCATTGTTAAATAAAAAAGTCAACCTTACCATCCCGTGTCTTTTAAGCATCAGGGGTTTGTCCCTGTGACATTATAATATCACATTACCAAAAAATGGTATGTCGAATTGTGTACGCATATTTAATTTTGTTTTATAATATTGCGTTGTATTTTTTGTTTTTGTGTCAGATGATAATTATTTTGCTTTTATCTAATATCCAACGGAGCGGATTTAATTTTGAGTTTAGCCGGCTTTTGAAGTGAACCCCAAATATTAGACAAATAAATATTAACTTGCAAGAGAATGAGTTCTGTATTGTACCGGGCTCATTTTCAATTTAGAAACAATCCTTTCGTTGTTGTAGTAATAAATGTATTCCTTGAGACAGTTGATGAATTCATCAACTGTCTCAAATTGAGCTTGTAAAATAAAGTGTGTAAGTTAAAAAATAGCTTACACACTTTATTTTACAAGCTCAGTCATTCAGAGTATCGTCAATCGCATACCTTATGTCTGAGATTTTATCTTCTGATAATCCTCCGGATACTTCTCGCTCAGAATTTTCATAAGTTCCTGCTCCGTCGGCTGTTTCTTTAATATTTCTTCTATCTGAAACACTCTCTCGTGTGTTGTCAATAGTGACCCAACCATGCCCTCCGTATCTCTCGAATACAGTTCCGAACACTTTCGTATTATTTGCCAAAATTGCTTTTGCGTACTTATCATTTTCATCACTCCTCCTTAATTCATTTAGTAATTCCTCAAAATCCATTTGATTATCATGTATAGTATAATCAAAATTTTTCAATTTGTAAACTGCCAAAACTTTTGGTGATTGATAATTACCATTATAATAAACCAACTTATAATCTTGTGTGTTGTGTTCATCAGGAATTAATATACCGTTTTTACTAATTTTCAAATTATCTCTTTGATTATATTTATTTAAAGAAGAATAAAAACTTGCCCATTCTTCTCTTGTCAAAGCCTTTCTGAAATCAACTTCTTCCTGTTT
>ERZ772820.479-NODE-479-length-38701-cov-7.296460_pt1 | contig 38701 bp, 29 predicted proteins | sample MGYA00511377_ERZ772820 | MGnify/ENA primary metagenome ERZ772820 (study PRJEB29015, sample SAMEA2737684) | human gut metagenome | biome: human gut; feature: human-associated habitat; material: faeces | place: China | collected 2012 ... | reverse complement strand
GCCGCCGGAGCGGTGCTTAAGCCGTAAGGCGGGAATTGTGCGGTGTTGCCTTAAATTTACCTGAAAGGTGAGGATTATAATATGAACGAACAGCGTGTAGCGCGCGTGCGCGCCGAAATGCAGGCGCACGGCCTGACCCAAATGATCATCAGCGACTCCAAAAGCATCTGGTACCTGACTGGTGCCAGTGTGGAGCCGTATGAGCGCCTGATGGCGCTGTACCTGCCGGTGCAGGGCGAGCCGGTCATCTTTTTGAACAAGCTGTTCTTTGTGCCGCAGGCTCCCTGCCGCGAAGTGTGGCACACGGACTCGGACAAGCCGGTGGAGCAGATCGCCGAAGTGGTGGACAAGACCAAGACTCTGGGCATCGACAAGGAATGGCCTGCCAAGTTCCTGATCCCTTTGATGGAGCTGTGCCCCGGTATGCCGGTAGTGCTGGCTTCCGACTGCGTGGATGCCTGCCGCGCCGTGAAGGATGCCGAAGAACAGATGCTGATGAAGGAAGCATCCCGCATCAACGATGAAACCATCCTGAAAGCGCGCGACTACGTCAAGCCCGGCATGACCGAAAAGCAGGTTGCCGAGTACATTGACAACGAGTACAAGAAAGCCGGCTGCGAGAGTGTGGCATTTACCACCATCGTATCCTTTGGTGCAAACGCCGCTGACCCCCACCACGAGCCGGACGATACTGTGCTGGAAAAAGGCGAGTGTGTGCTGATCGATATGGGCTGCTGCAAGAACCGTTACTGCTCCGATATGACCCGCACATTCTTCTGCGGGGAGCCGAAGCCGGAGTATGTCGCCATCCATGACCTGGTGCGCCAGGCCAACGAAGCCGCCGAGGCGATGATCCACCCCGGTGTGCGCCTGTGCGATATTGACGCCGCCGCCCGTGACCTGATCACCAAAGCGGGCTATGGCGAGTACTTCAACCACCGCCTGGGCCACTTTATCGGTCAGACCGATCACGAAAAGGGCGATGTGAGCGCCGCCAACACTGATACCGTAAAGCCGGGCATGATCTTCTCCATTGAGCCGGGCGTATACCTGCCGGGCAAGTTTGGCGTGCGCGTGGAGGACCTTGTCATCGTGACCGAAACCGGCTGCGAAGTGCTGAACCATGTGGATAAGCATTGGAGCGTGGTGGGGGTGTGATTGGCCCCAGACCGGAAATGATAAAATTAGAAATTAGGAATGAGAAATTAGAAATTTGAAAAAGGGCGGAAGTGCTTGAAGAGATATGTTGTTCGCTTCCTTGCCGCACGATCCGTACAATAAGATTTATGCCCGTCCGGGGCGTCGGGGATGCCGCCCTACCGAGAGTTTACAGGTTTGTAACGCGATTTAAAACGATTTGTAGGGAACGGTCTTGACCGTTCCGGGTGTTTTCCTTATTTCCCTTTTGTTGGAATATTGTCCATGGGTTTCGGAACGGTCAAGACCGTTCCCTACAGAGCAAAAATACATAGAAAGCAACACATGACAACAGGCAGCAGCCCACAAAATAGGGCCGCTGCCTGATTTTTTATTTATTTTGTTATATTACGATTAAAGTTTCTTCGGTTCCTTCTTTTCAAAGAAGGAACAAAAACTCCCGTAAAACACTCACGCGCCCGGCAGCAGGGCAACGGCATCGCGCAGGATGGTGAGAGGGTCCTCGCCGCGCAGGACATGCAGGCTGATGTAGGGGCGGCCTACGGCGTTGTAGATCACGCGGTGCGGCATGGCATCCATCATGGCCCCCATCTGCGCCGGGGTCACAACATCGGTGTACAAAATCAGATTGTCGTTGCGCTGCACGATCTCCACAATGCCTGCGCGGGCGGCTGTCACGCGCACCAGGCTGATGTCCACCAACCCCTGCACACTGCGCGGCGGGTCGCCGTAACGGTCAATCAACTCATCCAGTACATCCGTGGCATCGTCACGGGTGGTGATGGCCGCAATCTTCTTGTAGGCTTCGATCCGCCCGGCGGCATCGGGAATGTAGCTTTCCGGCAGATAGGCATCCACCGTAATGTCAACAAGGCAATCACTCTTGTCCGGCGCAGCAGGCTCGCCGCGGGCGGCTGCAATGGCCTGGTTCAGCATTTTTACATACAGCTCGTAACCAACCGCTTCCATGTGGCCGTGCTGGCTGTGTCCAAGCAGGTTGCCCGCGCCGCGGATCTGTAAATCGCGCATCGCAATGCGGAACCCGGAACCAAAAGAGGTAAACTCCCGGATGGCTGAAAGCCGCTTGGAGGCAATTTCCGTCAACACTTTGTCGCGCTGGAAGGTGAAATAGGCATACGCCTTGCGGTTGGAGCGCCCCACACGGCCGCGAATCTGGTACAGCTGTGAAAGCCCCATGCGGTCCGCATTCTCAATAATCAGGGTGTTGCAGTTGCGCACATCCACGCCGGTTTCAATCAGGGTGGTGCAGACCAGCACGTCGATCTCGTTGTCCAACAGCTGTTGCCAAACCGAGGAAATCTGCTCCTCCGTCATTTTGCCGTGGGCGATGCCGACCCGCGCACCCGGCACCAGCTTTTGCACCTTGGCGGCGCACTGGTCAATGGTTTCGACTCGATTGTACAGGTAATACACCTGCCCGCCGCGGGCCAGCTCACGCCGGATGGCTTCGGCAATAATGGCATCGTCATATTCCAGCACATAGGTCTCAATGGGCTGGCGCTCAAAGGGCGGCTGTTCAATGGTGCTCATGTCCCGGATGCCGGACAGTGCCATGTTCAGCGTGCGGGGGATCGGCGTGGCCGAAAGGGTCAGCATGTCCACCCCGATAAAGTTCTCTTTCAGCTTTTCCTTGTGTTTTACGCCAAAGCGCTGCTCCTCGTCAATGATGACAAGGCCCAGGTCTTTGAACTTTACATCGTCCGAAAGCAGGCGGTGGGTGCCCACCACAATGTCCACTGTGCCGTCTTTCAGGCCGCGGATGGTCTCTTTCTGCTCTTTGGCGCTGCGGTAACGGCTGAGCAGCCCGATGCGGATGGGAAAGGCCTCCATGCGGGCGATGGCCGTGTTGAAATGCTGCCACGCCAGAATGGTGGTGGGGGCCAGGATGGCGCACTGCTTGCCGCCCATCACGCATTTGAACGCGGCGCGCAGGGCAACCTCAGTCTTGCCCACGCCGACATCGCCGCACAGCAGGCGGTCCATCGGCCAGGGCTGCTCCATATCATGTTTGATCTCCGCCGCGCTGGAAAGCTGGTCCGGCGTTTCATCATAGGCAAAGCGCTGCTCAAAATCTCCCTGCCAGGTATCATCTGGTGGGAAGGCATGACCGTGCGCCCTTTTGCGGCGGGCGTACAGCTCAATCAGTTCCTTGGCCATCTGCTCGGTAGCGGCGCGCACCTTCTTGCGGGTCTTGGTCCACTCGGCCCCGCCCAGGCGGCTGAGCTTGACATTCTCCGAATCCCCCGGCGCGGTGTAGCGGGAAAGCAGATCCAGCTGGGTGACGGGAACATACAGCACATCTTTTTTATCGTACTCAATGCGCAGGTAGTCTTTGGTAACGCCCTGAACCGCCATGCGCTGGATGCCCGCATACCGGCCAATACCGTGGTTCTGGTGCACCACCAGATCGCCCGGCGTGATCTCGGTCAGGCTGTTCAGGGCATCCTTGGCTTTTTTGCGCTTTTTCTTCTGGGAGCTGGTTTCGCCAAAGGCACGGCCTGTCAGCAAAGCATACTTGGCAAACGGAAATTCGCACCCAGCGGAAAGGTGCCCCGCCAGAACCTGCACCAGCCCGGCAGCGGGGGCTGCTGCAGCATCGGTGGTAACCAGAATGCCTTTATCGCGCAGATCGCGTGCCAGACCGGCTGCGGCACGGTCGGTGCCGGCCAGCAGGGTAACGGTATAACCGGCATCGCACAGCGGTTTCAAATCCTCCAGCAGCCCGGCGACTTCGCCATTCCAGGCAGGCAGGGTGTGAGCCGGGGCGTTGATGATATCTTTCAGCGGCTGATCCGGCATGCTGCGGGCAAAGTTCTCGGCACAGATGGTGCGGTAGTGTCCGGTTTTGGACCACAGGTAGCTTGGGTCCGCGTACAGGTTATCCAGCCCAGCGCAGAGGACGCCGTTCAGGATCAGGGATTTCAGTTCCTCGCCCCGGCGGTAGGCGGTCGCGCGGTCGGCTTCCCGGATGGAAGCAGGCTCTTCGGCCACAAGGATCGGGTCGTCAAAATAATCCAGCACGGTGGCGGGATGGGGGTAGCGCACGGCCAGGTATTTGTCCATGTTGACCGGCACGGCACCGCCATCCAGCAGGTCCAGATCGGCGGCCATACAGTCTGCCATGGCGGTTTTCTTTTTGCCGCGCTGCTTGGCCAAAAAGGCCCGAAGCTGCTCGGCGGCATCGGCAGGCTTGCCGAACAGAACTTCCCGCGCGGGGCTCAGGTAAAACTTATCAATGGCATCCTCGCGGCGCTGGGTGGTCAGGTCAAAGGTGTGCAGGGTATCGATCTCATCACCCCAAAATTCCATACGAACCGGCATTTTCTGGTCGGGAGCAAAAATATCCACAATATCGCCGCGCACAGAGAACTGGCCGGGGCCATCCACCTGGGCCCGGCGGGTGTAGCCGGCACCAAACAAAGCGGCCAGCAGGTCATCCCGCAGCAGAGTATCCCCCGCATGGAGGGTGCGGGTGTTGGCGCAGAAATCCTCTTTTGGGGTGGTGAACTGGGTCAGGGCTTCCGCGGGCACAGCCACGGCGCGCAGCCGCCCGCCTACCAGCTCGCCCAGCACAGCCAGGCGGCGGTACTCGTATTCGCGGGCGGTGCCCTCAATGGGGCGCAGCACATAGTCCCGCGCCGGGAACACGGCAGCGGGAATGCCCAGCGTGTTCAGGTCAGCAGCAAAGCGGGTGGCTTCGGCCTCGCCGGGGGTCACGATGCATAGCGGCTTATCCAACTGGCGGCACAGCGCGGCATACACCTGTGCGCGGCCGGATGCGGGCAGCCCAAACAGGGCGCATGCACCTTTGCCGGAAAGCGCGTGGCTCAGTTTTTTGTATTCGGTTGTGGTGGTAAACAATGCGTCAAACATGGTGCCTCCTGCGCTTGCGCATGATAGGGCGGGTGATGTATAATTTTGAGGATACGAGTAATACGAGAGTTTTTGCCTCTTCTTTGAAAAGAAGAAATCGAAAAAGTTCGGCAGAATAAAGAAATCAAATAATGCTGCAATAAGGAGCAGAATATAGAAAGATGACAAAACATAAAAATGTAGCGCTGGATGAGCTGCGTATTCTGGCGGCGCTGATGGTGCTGGGCGTGCATACCGGGCAGAAAGTTGGCCTGGGGGATGCCGCCGCGATTGGCGCGCAGGGAGTGCAACTGTTTTTTGTGCTCAGCGGGTACCTGGCCGCGGCCAGCCTGAGCCGCCACCCGGAGCCGCTGCCGTATTACCAGCGCCGCATCCGGCGGATCCTGCCGCTGTACTGGCTGGTGCTGGTGCTGCGCTGGCTGTTCGATGCGGTACGCTATCTGGCGGCGGGCGCCAGTGCAGCCCAGCTGTTTGGCCCCGGCGGGCCGTGCGGGCCGGGTTACCTGCGGTACTTTGTATTTTTGCAGATGTGGCTGCCCAGTGATAACTGGATGCTGTGGAACAACCGCAACGTGCTGTGGACGATGAGCGCCTTTGCGTTCTTTTATCTGCTGGCCCCGTGGCTGTACCGGCTGTGCAAACGCTTTTGGGGTGCGCTGGCGTTGCTGGTGGTCTGCCTTGCGGTGAAGGGCAGGATCGGCGGCTTAATTGAAAGCAGTCTGGCGGCTTTCCCGGCAGAAGCCAACATCAGCGAGTTCAGCGCAAAAACGCCGGTCATGACGCTGTACTGCTTTATCTTTGGCATGGCGGCGTTTGCGGCAGTGCGGGAGAACAAGCAGTTTTTATACGGGGCATTCTGCATTCTGCTGGCAGTGCTCACCAACTTCCAGCGGGCGGGGTTCGAGTGCGTGTTTACGGTGCTTGTTCTATTGGCCGTGCAGAACCCGCAGGGCGTTGGCCTGGCGGAAAATCAGAAGTTCGCCCAGGCCGTGGAATTTGTGGGGGCGGGCAGCTTTTGGCTGTACCTGGCCCACCCGCTGGTGCTGGAGCTGCTGCCCAACACCGCGATGGGCGGCGCAGCCGCGTGGCTGTGCTTCGCCGGGGTATATGCCGTCTGCCTGATGGTGTGCTATGCGCTGTATACGCTTTTTGTGCGCCGGTATGAGCAGCGCTTTGCGTAACCATTGTACTATATTTGCAGCAAAACGGCAAAGTGAATTTTGAGAGAAGCGTTGCATGGAACGACAATTGGCGGGCGGCCCAGATGGGCCGCCCGCTTTGGCATTTGTATGATTGGAAAAGCTGTGCTCTTATCTTGTAGAGAATGTGAGGACGAACATTGTTCGCCCGCGGACGTTGGCCGTATGCAGGGTGGAATATGTGGCAAGACCCGTCATGCGGGACGATGACGAGCATCGTCCCCTACAAATCATTTGCAGCGTTTATCACCATCGGCAAAGTTTTCCACAGTGCGCACACCCCTGCAGGTGTTCCATTAAACTACATCCCGTGTAATGATGGATTGCAAATTTGAAGTGAGAACACTTCCTTTGCGGGCATCTTACACAGAAAACAGGAATGGGCGCACACTGTGCGCCCCTACGGAACGCCTATCCGCGCTCAGTGGTTGAATTTATTCTGCGCTTCGCCCAGCTTGCCGGCCATCAACAGGCGGCAGGCGGCTTCCACGTCGGTGTGGCGGCCGGTCACAAGCTTGGCGTCATCGGGCGGGAACTTGCCCAGCACCCAGTCAGCCAGATCATAATCCGGGCGCGGCTTGGCGCCAACGCCAATGCGGATGCGGTAAAAATCCTCGCCGCCGGTGGAAGCGATAATGCTCTTTAGCCCGTTGTGCCCGCCAGCAGAACCGGAGGGCCGGATGCGGATGTGCCCCGGCTCCTGTGCAATGTCATCGCACAACACAATAATGTGGTTGCGCGGGATCTTGTAAAATGCCGCGGCGGGGGCGATGCTCTGGCCGCTCAGGTTCATGTAGGTCAGCGGCTTTAGCAGCATCACTTTGCGGCCGTCCACTTGGGCAATGCCGTAAAGGCCCTGCCATTTGCTTTTGTTGATCTCGCACCCCCAGGCTTCGGCCAACGCATCCAGCGCGGCAAAACCGGTGTTGTGGCGGGTGCCGTCATATTTCGGCTCCGGGTTGCCCAGACCGGCAATCAGCCAGTCTGCCCCGGAACCACCTCCAAATAGTCCCATAGTAAAAATCCTTATAGTAATTTTGTGATTTTAGTGTGCAGCAGGGGCAAAGCGTTCCACTGTGTCCCGGATGGTATCCAGGAAGGATTCTGCACCTAAGGTGTTGACCTTGAAAAACACAGCCTGGCTGCCGCCGGATGTGATGGCGGAAAGCCGGATCTGCCCGTCAGCTTCCAGCAGGGTCAGGCTCATGGTAACACGGCCATTGCCAATGGCACTGTAGCGTTCGTATACCCGCACGGCACAGCGGCCGGTGCTGAAGTTGAAATCACTGGAACCTTCCAGCGTGGCCGAAACACTTTGTTTTACAACAGCGTCCAGCTCGGTCAGGATGGTGGTAAAATCCCCGGTCGGGGTGCGTTCCAAAATGGCCATGGCAGCAATCCTCCTTGCAGCAGGTCAGGGGGCATCAGTCGTTTTTCTTTTCGGCTTCCAGCTTCTGTTTTTTGGCAACGTATTTTTCCAGCTTCTTGGCGCCCCAGGCGGCAACTTCGGCCTGCTTGGCGCGCTCAATGCCCAGGGCACCGTCCGGCACATCGTGGCCGATGGTGGAACCGGCAGCGGTAAAGGCGCGGCTGCCCACCTTGACCGGCGCCACCAGGTTGGTGTTGCAGCCGATGAACGCATAATCGCCGATGGTGGTGCGGTACTTGCCCTCGCCGTCATAGTTGCAGGTTACGGTGCCGCAGCCAAAGTTGCAGTACTTGCCCACATCGGCATCGCCAATGTAAGTCAGGTGGCTGACAGTGTTGCCCTCGGCAAAGTTGGCGTTCTTGGTTTCCACATAAGCGCCCAGGTGCACGCCCTCATCCGTCACGGTGCCGGTGCGCACATGGGTAAAGGGGCCAATCTTGTTGTTGGGGCCCAGATGGCTGTCATAACACTGGCTGGCGTTCACGGTGGAACCGGCCTCAACAATGGTGTTCTCCAATAAGGTATTGGGGCCGATGACGCAGTTTGCCCCGATGACGGTTTTGCCGCGCAGGATGCAGCCCGGCAGGATCACTGCGCCGGGTGCAATCTCAACTTCGGGGTCAATAAAAACCTGGTCGCTGATGAACTCCACACCGTTCTGCAGGTGCTTTTCAAAAGTTTCTTCAAAGGCCGCTTTGGCGGCAAGGTATTTGGCTTTCGCTTCGGACATAAAAATACCCCTTTCTGTTTTGGGCCAAAAGAGTATACGGCCCTACAAAAAAGCCCCGGAACAGGGCTGAAGCCTGCCGGGGCGGGATGAATTGAAAAAAGTGTTGCAGGATGTAATAAAATAATGTTTCCCAACTTCTCACCCATTATAATTTACCGCATTTTTGGTCAAATTGCAAGAGCCTGCCCCCAAAACTTTGTGAGATTTTCAGCGAAAATATTCGCCATTTATTTAACAATGTACTGGAAATTCCGGGGTGAGTCTGTTATAATGGACTTTGCAAGAGAGAAAATTCTTATTTTGCGGGTGTGCGCGGCACACCGGGAAGAAACCGTAATTTTGTTGGAGGTAACCTATGAGCAAGAAGTTTTTGTATTTGTTCAAAGAGGGCCATGACGCATTTGGCGGCGACCAGACGACCATGAAGAACATTCTGGGCGGCAAGGGCGCTGGTCTGGCAGAAATGACCCATGCCGGCATGCCGGTTCCTCAGGGCTTCACCATCACCACCGAAGCCTGCACCCAGTACTATGCTGACAACCGTGAGATCAACGATGAGATCAAGGCTGACATCTTCAAGTACATGGGAATCCTGGAAGAGCAGACTGGCAAGAAGTTCGGCGATATCGAGAACCCGCTGCTGGTTTCCGTTCGTTCCGGTGCACGTCAGTCTATGCCCGGCATGATGGATACCATCCTGAACCTGGGCCTGAACGACCAGGCTGTTGAAGGTCTGGCAAAGAAGACTTCTAACCCCCGTTTTGCATATGACTGCTACCGCCGCTTCATCCAGATGTACTCTGACGTCGTCATGGAGCTGGGCAAGAGCTTCTTTGAAGAGCGTATCGACGCTATGAAGGAGCGCAAGGGCGTTAAGCAGGATATCGAGCTGGACGCTGAGGACCTGAAGGAACTCGTCAAGGAGTTCAAGGCCATCTACCTGGAGAAGCAGGGCGAAGAGTTCCCGCAGGATCCGAAAGAACAGCTGATCGGCGCTGTCAAGGCCGTCTTCCGTTCTTGGGATAACCCGCGCGCCAACGTTTACCGCAAGATGAACGAAATCCCCTACGAGTGGGGCACTGCTGTCAACGTTCAGCAGATGGCTTTCGGTAACTCCGGCATGCGTTCCGGCACCGGTGTTGCTTTCACCCGTAACCCCGCTACCGGCGAAAAGAAGCTGATGGGCGAGTACCTGATCAATGCTCAGGGCGAAGATGTCGTTGCCGGCATCCGTACTCCTTCCCCGATCAGCAAGCTGCACGAGGAAATGCCTGAGGTTTACGATCAGTTCGTTGAGATCGCAACCCGCCTGGAAAACTACTACAAGGATATGCAGGACATGGAGTTCACCATCGAAGATGGCAAGCTCTTTATGCTGCAGACCCGTAACGGCAAGCGCACCGCACAGGCTGCTCTGCAGATCGCCTGCGACCTCGTTGATGAGGGCGTTATCGATCAGCGCACCGCTGTACTGCGCGTTGAGCCCAAGCAGCTGGATACCCTGCTGCACCCGCAGTTTGACGCTGCTGCCCTGAAGGCTGCTGAAGCAATCGGCAAGGGCCTGGCCGCTTCTCCGGGATCTGCCTGCGGTCGCGTTGTCTTCAGCGCTGAAGATGCTGAAGAGAAGGTCAAGGACGAAGCTTGGAAGAAGGTCGTTCTGGTCCGTCTGGAAACCAGCCCCGAAGATATCGTCGGCATGCAGGTTTCTCAGGGCATCCTGACCGTCCGCGGCGGCATGACCAGCCACGCAGCTGTTGTTGCACGTGGCATGGGTACCTGCTGTGTTTCCGGCTGCGGCAATGATAACGATGTTGCTATCGATTACGATGCAAAGGTTATCACCATTAACGGCCACACCTTCCATGAGGGTGACTGGATGAGCATTGATGGCTCTACCGGCAACATCTACGAAGGCCAGATCGCTACCGTCGCTTCCACCGAGAACGCTAACTTCAAGCGCTTTATGAGCTGGGCTGACGAAGCACGCCAGATGAAGGTTATGACCAACGCCGATAACCCGCGCGATGCACAGAACGCTGTCGATATGGGCGCTGAAGGCATTGGCCTGTGCCGTACCGAGCATATGTTCTTCGCTGAGGACCGTATTGCTGCTGTGCGTGAGATGATCTGCGCACGTACCGTTGAAGAGCGCAAGGTTGCCTTGGCTAAGGTTGAGCCGTTCCAGGAAGCTGACTTTACCGCTATGTACCGCATCATGGGCGATCGTCCGATGACCATCCGCTATCTGGACCCGCCTCTGCATGAGTTCCTGCCCACCAAGGCTGAGGATATCGAAGCCCTGGCAAAGGATATGGGTATGACCACCGAAGAGCTGAACAACGTTGTTGTCAGCCTGCATGAGTTCAACCCCATGATGGGCCATCGCGGCTGCCGTCTGGCCGTTACCTATCCGGAAATTGCCGAGATGCAGACCAATGCTGTGATCAAGGCTGCCATCAAGGTTTCTGCTGAGACCGGCAAGATGATCACCCCGCACATCATGGTGCCCCTGGTTGGCGAAGTGAAGGAGCTGAAGTACGTCAAGGACGTCATCGTCAAGACTGCTGACAAGCTGATCGCTGACGCTGGCGTTGACATGAAGTACGAAGTTGGCACCATGATCGAGATCCCGCGTGCCGCTCTGACCGCAGGTGAGATCGCTAAGGAAGCTGACTTCTTCAGCTTCGGTACCAACGACCTGACCCAGATGACCTTCGGCTTCAGCCGTGACGATGCAGCTAAGTTCCTGACCGCTTACTATGATACCAAGATCTACGAGAGCGATCCGTTCCAGCATCTGGACCAGATCGGCGTTGGCAAGCTGGTTAAGATGGCTGCCCATGACGGCCGCGCAACCAACCCCAACTTGGGTCTGGGCATCTGCGGCGAGCACGGCGGCGACCCCTCCAGCGTTGAGTTCTGCCACAACGTTGGCCTGGATTACGTTTCCTGCTCTCCGTACCGCGTTCCCATCGCACGTCTGGCCGCTGCTCAGGCTGCTATTAAAAATCCCAGAGCGTAAGATTGTTGCAGAATATGCACAAAACGCTCCGATAAATAGCTGAAAAGAAGGGCATCACCTGTAAAAAGGTGGTGCGCTTCTTGTTTTTACAGTAAAATTATGGCATACAGGGGGGAAGTGTACCATTTTGCGGGAATGGTGGGGAATGATTTGTTTTCCCCCATACCCTCTTTCAGCTGGCTGAAGTGATAAACAGCCTGCTGAAAAAGAGAATATCGTATCCTTAGCACCTTAGGAAAAGTAATATAGGAGTTGTTATGAAAAAACAGATGATAGCGGCGCTTATAGCAACGATGCTTTTGACCAGCTGTGCCGCGCAAGGTACTCAGACAGACTCTGCCCAAACCGCAGAACAGGCCACCCCCACCGCCACGCCGGAGCCTGCTTACGAAGGCCCGCTGTATGAAGTGAGCTACGAAAAGATCCAGGACACGATCCCCGCGTTCCGCAACCCCAACATTTCGACTACGGTGTTGGACGACAATGGCTACCTTGGCATGATCCTGCGCACCGACTTTGCCGAGGACGGCGTGCTGAATATTGCCTATGACTATCACCCGCGCGGCAACGGCACGAACGGCTACTACCGCTATTTCTGCACCACCGACCTGCAGCCCGTACCGATTGAGGGCGATTACGACTTTCTCGGTTACGGCAACGGGTATTACCTGTTTGCCCATGAGGTGGGTGACGACCACAACCAGCGCTATGTGCAGCTGTACGACAGCGACTTCAATCTTGTCTACGACTCCACCGACGCCTACGACCTGCAGAACTGGGGCCCCTGCAACATCTACCTGAATACCGGCTGGATGCCCGGCGAGAAGCTGGCCACCGGCGAGGAAGGATATTTTAACCTGTTTACCCAAGAGTGGCGCGCGCTGCCCAGCGGCCAGCACCTGAGCGGCTTGGACATTGTGGGCTACAACCAGTATTCCTTCTACTCCGAGGGGCTGGCCCACGTCTGGGGCAACGGCACCCATGTGCAGATGGGCTCGACCCCCTACACCGAGTACCCGGTCCTGGGCTTTATTGATGAAAACGGCGACTGGGCGCTGCGCTTTGACGACCTGCCCGCCTTTGACAATCTGACCGTGAACGGCTGCACGGGCTTTTTGAACGGCGAGTGCCTGATCTGTGCCCACGATAAGGGCTACCTGCCCAGCGACTACGCCGAAAACACCGACATGCTGTACCGCCAGTACATCTACCGCATCGACAAGGAAGGCAACATCCTGGGCGAGACCGATTATGAGAGCTACGAGCAGTTCTATGTTGACGTGATGAACGCCAACCGCCAGAAGGCGGACTTCTTTGCCAGCGGCGACGGCAACTACCGCGTGGAAGAAGCACAGATCGCCGACGGCCTGACCCTGCGCATCAAGAATCCCCTGACCTACGGCACACCCGCCACCGACCTGGAACTGAACCAGTATGAGCTGGTGGACTGCAATGGCCATGAGTACGACCTGCCCGAAGGCCAGATCAGCGGTGCAATCGTGGGCGACAACGGCGTTGTGATGCTGCGCATGAACGAATACCTCTCCGCCGAGGACGACGGCCTGCCGCTGGAAGAACACCTGAGCGAAACGTATTCCCCCTGGTACACGATCAAGCTGAACTACATTGCCCCCGATGACTATACCGTGCCCGCCGACCAAGTGCAGAACCTGACCCCTGCCGAGGGAACCCCCAAGGCCGAGGACGTGATGCTGCACACGAACTGCGAACAGTTTGTGGCCTGGATGGACGCCGGCGTACACGACATGAAGCTGCATTTCAGCCTGTCTGACCAGAGCGAGGACTACACTGTGCAGGATAGCGAGTACAAAGCCTGGGGCGAAGATCATGTGCAGGTCTGGGTGCAGTTCCATTGGCTGGACCAGAGGGAAGCCGGTGACTACTCCTACGAGCAGCCGGTCATCACCGCCGAATGGCTGGATGCCGACGGAAATGCCCATCAGGGCACTTATGATGGGTACAGCCTAACAGAAGACGAAGCATTGGATGATTGCAAATCATATTAAAGTGGCAAATCAATCGCCACTTTACGCTGTTCTGTATTGTAAGCCATTATTACCGTACATTTCAGCTCTCAAAGTGGTCCAACTTTTCGTCTGTACTCCCTTTCTCAACAAAATACTTCGTCTGTGACAATAGTACGAACCAATAGTAAAAATAATGTAGGAGAGGGGTCTGTTCGCTATATTGCATCGTAGGATTCAGCAACTCAACCCATACATCGGATTTCTAATAAGCCATAGTTTCCAATGGCGGGCAAAAGGTCAAGCTGGTCAAAGAGCCTGACAATGAATATGACAGCGAAGCAATCAAGGCAGAGTTGCCGGGGCTTGGTTGCGCAGGATAATCTGTTCATAAGATAATGATTCCCCAGCCGCGGGCAACGGCGGCAGGAAAATTTTTATGCCCGAACGATGGAAATACCGCGCTCCGATAAAATCACAAAACAAAAAGTGCCCACCCCACATGCGGCGGATGACATGCCGTTGTGGGATGGGCACTTTTTGATTGTTGGCAAATGTTCTGAGGGAAAGGTGAGAAATGTGAAAAAATATTTTATTCATGCACCCGCTTGGAATGGCGGGCCTTTTCAAGATCTTCCTGGCGGAGCTATTCTTAGCTGCAGCTGCAGGCACCGCAAATATAGCGGTCTGCCGGAATGTAGATGAAAATTGTTGGGTCATACGGGATGTTGCTGCCTGCATCGTAAGCATCGGCATGGCCGTCGATCACAAAAATGTCTTTGCTGCCGCATTTGGGGCAAATGTGGGTATTTTCATGGGGGAGGCCCATTCCTTTTTACGGTATATTGTGACAGATAGCTGTGCGGCCGCTGACCAAATATTGGAAAAAGCAGGGAAATGTCTTAAATCATCACATCGCCCACCAGCATAGAGCCGGAAGGTTCGATGGCGTAAACGGTGTACTTGCGCGGTTCTGCGCGGGTACCCGGCGGCGGGGGAACGGCCAGCCGGATGCAGCCCTGTTCCGGGGTGACATAGTGGAACTGGCGGTGCGCAGTGGTGGCATGGGGGTGCTCATCCAATGTGGACCACGCCAGAATGCCGCCATGTACCGGTGCCACCTGGGAGGCAGTCTCCTGCGGAACGGGGATTTCGGCCGGGGAATCTGGAGTATCCGGTGCATCGGTGGGGGCGGCATCTTCTGCCGGAGCTTCTTCCGGCGCGGCGGGTGCAGCTGGGGCAGGCAGTGCAGCGCAGAAATCATCTGGCAGAACATGCTGGGTGCTGCCGATGTACATGGCAAACAGATCCGGTGCAACCTTGGGCACCCGGCGCAGCCAGGCGGAGGTGCGGGCTGGGCAGCCGGGCAGGGCACCGTCCGGGTCACGCTTGCGCATGCACAGGGCGGTGTTGTTCCAGGCAACCAAAAAGTCATCCAGCAAAAGCTCGGTTTCGGTGTCAAAATCTTCCGCTGCGGCATAGGGATCCACCAACAGGGCGGCAGGCTGTGCCCCCTGGCGAAAGCCCCTTAGTGCCGCATAGCGCAGCGGCGGCATTCCAGCGGCCTGCTGTGCGGGGGTGGATTCCAGCCCCACGATCACGCCGTACCCAGCGCGTACCTCATTGCGCAGCAAGGCAAGGTTGCCCCAGCAGGCCCAGCAGGGGAACCCCCAGCACCCGGCGGCGGCGGCGGCAAAGCTTAAATTACGCTCAGCGTCAGTACTGCGGCAGTCTCGCATGGCAAGGGCAAATTCTTCGGGCAGGATATCTGCGCCCCAGCGGTTGGTCAGGCTGGCCAGGCAGATGGCAAGGTCCATAACGGGCTGCAGCGCCGGGGCGCGCCGCGCAACGGCATAGGGCATCAGGTGCAGGCGTGCGTTGATGGGCCGCCCGCCCGCGGGGATCACATCTACCGCTCGCACGCTGACCCCCACCAGGCTGACGGAAGGGGTGGTGTGTTCGTCTTTGGTATACAGGTAGATGCGCAGCTGGGCCTGGGTGGCGGTTTTGCTGTCCAGCACAAGGCTGTCCGGCAGCAGGTTTACAGCGCCTTTGGTCACGGGGACTGCGCCTTCGCGCTCCAGATAGGGGCTCCAGCGGCCAAAGCTGGACCAGCTGGTCCAGTTGCCGTCCACCATCACGCGGGCCTGGGCTTCCACGGCAGTTCCCGGCGGGGTGCCGGCATTCCAGCTCACGCGCAGGGCGTCAAAGGTGGGCAGCGGTACGGCGGGGCTGGTGTAGCACCCATAGGGCACATGCCCGCCGGAGACAAGGTCCAACACAATGCGCCCGTGGGCAACGGTAACGTTATCCAGCTCGCCCCGCATAAACGCTTCGGTTTCATGCAGGATAAAAGTGTTCTTACTTTCCATAGGTTTGCCGCCTTATCTGGTTGGTATCAAACGGAAGTGTGCCCGTGCTGCTCCATCAGGTCGTTGATCTCATCCTCGCGCCGGGCGGTGATGGTCTTTTCCAGGTGGAACGCTTTATCCAGTGCCGGATAGATGATCTGCAAAGCGAGGGTGCAGGGCAGCCAGAAACCCAGAATCAACACCACCGGGATGGTGTAGGGCATCCAGGCAAGCATCACGCCCCAATAGATGCAGAGCACTGCCCCGGCTGCCAGGGTGCGCGGCAAAAATCCGATCATGAACAGCGCGGCGTTTTTCAGCCGCTCCGCCTGGGACACGCTGACCAGAACCACCTGCGCAAACAGATACAGGCAGAACACCAGCAAAAAGAAGATGCCAAGCACCATGCAGATCCATACCGAGATAGGCACGTTTTCCAGATCAGGCAGGGCGTACAGCAAAAAGGCCCACAGCCCAAGGCAAAACCCCGCCCCGGCACCGGGCAGCAGACTTTCGCGCCAGTTCTGCTTCCAGGCCATGCGGTAGGTGTGCCACCAGTAGCCGGGTTCATCGCGCAGAGCGCGCAGGATGGTATCCAGCATGCCGCAAAAAACAGGTGCGGCAATCAGCCCGCCTACAGCGCCGGACAGCAGGCACAGCGGCAGGCTGGCGGCCATAGTGCTGAACAAAACAGCGGCATAGCCGGGGGCGAAGCCCAGCACGCACAAAATACTGGCTTTATAAAACGGCCACAAATCGCGCCCCAGCAGCTCAAAAAAGCGGGCCGCGCCAACTTTGCGTCCGCGGGTTTCGGTCGCCTCCACAGCATCGGGCTGCACAGGGGTATTTTTGTCTTCCATTGCCATATTCAAAAATGACCTTTCTGTGTTTTTAATTAGGGGTAAGCGGACTGGGCGGCAGTGCGCTGCCGCAGCTTTTGCAGCCCTGCTTACAATATTACAAGTTTATCATAGCGTTTTTTAGCGGGTTATGCAAGGCAGCGGGCACGGGATGATCAAAATAATTTTACAATTCCAACATAAATTTATGGTATAATACCACTTACGTTAAAAAGATTAGGAGAGTTTTTAAGATGGCATGGGTCACAAAAGACAGCGTTGAACAGTATAAACCGCCCGAATCGAAAAAAGAATATACCAAACAGGAAAAAGCTGCCAACTGGTGGCATTACCACAAGCTGTACGTTGGCATTGCGGTCATCGCCGTGGTGCTGGTGGTGTGGATGGTGCACGATGTTGTTACCCAGGTGCGGCCGGACTACCGCGTTGGCTATGTGGGCAGCAGCAACTTGCCGACAGATACGGTAACGGCCCTGGAAAACACGCTGGCCGCCTACTGTGATGACCGCAATGGCGACGGCAAGGTGGTAGTGGAGCTGGTGCAGTATAACCTGGATTTTGATTCCGAGAGCGAAAACACCGATGCATACACCCAGATGGCTGGTGTGACCCGGCTTTCGGCGGAGTTATCCAGTGAGGATGGGCCTTACATCTTTATCATGCAGGATACCGATTACGCGCAGCAGTTTGCGGAAACCACCGGCGCTTTGCAGTACCTGGACGGCACCATGCCCGACACGGAGAATGTGGATGAAAATGATAATGTGATCGTGGACTGGACCAAGATGGTTTACCGCTGGACGGACTGTCCGGCTCTGGCCGGTCTGGATTTGGGCACCTACACCGGCCTGACGATGGTGGATGACCTCCAGGGCGAAAACCAGGACATCATGAAAAACACCTACATAGGCCGCCGCGCGTATTATACCGACAAAACCGCGCTGGAAAGCGAAACCTATGATGCCCTGTGGAACATCTTGACCGCGGGTGCCGTTTCCACCGTGGGGCAGCAGTGATGCGCTACCGCCCGGTAAAAAAGCCGGCCCCCATGCCGGAAAACCCCTACCACCGCATCTTTACCCCCATGCCAAGCTTTGAGGATCTGGTGCGGAAGGCGAGGGAAGAAGAGAAAACGAAGAAAAAATTAGAAATTAGGAATGAGCAATGAGCAATTACGCACGGGCCGAAATGCCCGCTGTGTACAGCTATACCGAATTTACTAATTGCTAATTTGTAGCAGGGCTTCGGCCCTGCTTTTTTGCTTTTTTTGATGGTGCCCTATTGCGATACAGACCGTTTTATAGTATAGTAAAACATGAATAACCATGGAATGTGAGGAACCTGTCTATGGATCAGTTGCAGCAGGCCCGTGCGCAGATTGACGAGATCGACGCAAAGATGGCCGCATTGTTTGAACAGCGTATGCAGGCAGTGGGCCAGGTGGCACAGTACAAGGCGCGCACCGGCAAACAGGTGTTTGACCCGGCACGCGAAGCCCTTGTGCTGGAAAAGAATACCGCCCGCGTGCAGAACCCGGAACTTCAGCCCTATTACCGCGAATTTTTGAAAAAAGCGCTGGCGGTTTCCCGCGCGTACCAGCATGTTCTGATTGGGCAGGATGTTGCCGCCTACCAGGGGGTGGAGGGCGCGTGGTCCCACATTGCGCTGCGTCAGCTGTTCCCCTTTGCCAAGGCACAGGCGTACTCCACCTGGAACGAGGTGGTGGAAGCCGTGGAGCGGGGCGATGCTTACTGCGGCGTTCTGCCGTTTGAAAATTCCAACGCGGGCGATGTTTCCGCTGTGCTGGACCTGCTGTATGCCCACCCCGGCCTGAAAGTAGCCCGCATGTGCGACCTGCCCATCCGGCAGGACCTGCTGGCGCTGCCGGGCGCGCAGCTGAGCGAGATCAAAACGGTCATCAGCCACCAGCAGGCGCTGGCGCAGAGTGGGCCATTCTTGAAACTGCACCACTTTGCCACCAAAGCCTGGGGCAACACAGCGGATGCCGCCCGCTATGTGGCGGAACAGGGCGACCAAACCCTGGCAGCTATCGCTTCCGCCGAAACAGCCAAGCTGTACGGGCTGCAGATTTTGGCCGAGGGCGTGAACGAGGACGGCGACAACACCACCCGCTTTATCGTGATTGAAAAAGAGGGCGCCCAGCGGCAGCCGATCGCCGCCGCACCGGGGCAGCGGCTTTCGATGCTGTTTACGGTGGACCACAAGCCGGGGCGGCTGGCGCGGGTGATCCAGATCATCGGCGAGCGCGGCTTTAACATGGAAACCATCAAAAGCCGTCCGTTGCCCCATGTTCAGTTTGAATATTATTTTTATGTTCAGCTTGTCTGCCCGGCAAATGCCGCAACGGACGATTGCGCCAAGCTGGTGCATGAGCTGGAAAACGTGTGCCGCACGGTGCGGATACTGGGTGTATTTGACCTGTAAATGACGGAAAAACACGGGAGGAATTGTTATGAAATTGACCATGCAGCTTGGCAGCCGCAGCTATGATATCATCCTGAAAAGCGGGTGCCTGGCCAACCTGTACCAGTTTGCCAATGTTGCCAACCGCAAGGTGTTTATCCTGACGGATTCCGGCGTACCGGAGCAGTATGCCCAGACCGTGCTGGCCCAGTGCCCCAATGGAATGGTGTACACTGTGCCCCAGGGCGAAGCCAGCAAAAGCCTGAAAGTGTATGGCCAGGTGCTGCAGGCCATGCTGGAGTTCAACATGACCCGCAAGGACCTGCTGGTGGCCGTCGGCGGCGGCGTTGTGGGGGATTTGGGCGGGTTCTGCGCGGCATCTTATATGCGCGGCATTGATTTTGTCAACTGCCCCACCACCACCCTTTCCCAGATCGATTCCTCCATTGGCGGCAAAACCGCCATTGACCTGGGCGAAACCAAAAACATTGTTGGCGCTTTCTGGCAGCCCAAGGTGGTGCTGGTGGATTTTGATGCCCTGGCAACGCTGCCCCGCCGCCACTTTGTCAACGGCCTGGCGGAGGCCATCAAGGCGGGTCTGATTGCTGACCCGGAGCTGTTTGCCCTGTTTGAGTGTGAACACCCCGAAGAAAACATTGAGCGCATCATCTACCGTTCCCTGCGCGTGAAGAAGAACGTGGTGGAAAACGATGAGCACGAGCAGGGCCAGCGCGCCTGCCTGAACTTTGGCCATACCATCGGCCATGGCATTGAGGCTGTTAAGGGGGTGCGCGGCCGCCGCACCAACGGCCTGTTCCATGGCGAGTGCGTGGCGCTTGGCATGCTGCCTATGATCGAGGATAAATCCCTTGTGCGCCGCACCCGCGCCATCTACCGCACTTTGGGCCTGCCCACCCGCACGGGTGTGGACAAAAATAAGGTGCTGAGCTATATGCAGCACGACAAAAAGAGCGCGGGCAGCACCATTACCGTCATCAAGGTGCCCGGCCTGGGCTGCTGGCGCGCCGATAAGATTCCCATGACCGAACTGCCCGCCCTGCTTGGCATCAAGGAAAACGAGGACTGAGCCGATGAAAAATACCTTTGGCAATGCATTGGGTCTGACCATTTTTGGCGAAAGCCACGGTGCCGCCGTCGGCGCTGTGCTGGACGGCCTGGCCGCAGGGTTGCCGGTGGATGAAGCGTACATCGCCGAGCGGATGGACCGCCGCCGCGCCCGCGGAGATGGGCTTTCCACCTCCCGCACCGAGCCGGATGTGGTGGAGTTTTTGAGCGGTGTGGTCAACGGCCATACCACCGGCACCCCCATCACCATGATGATCCGCAACACCAACACCCGCAGCGGAGATTATGCAAAAACGGCGGATCTGCTGCGCCCCGGCCACGCGGATTACACGGCATATGCCAAATATGAAGGCTGGCAGGATGCCCGCGGCGGCGGCCACTTTTCCGGCCGCATCACCGCAGCCAGCGTGGCTGCGGGTTCGATCTGTGAGCACATTCTGGCACAGCGCGGTATTAAGGTGTATACCCACATTGCCCGCTGTGCCGGGGTGGAGGATGCTCCGCTTTCCAGCTCTGCCGGTTTGATTATGGCGGAACCACAGCCGGGCCATTTTGCCCTGTTGGACCCCGAAAAAGAAGCCCCCATGCAGGCAGCCATCCGCGCAGCCGGGGCCGAGGGCGACAGCGTGGGCGGTATTCTGGAAACTGTCATCACCGGGGTGCCCGCGGGCATCGGCGAACCGTTCTTTGACAGTGTGGAAAGTGAGATCGCCCACCTGGCGTTTGCCATCCCCGCTGTCAAAGGCATTGAGTTTGGCGCGGGCTTTGCCTTTGCGGACCTGCGCGGCTCCCAGGCAAACGACCCGTTTACCATGCGGGACGGCAAAGTGGTAACGGCCACCAACAAAAACGGCGGCATCAACGGCGGCATTGCCAACGGCATGCCCATTGTGTTCCGCACGGCGGTAAAGCCCACCCCCAGCATTTATAAAGAACAGGATACCGTGGATTATATCGCAAAGGCAGATGCAAAACTGCAGATCAAGGGCCGGCACGACCCCTGCATTGTGCCCCGTGCTGCTGTGGTGCAGAACACTCTGGCAGCATTTGCCGTGCTGGACCTGCTGACCGTGCGTTACGGTACGCTGGGGCAAAAGTAATACAGCCAAAGCAAACAGAAAGGAAGCGCAACATGGAATACGGTCTGATCGGAGCCAAACTGGGCCACAGCTATTCCAAAATCATCCATGAGGCCGTGTGCGGCTATTCCTATGAGCTGCATCCGCTGCCCACGGAGGAAGAAGCCCATGCCTTTATGCAGGCAAAGGCGTTCAAAGCCATCAATGTTACCATCCCGTACAAAAAGCTGGTCATCCCATATTGTGATGAGGTGGAACCACGTGCGGCGGCCATCGGCGCAGTGAACACCGTGGTCAACCGGGATGGCAAGCTGTATGGCTATAATACGGATTATACCGGCTTTGCCTACCTGGCCCGCTGCCACGGCGTGAAGTTTGCCGGGGCTGTGGTGCTGGTGCTGGGCACCGGCGGCACCCACAACACCGTCACGGCTGTCTGCCAGGACGCCGGAGCCAAACAGGTGCTGACCGCCAGCCGCACCGGCAAGGACGGTGCCCTGACCTATGAGGAAGCCCAGCAGCACCCGGAAATCAATATCATTATCAACACCACCCCGGCGGGCATGTACCCCAACAACGGCAGCTGCCTGCTGGACCTGCATGCCTTCCCCAAGCTGGAAGCCGTGCTGGACTGCGTTTATAACCCGTTCCGCACCGAACTTTTGCTCCGTGCGGAGGAACTTGGCGTGCCCGCCTACTGTGGGTTCGAGATGCTGGTGGCGCAGGCAGTGTACGCGGCGGAGCACTTTACCGGCCAAAAGCTGCCGGAAGCCGTGATCGCTGACACTCACCGCAAGCTCAAGCGAGATCTTTCCAACGTGGCCATCATCGGAATGCCGGGCTGCGGCAAGTCCACCATCGGGCGTGCCTTGGCCAAAACGCTGGGCAAAACCTATGTGGATCTGGATGAAGTGATCGAGAAAAACACCGGAATGCCCATCCCGGATATCTTTGCGCGTGAAGGCGAGGCATCGTTCCGCAAGTACGAATCTCAGGCTGTGGCAGAGATCAGCAAGCAGACACGGCAGGTCATCTCCTGCGGCGGCGGGGTGATCAAAACACCGGGCAACGCCCGCACCCTGCGCCAGAACGGCCCTGTGCTGTGGGTGCAACGCCCGGTCGAACGGCTGGCAACCGGCGGGCGACCGCTTTCCACCGGGCTGGACGCCCTGCGCAAGATGGAAGCCGAGCGGATGCCGCTTTACCGCGCAGCGTCCGATGCCGCGGTGGATAACACCGGCCGCCTGGAAAACACAGTAGAAACCGCCGTGCAGGCGTTTGAAACAACATTTGATGCCTGAACGGCACGAAAGAGGGGAACACCGTGGAAGCAACCGTTGCAGCCATTGAACCGGGCCGCCTGGCCGGAACCGCTGCCGTGCCGCCCAGCAAAAGCGCGGCACACCGCGCTGTGGTGTGCGCGGCCCTGGCCGCCGGTACCAGCCACATTGGCAATGTGGAATTTTCGCAGGATATTCTGGCCACGTTGGGGGCTGCCCAGCAGCTGGGGGCCAAGGTGGAGCGGGGCGAGCATGAGCTGACCATTACCGGCCGCGGCAATGCGGACGGTTTTGCCACCATTACCCGCCCGGTGTTCTGCAACGAAAGCGGCAGCACACTGCGGTTTATCCTGCCGCTGTTCAGCCTGACGGCCCAAAAAGTGCGCTTTACCGGCGCAGGCCGCCTGATGCAGCGCCCGCAGGAAATTTATGCCCAGCTGTTTGAGCGCCAGGGGCTGCGTTTTGAACAGAACGAACAGGGCATTACGATTTTTGGCCGCCTGTGCCCCGGTACCTTTACGCTGCCGGGCAATGTGTCCAGCCAGTTCATCAGCGGGCTGCTGTTTGCCACCCCGTTGATGGAAGCCCCCAGCACCATTGAGGTGCGCGCTCCCTTTGAAAGCCGCAGCTATGTGGACCTGACCACAGACGCGATGCAGAAATTTGGCGTTAAAGTTTCGGTCCGCGCCCGCAAGGATGGCTCCGCCACCTACAAAGTGGCAGCGCCGCAGCATTATGCGGCAGCAGACATGGATGTTGAAGGCGATTACAGCCAGGCGGCGTTTTTGGCCGTGCTGGGCAGCACTGTGGGCGGCATTACGATAACGGGTCTGCCCTCCGGTTCCCACCAGGGAGATCGGGTGATCCTGGATATCTTAAAGCAGTGCGGCGCAAAGTTTGAGCGCAGCGGCAGCCATGTGACCTTCCATCGCAGCCTGCTGAAGGCGGTGGAGATCGACCTGGCCGATTGCCCAGACCTTGGCCCGGTGCTCATCGCACTGGGGTGCTTCTGCAGCGGCACCACCATCATCCGCAACGCCGGGCGGCTGCGCATTAAAGAGTGTGACCGCATTGCCGCTATGCAGGAAGAGCTTGCCAAGATGGGCGGCACGGTAAAAGCGGACGGCGATACCCTGACAATTGAGGGCTGCGCCCTGCACAAGCCCACGGCGCCGCTGAACGGCCATAACGACCACCGCATTGTAATGGCAATGGCCGTTGCTGCCCTGGCCGCAGGCCAGCCGGCGGTCATCGAGGGGGCCAACGCGGTCAACAAAAGCTGGCCGGATTTCTTTGAGGTCATCAAGGGCCTGGGGGCCCATGTAACAAATCAGGGGTGAAAGCAAAATGGACGGGATGGATAAAAACAAAACGTTTTTAATTGTGGGCCTGGGCCTGCTGGGCGGCAAATATGCCCAGGTGCTCAGCCAGAAAGGCTACCGCGTGACCGGCATTACCCACAGCCAGAGCACGCTGGATTATGCGCTGGAACACGCCTATATCTGCGAGGGCCGCAACGAAAACTTTGACGACCTGGTGCAGAACGCGGATTACATCATCTTTGGCCTGTACCCCACTGTGCTGCTGGAATGGGTCAAGCAGTACGGCCACCTGGTCCGCCCCGGCACGCTGGTAACCGATGTTTCCGGCGTAAAGCGCGGCGTGGTGGAGCCGGTGCAGCAGATGCTGCCGGAGGGCGTGGAGTTCATTGCCAGCCACCCCATGGCCGGCCGTGAGACCAGCGGCGTGGCCCACAGTGCCGAGGTAAACTTTGCCCCGGCAAACTTTATCATTACCCCCACCGAAAAAAACACCCCGGAAGCCATTGAATGGTGCCGTACCCTGGCCCGCACACTTGGGTTTGCCCGCATTAGCGTGCTCAGCCCGGCAGAGCATGACCACATGATCGGCTATGTCAGCCAGCTGTGCCATGCCATTGCCGTCAGCCTGATGTGCGCCAGCGATAACACCGAACTTGCCAAGTATACCGGGGACTCTTTCCGCGACCTGACCCGCATTGCGCACATCAACGATAAAATGTGGGCGGAGCTGTTCTTGTGGAACAAGGATAACCTGATTAGTGAAATCGATATGTTCAGTGATGCACTTGCCACCATGCGCCAGAAACTGGTGGATGACGACCGCGAAGGGCTGGAAAAAATGTTCCGCCTTTCCACCGAGCGCCGCAAGGCATTTGATAAAAAATAACCGGGAAGCCGGTCTGTTTTGCCGGAAGGGAGGCGGCCTTTATGCCCCGTAAAGAAGGACAAAAATTAAAGCTGCTTACGTTGTTGGAAATTTTTGTGCGGGAAACTGACGAAAAGCACCCCATCAGTGTGCCGCGCATGGTAGAACTGCTGAAAGAGCGCGGCATTGTGGCAGAGCGCAAAAGCGTGTATGACGATATCCAGACCCTGAACGAAATGCCGGATACCCCCTTTGAGATCGTGCAGCAGCGCGGCCGCGGGGGCGGGTATTATATGGTGGATACCCCGTTTGAACTGGCGGAGCTGAAACTGCTGGTGGACGCTGTGTATGCCAGCAAGTTCATCACCGCGCGCAAAAGCAAGGTGCTGATCGAAAAGCTGGGACGGTTCACCTCCCGCTACCGCCAGGAGGAGCTGGACCGCAAGGTGCTGGTTTCCGGCCGGGTGAAAAGCCAGGAGGAAAAGATCCTTTACAGCGTGGATACCCTGCACAGCGCCATCACCGCGGGCAACCAGGTGCGGTTCAAATACTGTGACTGGGACCTGCAAAAGCAGATGGTGCCCCGTCATGAAGGCCAGCTGTACACCGTCAGCCCCTGGGTGATGGTGTGGGAAAACGGAAACTATTATATGATCGCCTATACCGAAGGCCGTCTGAAGCATTACCGCGTGGATAAAATGCGCAAGGTGGAGCTGCTGCCGGATACCGAACGTGAAGGCGCTGAGGAATACGCCGAATTTGACGTAAACCAGTATATGCAGCAGATGTTTGATATGTTCAACGGCCCGGTGCGCAAAGTGACCATGCGGTGCGAAAACCGCCTAGCCGGGGCGATGATCGACCGGTTTGGCACGGGGGTTACCCTGGTGCGCAACCCGGATGGCGACCACTTTAATGTGGTGGTAAATGTGCAGGTCAGCCCCCGGTTTTACGGCTGGGTGGCCGGCTTTGGCACAGGGATCGAAATTCTGGACCCACCCAGCGTGCGTGCAGAAATGAAGAAAAAGCTGGATGAGCTGGAGGGCCTTTACCGCTGATGCAGACAGCAAAACAAAAGCTCAAACGCGCAGCACCGTGGCTGTTTTTGCTGCTGGTGCTGGCCGGGCTTGCCGCAGTGCGCGGTCTTGCCGCCAATTATGAGATCGGGTACGAGATCATGAACGGCGACTTCCAGAATTATAACCCGGTGCGCCACCTGCTGGCCGGGCAGGTACCTTATCGTGATTTTACCGTCTACCTTGGTGCGGGCGAGCTGTACAGCGTGGGCGGTTTGCTGCTGGTGCTGGGCAACAGCTTTGGCCGCAGCATGTTTGCCACAAACTTTTGCACCTGGTTCTATTTTGAGCTGCTGGTGCTGGCGGTCTGCCTGGTGGTCATCGGCACTGCCCGTGCGGCCCGCGCGGCAGCGCTGGCGCTGTGCAGCGTGTTTTTTGCCTATGTGCAGGGGGCAAACCTGCCGTTTGCCGGTCAGGTGAACACCCTGCTGAGCTATGCCGCCGCCAACGGCAACAGCGCCCGCATGATGCGCTCCGCCGCTTTAACACTGGCGGTACTGGTCATCCTGCTGGGACTGCATTTCTGGCAGCAGGATACAAGCAGGCGGCTGTTGGCCCCGGCGGTGCTGGTTCCCTTTGCCGCAGGCTTTTTTGTGCCTTGGAGCAATGACATGGGCGGCGCTGCCTATATTTCCATTGCGCTGGGGTATGGGCTGTATCTCATCCGGCAGTATCGCAGTTCCATCGGTAAAATTGTGGTGCAGACACTGCGCTACATCGTTACCAGTGTGGTGGGGCTTGGCGTTTCGGTGCTGCTCATCAGCTGGGGGCACCCGCTGGCCTGGCTGCGCCAGACCCGCGGAACCAGCGCTTACCAGACTTGGTATTACGGCAATACCCTCAGCGACCGGGTGTGCAGCGTGGCAGACCTGCACTGGCCGGGCGCGGCAGTGTTCTGCCTTGCGGCGGCACTGGCGTTTGCCATCGGTATTTTTGTCTGCCGCAGCAAACGCTCTGCTGTGTTGGCGGCCGGGGGCTTTGCCCTGACACTGGGCATGGTGCTGTGGAACCTGCTGTACGGCATGGTCAGTGCCTCCAACAATGGGCCCACGGGCGGCGCGGCGGCACTGGCTGCCGTACTGGCTCCGGCGTGTATCATCAAAGCGGTGCTGTTGGTTTGCCAAAAGGTAAGCTTTCCGCAGGTTGCAGCGCACATTGTGCCCGCAGGCTGTGCGGTGCTGGGGGCCGCTGTGCTGGCCGTCGGCATGGCCGGGCAGGTGCAGACCCGCATTGGCGGGCACGAGGGCTATACCTTTGTGCCGGAGCTGGGCGGCTGGATCGGCGACCAGGCCGAAAAGCTGGCAACCGAAAAGGAACTGACGGCGGGCAAGCGGCTGTTTGGCACCTATTCCAGCGCGCTGGAAGCCATGACTGGCCAGCTGCAGCCTACCGGCACGGATTACATCATCCATGCCCTGGGGGATCGCCAACGCCTGGCGTACCTGCAAACCTTCCAGCAGGGGAATTTTGACATTGTTGTGACCCCCAGCCCCAAGGTGGCCCCGCCGGAGCGGTGGAGCCGCAACGCCAACTGGTGGTTCTACCGGGAGCTGTACCGTTACTGGCAGCCGGTGGCAAACACCTTCCAGTCCGGCGGCATGCACCTTTTCTGGGAGCGCACCGGAACCGATAACAATCTGAACGTGGAAACCACGACCGCTGCCACCCTGCAGGGAGATGGCACTGTGCTGGTGACCGTAACGGCGGCGGACGCGGATTTTTGCGGTGTGGCGGATGTAACGCTGCACTATGGGCTGGTCAGCTCTGACAGCATGGACCACCCGTTTGACCGGCAGTTCCTGCATGTGACCTGTGTGACGGAAAACGAACTCTGCGCCGCCGCGGAACGCGACACCAACCAGGGCGATTTCTACCTGCCCACCGACCGCGACAGTTACGAGGTGCCTATCACCATTTCCAACGGTGTGGGGCAAATTCTGCTGACGACAAAATCCGGCAGCGGCACCGTGTACCCGCAGGTAAACGCAGTTGAAGTGAATGCGACGTATCAGGATTGGGAGTACTTCTTCGAGTAACGCGGAAAAAACTGCAGGTCCGGCAGCGGGAGTGGAAAGTTGTAAAATCTGCTTCAGCGCCGCAGCAAAACCGCCGTTGGTTGAAACCGGATGGATTTTATGATATACTAAAATGATTGAAATATGGCGTACAGAGAGGGGGCAGCAGGATTGCTCAGTGAAAATCAGCGTATCAGGGGCTTGATCAGCAGTGTGATTGATATTGTGCTGCTGATTGCCGCATACCTGCTGGCCAATTTCCTGCGCTTTAACTGGCTGCCTTTTTTTGAGGAGGGCGGCGCCGGCCCGGCACTGGATATTGCCCGCAGCCCTATGGTTGCCCTGGGGTGGGCAGGCTACGCCGTGGTGATGGTGCTGCTCTATTGGAGCCGCGGGCTGTATAACCCCTCACGCCTTCGGGGGCTGTGGCAGCGCAGCACCACCATTGCGTTCGGCAACGCGCTGGGCGTGGTGGGCTTTATGGCGCTGCTCTTCGTTTTCCGCCTGCAAAACTTCTCCCGCGGGGTCATGCTGCTGCTGTACGGGTTCAGCACCGGCTTTTTGATCTTCAAGCGGATGATCAAGCGCTGGTATGACCGTGCCCGCAACCGGAAAGGGGAGGACCTGCGCCATATCTTGCTGGTCGGCGGCGGCGATATGGCTGCCAAGTACCTGCTGGCACTCGAACATAACCCGTATTATGGCTTCCATGTGGATGGCTACCTGGCGCCTTATGCCAACCCGGACCTGGATGTGCGCTACCTGGGCGGATATGACAAAATGGAAGTCACGCTGGATGAACCCGGCATTGACGAGGTGGTGGTGGCCCTGGATGCCGCCGAGATGCACATGCTGACCCGCGCCTTTGCCGCCTGCGATAAGCACGGCACCCGCATTACCATGGTGCCGTTTTATAACGATTACCTGCCCGCCCGCCCCACCATTGATGTGCTGGGCGATTGTAAGCTCATCAACATCCGGCAGACGCCGTTTGATAATATCCTGAACGCCTTTATCAAGCGCGCCATGGATGTGGTGGGCAGCCTGGTGCTGATCGTGCTCACCAGCCCCATCATGCTGGGGGTAGCCATCGGTGTCAAGCTGTCCAGCCCTGGGCCGATCATCTTTAAGCAGGAGCGCGTGGGGCTGAACAAACGCCCTTTTATGATGTATAAGTTCCGCTCCATGCGGGTGAACGCCGCCGAGGATTCGGCCTGGAGCACCAACAGCGACCCGCGCAAAACGCGGTTCGGCAGCATTATCCGCAAATTCAGCCTGGATGAACTGCCGCAGTTTTTCAATGTATTAAAAGGGGATATGAGCCTGGTTGGCCCGCGGCCAGAGATCCCGTTCCATGTAGAGCATTTTAAGGAAGAAATTCCCCGTTACCTGGTGCGCCAGCAGGTGCGCCCCGGCCTGACCGGCTGGGCGCAGATCAACGGCCTGCGCGGTGACACTGATATTGCGGAGCGTATCCGTTATGATATCTGGTACATCGAAAACTGGACCGTTGCACTGGATATCAAAATTTTGTTCCGCACTGTGTTTGGCGGCAAAATGGTCAACGATGAAAAGATCCAGTAACCAACCAAAGGAGGGCTGAGGATGAAAAACGGCAAGCCGAAGGTAGCCATTGTGCATGACTGGCTGGTGGCATACGCCGGTGCAGACCGCGTGGTGGACTGTATGCACCATGTTTTCCCTGATGCACCCATCTATACCCTCGTCTATGACGAAAACAACATGCCTGCGTGGTTCAAGGATTATGATATCCGCACCACCTATCTCCAAAAGCTGCCTTTTGCCACCAAGCTGTACCGTGCCATGCTGCCGTGGATGCCCCGCGCGTTTGAAGCACTGGATCTTTCGGAATACGATATGGTCATTTCGTCCTGCTCTTCCTGCAGCAAGGGCGTGATCACCCGGCCGGACGCCGTGCATATCTGCTACTGCCATACGCCCACCCGCTATGTCTGGGATTTTTATTATACCTACCGCAACAATGCCAACGCGCTGGTGCGGGCGGTCATGCCCGGCCAGATGCTCAAGCTGCGCCAGTGGGATAAGTGCGCCGCGGACCGGGTGGACTATTTTATCGCCAACTCGCATTATATTGCCAAGCGCATCAAAAAATATTACCGGCGCGACAGTGATGTGATCTACCCCTGCGTGCATATCAACGAAGAACCCTTTGTGCCCAAAGAGGATTTTTACCTTGTGGTGGGCCGCTTTACCTGGTACAAGCGGATTGACCTGGCTGTGGCAGCCTGCACCAAGCTGAACAAGCCGCTGATCGTGATCGGCGGCGGCGGCGAGGGCGACAAACTGCGCGCCATGGCTGGCCCGACCATCCGCTTTTTGGGTGGCGGCCTGAGCGACGAAGAGGTGCGCGGCTATTATCTGCGCGCCAAGGCGTTCCTGTTCCCCGGTGAGGAGGATTTTGGCATTACCCCTGTGGAAGCCCAGAGCGCAGGCACCCCGGTGCTGGCCTTTGGCCGCGGCGGCGCCTGTGAGACTGTGCTGGACGGCAAAACCGGCCTGCTGTTTGACGAGCAGACACCCGAAAGCCTGGAAGCCTGCATCCAGAAGTTTGAGACCGAAGGCGTGGCTTATCCCCCACAGCAGATCCGGGAACACAGCCGCAGCTTCAGCGAGCAGCGCTTTGAGGACGAGCTGCGGGATTACTGCACCCGCCGCTATGCGGACTGGCAGCGTGAGCTGGAAGCCTGCTCTCACCACGAAACCGCCAAGGAGGCCGAAGAGTGAACCCCATTGTGATCAATGGCACAGTGCTGTGTGACCCCATCACGGGCATTCCGCGCTTTGTGTATGAAGTTGTGACCCGGCTGGACCCCCTGCTGGAGGGCACCGGCCTGGATGTGCGGCTGTGCTACCGGGACGATGGCCGCCCGCTGCACCTGCCCGAACTGAAAAACATCAAAATTGTTCCGCTCAAGGCCATTAAGTATAGTTACAATCTGGTGGTGCTGCCGCGCTACCTGTGCAAACACCACGCCTTTTACGTTGGCCTTGCCAGCGATATGCTCATGACCCGCCGCAGCGTGGTGGTGCTGCATGATATCCGCCCCCTGGTAATGAAAACCGACCGTGCATTTTTCCGCTTCAAGTTCTGGTTCCACTGCCTTTCCACCAAATGGTTTGCCCGGTGGGTGTTCACCGTCAGTGATAACCAGCGCCACCTGATCAGCGAGCGGTTGGGCATCCCACTGGATAAGATCGGTGTGACCTATAACGGCTGGGAGCATCTGCAGAACGTCCAGCCGGACATAACGGTGTTTGACAAGCTGCCTGGCGTGAAGAAAAAAGAATACTATTACGCACTGGGAAGCCTGGCCGGGCACAAAAACTTTAAGTGGGTGCGCGAGGTTGCCGCCCGCAACCCGGATAAAACCTTTGTTGTGGCCGGCGGCAAGGACCTTGCTGCCTTTGGCAGCGCCGAAGCAGATGCTGCTAAAAATACCAGCAATATCTTTTACCCCGGCTATGTGACGGATGGCCAGAACAAAGCGCTGATGCAGAATTGCAAAGGCTTTTTGCACCCCGCTGTGTTTGAAGGGTTCGGCATTCCGCCGCTGGAAGCGCTCAGCCTGGGGGCACCCATCGCCCTGGCCCGTGCCAGCTGCCTGCCGGAGCTGTATGGCGATACCGCCCGCTACTTTGACCCCTATGACTATGATGTGGACCTTGACGCGCTGTTTGCCAAGCCTGCGGCCCCGCCGGACAGGGTGCTGGCCAAGTACAGCTGGGAGAAAACCGCACGGTTCTGGCTGGACGAGATCAAAAAGTGCGCGGAAGCGTAAGAGCAGTTGGGACAGCCCCCGAAAAATAGAAGCACATAACGGTTCGGCAGGGTGGGGCTGCCTCGCCCTGCAGGATAGGGAAATACCTCTTACGCAGGGGAACATGCGGTGCGCCTACGCTGTGCACAGATGTTACGTGCATCAAGCTGTATAACCCACCCCGTAGGGGCGCACGTTGTGCGCCCGCTGCATACCCCAAAATCACGCACCTGAAACACAAAAATCTACCCGCAAAAGGGAAGTGAATATCATTGGATAAAATAGCAGTTCTTATCCCCTGTTATAACGAATCTCAGACAGTACAAAAGGTTGTGATGGATTTCCACCGCGTTCTGCCGGAAGCTACGATCTATGTGTACGATAACAACTCTACCGATGGCACGGCAGAGCTGGCCCGCACAGCCGGTGCCGTGGTGCGCCACGAATACCAGCAGGGCAAAGGCAACGTCATCCGCCGCATGTTCCGCGAAATTGACGCCGAAGCCTATATCATGGTGGACGGCGACGATACCTACCCGGCGGAAGCGGCCCCGGAAATGGTCAATGCCGTCACCGAACATCAGGCTGATATGGTGGTGGGGGATCGGCTTTCCTCCACCTATTACACCCAGAACAAACGCCCGTTCCACAATTTTGGAAACGACCTGGTGCGGTTTTTTACCAACAACCTCTTCGGCGGCCAAATCAAGGATATCATGACGGGCTACCGTGCGTTCAGCTACCAGTTTGTCAAAACCTACCCGGTGCTGAGCCGCGGCTTTGAAATCGAGACCGAAATGACCATCCACGCCCTGCACCGCAACATGCAGGTGGAGAATGTGATCATTGACTATCGTGACCGCCCCGCAGGCAGCGAAAGTAAGCTGAATACCTATTCGGACGGCTTCCGCGTGCTGCGCACCATTGCACGGCTGTATAAAAACTACCGCCCGTTCGGCTTTTTCAGCACCCTGGCTGCGGTGCTTGGCATTATCAGCCTGTGCTTTTTGGCCCCTGTTCTGGGCGAATATTTTGCCACCGGCCTTGTGCCGCGCTTCCCTACGCTGATCGTGTGTGCCTGCGTACTGGTGGCGGCGCTTTTGCTGTTTATTTCCGGCGTGATCCTTTCCAGCCAGCTGACAAAGGATGACCGCGATTTTGAATTCCACCTGCAGCAGGTGCAGCAGTGGAAAAACCGTTCCGCTGATCCGTTCAGCCATTCTGCCAAATAACAAGGAGGTTCCCCATGAAACAGTATGATTACCTGATCGTCGGCGCTGGTCTGTTTGGCGCAGTGTTTGCACAGCAGGCTACCAAGGCAGGCAAAAGCTGCCTGGTGATCGATAAGCGCGACCACATTGCCGGCAATATCTACACCGAAAATGTTGAGGGCATCAATGTCCACCGCTATGGCGCACATATCTTCCATACCAACAATAAAGAAGTGTGGGACTATGTGAACCAGTTCGCTGTGTTCAACCGCTATACCAACTCTCCGGTGGCAAACTATAAGGGCGAACTGTACAACCTGCCGTTCAACATGAACACCTTCAACAAGATGTGGGGCGTTGTGACCCCCGCCGAGGCCGAGGCAAAGATCGAGGAGCAGCGCGCTGCCCACTTTACCGCCGAGCCCAAAAACCTGGAGGAGCAGGCCATCAACCTGGTCGGCACCGATATTTACGAAAAGCTGGTCAAGCACTATACCGAAAAGCAGTGGGGCCGCCCCTGCACTGAGCTGCCGGCGTTCATCATCAAGCGCCTGCCGGTGCGCCTGATTTTTGATAACAACTACTTCAATGCGCTGTATCAGGGTATTCCCAACGGCGGCTACACCCAGATGGTGGCCAACATGCTGCAGGGTGTGGAAGTTCGCCTGGGTGTGAACTACCTGGCTAACAAGGCTGAACTGGATGCTCTGGCTGACCGTGTGATCTACACCGGCCCCATTGACGCTTATTTTGATTACTCCCTGGGCACCTTGCAGTACCGCAGCGTTCGTTTTGAAACCGAAACGCTGGACTGCCCCAACTATCAGGGCAACGCTGTCATCAACTACACCGATGCCGAAACCCCGTACACCCGCATCATTGAGCACAAGCACTTTGAGTTCGGCTCCACCGAGCCGGGCACCAAGACGGTCATCAGCCGCGAATACTCCGCTGAGTGGAAGCCGGGCGACGAGCCGTACTACCCGGTCAACGATGACAAGAACAGCGCCCTGTACGCCAAGTACAAGGCACTGGCCGATGCCGAGCCGCACGTTGTGTTCGGCGGCCGCCTGGGCGAGTATAAGTACTATGATATGGACAAGGTAATTGAAAGCGCGCTGGCCTGCGTTGCTGTGCAGATGGATAAGATCAACCAGTACAAAGCATAAGGCAGGCGTAAACCAGGATTTATAGCAAAACCGCATGATTCCAAATACCGCTGCGGCGGGAATGATGCGGTGCAATTTGAGATAAAGGACAAAGCAATGACGGAATTGAGTGTTTCCATCCTGTCTGCCGATCTGGCCAACCTTGCCGCCGAAACGGCCGATTCTATGGTGTGCGGTGCAGACATGGTGCATTTTGATGTGATGGACGGCCACTTTGTACCCAACATCACCTATGGCGCGCCGGTGCTGAAATGCCTGAAAAAGGCCGTGCCGGAAGCATTTTATGATGTTCACCTGATGATCTCCGACCCTGCACGCTATGCACAGGATTTTGCGGCAGCAGGGGCAAACCTGATCAATTTCCACATTGAAGCTGTGCCCAACCATGTGGGGCAGACCATTGCCGCTGTGCGGGAGACTGGGTGCCTGGTGGGCCTGACCATCAGCCCGTCTACCCCGCCGCAGGCAGTGTTCCCCTACCTGGATGAACTGGACCTGGTGCTGGTCATGGGGGTGGAGCCCGGCTTTGGCGGGCAGAAGTTCATCCCCACAACCGTCAGCCGTGTGGCAGCCATCAAGGCAGAGTGCAACCGGCGCGGTGTTTCCCCCCACATTGAGGTGGACGGCGGTATTAACACCGAAACCGCCTCCCTGTGCGCCCAGGCCGGAGCCAGTGTGCTGGTCATGGGCAGCGCGTTCTTTAAGGCGCAGGACCGTGCCGCGCTGGCCAAACAGGTTCGGGCGCTGTAACCCCCAAAGGAGTATCCATGCCAAAACGTCATGATAAGATCACCAAAAGTGTAAACTATGATTATTATTGGGACATTTTGTTTTGCACTGTCCCGCTTTTGGCGGTCAGTTGTTTTTATTACGGGGCGCGCCCGCTGCTGATGATGGCGGCCGGGCTGCTGACTGCGTATGTGGCGGACTGTGTTGTTACCCCGCTGCATGCGGCGGGCTACCGCGCACATGAGCCTTCCAGCGAAGCTTTTGCTGCGCTGATTGTGCTGATGATGCCGGCTTCGGCCCCGTATTATATGGTGGTCACGGCAACGATCATTGCCGTGCTTGTCAAAGAAGCGTTCGGCGGAGAGGGGCACTATCCCTTCCACCCGGCGGCGGTGGGATTGGTGGCGGCAACGCTGGCATGGCCGCGAGTCATGTCGTCCTACCCGGCACCGGGTACAGTGCTGGCACTTTTCAGCAGCACCGGAGTGGTGCTGACCCAAGGCAACAACACCACCCTGTCTGCCGGCGGCCTGCCGTCTGACAGTACCATCAACCTGTTGACCGGTAATGTGGCTGGGCCGCTGGGCTGCTGCGCTATTCTGGTCATTGTGGCCTGTGGGCTGTACCTGCTGGTGCGCGGCCACATGCAGCTTTCTACCTTTGTGCCGTACCTTGCGGTATGCGTACTGGTGCCCTGGCTGCTGCCCAACCTGAACGAACTTCCAGCCCTGAGTGCCCCATGGGAATATGTGCGCCAGCGCATCTACCTGGAAAAGTATATCCTGCTTTCCGGCAGCATGCTGTTTGGCGGGATATTCCTGGCGTGCGAGCCGGTGGTGCAGCCCAACCGCTGGAGCAGCTGTTTGATTTACGGCCTGTTCCTGGGCGCAATGGCAACGGCGTTCCGCTATTACAGCGTATACGAAACCGGCGTATGCTTTGCCGTTGTATTGGCTGGTGCTTTCCCCGAATGGCTGGACCGCCTGGCCCAGCGCGCAGAAAGGATCAGATTCATGCGGAAGGAGGAAAAGCGCCTTGCCCAACACAGAGAACCGTAAGAACAGCAACAAAAAGCCGACCCTGCAGGAACATTCCCAAACCGTTATCATCCCCCAGCTGACCCCCGAAATGCTGGAACAGGCGCGCCGCGCCGCAGAGCAGGGCAAAACCGCCGAGCAGATCGAGCAGGAAGCCCTGGCCGCCGCCCAGGCGGAGCAGAAAGCGGTAGAAAGCAAGCAGGAAGCACCTACGGCCGAAAAGCCCAAAACGGTCCAGCCCGCCAATAAGCCCAAGACCCGCAAAGAGGCCGAGGAAGAGCTGGCCCAGAATATCCATGATGACCACCTGTGGCTGAATAACCCCGTTATGGTGCGCGGTCTGGGGCTGGCACCCATTGTGGCGGCTGCTGTAAGCGGCCAGAATGCCTGGATGCTGTGCGCTGCCACCATTCTGCTTGTAACGGCAACCCGTATGTTGGCTGTGGCAATCTGCCACCTGACCGGCAACCGCTTCCGCGGTGTGGTATACTCTTACGCTGCCGCTATTGTGTATATCCCGGCTTATATCATTTTGTACAACCTGTTTGGGGCGGATCTTTCGCTGCTGGGGATCTATCTGCCCATGCTGGTAGTGGAACCCGCCGTGATCAAACGTATGGAATCCAACGACCTGGAAACGGTGGGCGAGGCGTTCCGCCGCGGCATCAACAATACCATTGGTATCTGCTTTTCGGTGCTGCTGGTTGGGGTTGTGCGTGAACTGCTGGCGGAAGGCACCGTGTTCGGCAACGTGGTATTTCCCGTGGCACCGCTGCCGCTGGCCGACCAGCCGGGCACCGGGTTTATCATCATTGGCCTGATTGCCGCCGTGTGGACCGCCATCGGCGGTGCCTATGTGCATTATAAGATCGAGGAGGTGCGTCATCTGTATGGCAATAAACGCAAGCGCTGAGCTTTCCGTTTTGCAGGCTGTGGCGCAGTTCCTGACCTACGCCGTCATGGCTGTGTTTGCGGAGAATGCAGTGTTCTTCCGCGCGCTGGGCGTTTCCCGACTGAACAAGCTGGTCAACGACCCCAAAATCAGCACATGGCAGTACTGCATTCCCATCATTCTGGTACAGACCATCAGCGCCCCCATGGGTTGGGCTGCCCAAAGCTTAACGCTGCCCGCTTTGGCAAAGGTGCTGCCCGGCTGGCTGCCGGTCAACGCCCTGCGCCCGCTGGTATTTTTGAACTGCTCACTGATCGCTATGGGCATTGTGTGGCTGCTGTTGGGCCTGTTCCCCAAAAGCCGCGATGCCTGCCGCGAACAGCTGCCCGGCGCAACCTTCAACTGTTGCGTGCTGGGCACCCTGCTGGTTGCAGCCAGCCAGAACTATAACCTGCTGCAGTCCATCGGCTTCGGCTTTGGCAGCGGCGTGGGCTACCTGGTCGCCGTGCTGGTGGTGGATGAAGGCCGCCGCCGGCTGCGCAGCAAAGATATCCCACATATATTCCGCGGCCTGCCCAGTGTGCTGATTTATATCGGCATTCTCTCGCTGGCAATTTACGGGCTGGTTGGCACTGTGGATTGAGCCGCGCCCGGACGTAAAAAACGGCATCCGTGAAAGAGGAGTGATTACCATGCAGAATTGTTTTGTCCCTGCTGATATCCTGCTGCCCGGTGCAGCGACCCCGCTGGACCCGTGGGCCTGCATTGCGGTGGATCAGTTTACCTCCCAGCCGGAATACTGGCAGAAAGCGGAGGAACTGGCAAAGGGTAAACCCAGCACCCTGCACATTGTTCTGCCGGAAGCTTACCTTGGAACCCCACAGGAAGAATCGCGCCTTGCGGCGATCCGTGCGGCCATGCAGGATTACCGCGATAACCTGCTGACCCGCTGTGTACATGGCTATGTGTATGTGGAGCGCACCCAGATGGACGGTACCATCCGCCAGGGTCTGGTTGGTGCTGTGGACCTGGAACAGTACAGCTTTAAAAAAGGCAGCAAGCCCGCCATCCGCCCCAGCGAGAGCACAGTGGTGGCGCGCATCCCGCCCCGGCTCAAGATCCGCCGCGGGGCCCAGCTGGAAACCCCGCATGTGATGATGTTGGCCGACGATGAAGCCTGTACCCTGATTGAACCCATTGCCGCCCATAAGGCGGAGCTGCCGCTGCTGTATGATGGCGCGCTGATGCTGAACGGCGGCCACCTGGCCGGTTGGGCCGTGGAGGACCCCGCGCTGGTGGAGCAGATCAACACTGCGCTGGCAAACCTTGGCGATGCCGCTGCTTTTGCCGCACGCTGGCCTGCCGCAGCCGGCCAGCCCCCCATGACGCTGGCGGTTGGTGATGGCAACCATTCCCTTGCCACAGCAAAAGCCTATTGGGAAGAACTGAAACCCACCCTGCCGCCGGAACAGCAGCAGACACACCCGGCGCGCTGGTGCCTGGCGGAAGTGTGCAACGTGCATTCCCCGGCGATTGAGATTGAGCCCATCCACCGTGTGCTGTTTGGCGTGGACGCCAACACCGTTGCCGCAGACTTTGGCAGCTGGTTGGAACAGCACGGCGCAGCCCTCCAGGGCGGCGACCAGCATATCGTGCTGGCCGGTGCCGGTGCAGAGATCACCTTTGACGCCGCCAACACCCCGGACCCGCTGGCCGTGGGCACCACGGAACATTTTATTGGGGATTATCTGGCCCAGAACCCCGGCGTGACGGTGGATTACATCCACGGTGCCGTGGCTGCCCGCGCCATGGCTGCAGACCCCGCCAAACCAGCCACAGCCCTGCTGATGCCAGACTTTGCCAAAGCAGACCTGTTCAAAGGTGTTGTGCTGGGCGGCGTGCTGCCGCGCAAGACTTTCAGCATGGGCCATGCCGAGGAAAAACGTTACTATAATGAATGCCGCAGTCTGACCATGCCGGACTGACGATACAGGGAGCCAATTATGCCGAACAACGAAAAAAACGCTGAGCCCGCCGTGCGCGATGCTCAGTCCACAGCAGCGCGCCGCCGTCGCCGCCGCCACACCC
>ERZ772820.476-NODE-476-length-38948-cov-60.466665_pt1 | contig 38948 bp, 41 predicted proteins | sample MGYA00511377_ERZ772820 | MGnify/ENA primary metagenome ERZ772820 (study PRJEB29015, sample SAMEA2737684) | human gut metagenome | biome: human gut; feature: human-associated habitat; material: faeces | place: China | collected 2012 ... | reverse complement strand
TGAACGCGAAAGGGAACCCTGACGGTTCCCTTTCACTCTTTCCTTCCCTCCGAAATTTTCGGTTCGATAGGTTTTTTGACAGTCTGGGGCCTCCGGCTAAGCCGGAGGCCCTTCGCTTTTGAGAAACTTACTCTTTTTCGTGCTTGAGCATGAGGTTTGCGAGAATGCCGAGGATGAGCGCGACCGCGATCGGCGTGATCGTGATCTTGCCGAAGGTCAGGGAGAGTCCGCCGATGCCGGCGACCAGAATGGTGCTGACGACGAAGAGATTGTGGTTCTTTCCAAGGTCGACCTTCTGGATCATTTTCAGACCGGACACCGCGATGAAGCCGTAGAGCGCGACGCAGGTGCCGCCCATGACGCAGCTGGGGATGGAGTTGACGAAGGCGACGAAGGGGGAGAAGAAGCTGACCACGATGGCGCAGAGCGCGGTTGCAAGGATGGTCACGACGGAGGCGTTGCGGGTGATGGCGACGCAGGCGACGGACTCGCCGTAGGTGGTGTTGGGGCAGCCGCCGAAGAGAGCGCCGGCCATGGAGCCGACGCCGTCACCCAGCAGGGTGCGGGACAGGCCGGGGTCGACCAGCAGGTCGTGGCCGATGATGGAGGAGATGTTCTCGTGGTCGGCGACGTGCTCGGCAAAGACGACGAAGGCGACCGGGACGTAGGCGACCGCGACGGCACTGATGTAGCTACCGTTCAGCTCTTTCAGACCGTCGATGGCCTTGAGGAAGACGAAATCCTTCGTGATCAGCTCGTAGTTGACAAAGGTTTTGAGCGTCACGCCGTTTTCCCAGAGAACGCTGAGCTTGGAGAAGTCGAGCACCTTGAGTGCGTCGATGCCGGCGGCGTTGCCGATGGCGGTGAAGATCGCCGCGACGGCGTAGCCTGCGAGGATGCCGAGAATGAAGGGGATCAGGCGAACCATCTTCTTGCCGTAGGTGGAGCAGAGCATGGTCACGAAGAGAGCGACAAGACCGCACAGGATGGTGACGAGCGGGGAGGCGAGAGTTGCGCCGGAGGCGTCCGTTACGCTGCCGGACACGAGGTCGGAAACGGCGTTTCCGGCCAGAGAAAGGCCGATGATGGCAACTGTAGGCCCAATGACCACAACCGGCATGAGCTTCTGCAGCCAGCCAACACCGGCGAATTTAACGATCAGAGCGATCACGACATAGACAAGACCGGCAAAAAATGCGCCGAGGATCAGGCCGACATAGCCAAGTGACATGGACACGCCGCCCGCGAAGGCTGCCGCCATGCTGCCGAGGAAGGCGAAGGAGCTGCCGAGGAAGACCGGACTGCGGAATTTTGTGAACAAAAGGTACACGAGCGTGCCGATACCGGCGCCGAAGAGCGCTGCCGCGGGGCTGAGAGTGCTGCCCGTCGCCGCGTTGGTGATGACCGGGACGACCAGCGTCGCGGCCATGATGGCCAGAAGCTGCTGGATCGCGAAGATCAGCGTCTGGCTGAATTTCGGCTTGTCCTTGACTCCATAGATCATGTTCATTGTCTTTTTCCTCCGTTTGATATATTTTAATTTGTTTTTTCCTGTACCGGCTTCAGCAGGCGAATACCCCAGGTGCCGTCGTACTGCGGCGTGAGCACCTGCACCTGCTCGTCCCGCGCAGTGGGGACGTTTTTTCCGACGTATTCGGGGTTGATCGGCAGCTCACGGTGGCCGCGGTCTACCATGACGGCCAGCCGGATGCGTGCCGGACGGCCCATGTGGATGACGGCATCCATGGCGGCGCGGGCGGTCCGGCCGGTATAGATGACATCATCGACCAAAATGACGGTCTTGCCCTCGACGAGGCAGGAGAAGCGCGCCGGGCGGACGTCCGGCTGGGCGGCAAGCTCCGTGAGGTCGTCGCGGTAGAGTGTGATGTCCAGCGTTTCGACCTGCGGCCGCACGCCGCCGAATGCGTTCATCATCTCGGCAAGCCGTTCTGCCAGCGGCACGCCGCGGCGCAGGATGCCCGCGAGGATCAATGTTTCGGGGTCGTTGTTTTCCAGAATCTGGTGCGCCAGACGGCGCAGCGTGCGCTCAAAGGCCAGCGCATCGGAAAGTTCTATCGTTGTCATGGTTCCTCCGATCCGGGGCGGTGCGGAAGCGCAAAAAAGCCTTGCCACGAGAGCGGCAAGGCATCACTGCATGGCAAGGCAGACGGGCAGAGTAAGCCCGCACTTTCCCCTGATTCTGCATCCTTGTCGGTCTCTCTGTACCGCTCTTAAAGAATACGTTTTGCCAATCCTAGCATGGATCATGCGAATTGTAAAGCCCTTAAAACGAAGTTTGTCAAATCTGCCGAAGTCTTGCCGCGTTTCGTCGAAAGCGGCTGTCGGATTTGTGAAAGCGCGCCGTATCAAATTTCCATCTTGGGAAATACTGTGCAGTACGGAGAGTAACACTGGACTTTGGAGGATTTGAACTATGCAGGGCAAGGTCGAGATCAGCGGCATCAACACGGCGCATCTGAAAACGATCAAAAATGACGAAATGGTGCGCCTGCTGCGGCGCAGCCGTGAGGGCGACGAGGAAGCGCGCCAGCAGCTCATCGAGGGAAACCTCCGGCTGGTGCTGTCCGTCATCCAGAAATTTCTCGGCAGGGGAGAGAGCCCGGACGATCTGTTTCAGGTCGGTTGTGTGGGACTCTTGAAAGCAATTTCCAATTTCGACGTCGATCTGAATGTGAAATTCAGCACCTACGGCGTGCCGATGATCGCAGGCGAGATCCGCAGGTATCTGCGCGACAACAGTGCCATGCGCGTCAGCCGGAGCGTGCGCGACATGGCCTATCGCGTTTTGCAGTGCAAGGAGGCAATGCTGGCCGAAAACGCCCGCGAGCCGACTTTTGCCGAGATTGCAAAGCGGTTGGAGGTGCCGGAGGAGGCGGTGGTCAATGCCATGGACGCCATTTCCGCGCCGGTGTCGCTGTACGAGCCGGTCTACTCCGACGGCGGCGATCCGCTGACGGTGATGGATCAGGTGCGCGACACCCGGAATACCGACGAGCAGTGGACCGAGCGCATCGCGCTGCGCGAGGCTATCTCCACGCTGGGTGAGCGCGAAAAGCGCATCCTTGCGCTGCGCTTTTTCGATGGGAAAACGCAGATGGAGGTCGCCTCCGAGGTGGGAATCTCGCAGGCGCAGGTGTCCCGGCTGGAAAAAAACGCGATCTCCAGCATCCGCAAGGCGATCTGCGTGTCATAAGCCGTCCGCGCGGCGCATAGGCTTTGGAGAAAAGGCGGGTGAGCGTATGGGCAAGCGGTTTTCCAGCCTGAAGTGCCGGGAGGTCGTCAATATCTGCGACGGCGCGCGGCTGGGCTTTGTTTCGGACGTGGAGGTGGACCTCAAAACGGGACGGATCGCGGCGATCGTCGTGCCGGGGCCGTGCAAGTTTCTCGGTGTGGCGGGGCGACGTGACGACTATGTCATTCCGTGGCAGTGCATCCAGCGCATCGGCGAAGACATCATTTTGATCGACGCGGAGCTGGACAAAATCCGCCTTCCGCGGCCGAAAAAGGAATTTTTCTGACCGGAGCCGCCGGTCAGATCTTTTTTTGCACGGAAACGGCGAAAAAACTTCGATTTTTTGCAAAAAAGTTCTTGAAATCTTTGACATCATAGAATATAATAATACGGCGTGCGAAAAAGCGCGACATCATTACACCACACACGCCCGGATGTTCCGTCCCAGTGCCGGTTTCCCGGTGGACGGGAGAGATGACGGGAGTGGAGGTAAAAACGAAAAGGAGAACACACAAATGGCAGTCGTATCCATGAAAAGCCTGCTCGAAGCTGGTGTCCATTTTGGCCATCAGACCAGACGCTGGAACCCGAAAATGGCTCCCTACATCTACACGGAGCGCAATGGTATTTATATCATTGACCTGCAGAAGACCGTAAAGAAGATCGAGGAAGCCTACAACTTCATCCGTGACCTCGCAGCCAACGGCGAGAGCATCCTCTTCGTCGGCACCAAGAAGCAGGCGCAGGACGCCATCAAGGAAGAGGCCGAGAGAGTCGACCAGTATTATGTCAACGCCCGCTGGCTCGGCGGTATGCTGACTAACTTCAAGACCATGCGTACCCGTATCGACCGTCTTGCCCAGCTGCGCAAGATGCAGGAGGACGGCACCTTCGCAATGCTTCCCAAGAAGGAAGTCATCAAGCTCGAAGGCGAGATCGCCAAGCTCGAGAAGTACCTCGGCGGCGTGAAGAAGATGAAGAAGCTGCCCGGCGCCCTGTTCATCGTTGACCCCCGCAAGGAGCGCAACGCCATCGCTGAGGCCCGCAAGCTGCACATCCCCATCGTCGCGATCGTCGATACCAACTGCGACCCCGATGAGATCGACTATGTCATCCCCGGCAACGACGACGCCATCCGCGCCATTCGTCTGATCGTCGCCACCATGGCCAACGCCGTTCAGGAAGGCCGTCAGGGCGAAGCCAACACCGAGGCTGCTGCCGAGGCTCCCGCAGAGACTGCGGAAGCTCCCGTCGAGGAATAAGAAACCCATAATGCCCGCCCAACCGCGGGCATTCTTATAAATACAGGAGGATAGAATTATGGCATTTACTGCTGCTGATGTTAAGAAACTGCGTGAAATGACCAATGTCGGCATGATGGACTGCAAGAAGGCCCTCACTGAGACCGACGGCGATATGGATAAGGCAGTCGAATGGCTGCGCGAAAAGGGCCTTGCGAAGGCCGCCAAGAAGGCTGACCGCATTGCGGCCGAAGGTATGGCTTACGCCACCGTCTGCGACAAGTGCGGCGTCGGCGCCATTGTCGAAGTCAACTGCGAGACCGACTTCTGCGCGAAGTCCGCTCCCTTTGTCGAGTTCGTCAAGGAGATCTGCCAGGTCGTTCTGACCGATAACCCCGCGACCGTCGAAGCCCTGAAGGACTGCAAGTATCCCGGCACCGAGCTGAAGGTTTCCGAAGTTCTGCCCGAGAAGGTCATGTCCATCGGCGAAAACCTGCAGATCCGCCGCTTTGCCCGCTTTGACAAGAACACCTCCGTGGCCTATGTTCACGCAGGCGGCAAGATTGCCGTTCTGGTCAATCTGGCTGTCGAGGGCGGCATTGACGCCACTGCCATCGGCAAGGACATCGCCATGCAGATCGCTGCGCTGAACCCCCGCTTCTGGGACAAGAGCCTTGTCACCGAGGATGTCGTCGAGGAAGAGAAGAAGATCGCTCTGGCTCTGATGGACAATGATCCCAAGATGGCTTCCAAGCCCCAGCAGGTCAAGGAAAAGATCGCTGCCGGCAAGATCAACAAGTTCTACGAGGAGAACTGCCTCATGCAGCAGTCCTTCGTCAAGGACGGCTCCATGACCGTCGAGCAGTACGTCGCTTCCGCTGCCAAGGCGCTGGGTGGCTCCGTCAAGTTTGTTGACGCTGTCCGCTTCGAGAAGGGCGAGGGCATCGAGAAGAAGCAGGAAGACTTCGCTGCCGAGGTCGCTGCACAGATGAACATGGGCAAGTAATTTCCCATAACCGCATAGCTTCAGCGCCGGACAAACGTCCGGCGCTGAAGCTTTATCTTTTATTCCAGATTCAGACGCTTGCGCAGGATGACCTCGGAAACGAAGAAGTAGACGCAGCCGATGGCAACGTTGATCAGGAGAATTGTACCGAGGAACGCGCTCATGGCGCCGTTGAAGCTCAGCGATTCCACCCACGTAAAGACGGAATTGACGAACGTGTTCGGCTCGTAGTTGACGGATACCAGCATCATCATCGAAGCGATCTGCATGAGAACGCCAATCAGGTAATAAAACAGGATGGACAGGAAAATGCGCGCGCGGCGGAACAGATGGCCGAGACAGGACACAAAGTACACCCGCAGAATCATGTTTGCCACGGCAGCAAGTACGGTCAGCCCCGCCAAAATCAGGGTCCCGGCGCTCAGCGGCTGGTCAAGAATCTGGGAAAAATTGAACATCGTGTTCCAGACACCGTCCGTCGTACCGGAAAGAATCAGCGCAATGCCGAAATAGGCGAAAATGCACGTCGGAATGAGGGTCAGCATTGCTGCCAGAAGCTTGGAAACCAGAAGCTGCCAGGGTTTGACGGGAAGCGTGAACATCAGATAGCCCTCCCGCCGCAGAAGCCCTGAATAGAAGCGGATGACACAGATGACAAAGCACAGGACAACCATGGCGATCAGCGCCAGAACCATCAGCCCTGTCAAAAGCGACATGAGGAAGTGACCGAGGAAGCCGGTCACCGGCAGCTCCAGCAGCAGCCGCTGCAGACCGGCGAGAAGGAGCATCGCGGGCCAGATGAACAGATACAGCTTCATGTTGGCGCGCAGATCATATTTCAGAAGTTTTCTCAGCATGGCCAGTTACCTCCATAGGGGATGGTGCGGAAGATCTCACGGAAGACCTCGTCGACGGATTTCCCTTCGACCTCGCGGATGTGATCGACGGAGTCATGCCGCACGACCCGGCCTTCCTTCAGGAAAACGGCTTCGTCCAGCACCGGCTCGATGTCCGCAATCAGGTGGGTGGACAGGAGAATCGTGCTTTCCGGAGAGTAATTGGTGAGAATGGTGTGCAGAATGAAGTCGCGCGCGGCGGGGTCGACGCCCGCGATCGGCTCGTCGAGAAGATACAGCTTTGCTTCCCGGCTCATGGCGAGGATGAGCTGCAATTTCTCCTGTGTGCCCTTGGACATGCTCTTGACACTCATTTTCATCCCGATGCCCAGCGCGGCGCACATGGCTTCCGCGCGCTCACGGCGGAAATCGGCGTAAAAATCGGCAAACAGGTCGATGAGGTCAATGGCCTTCATCCAGTTGGCATAGAACATTTTATCCGGCAGATAGCTGACAATCGCCTTGGTGTCGGTGCCGATGGGCAGACCTGCGATGCGGGCGCTGCCATCCGTGGGACGGAGCAGACCGGCGAGAATTTTGATCAGCGTGGTCTTGCCGGAACCGTTCGGGCCGAGCAGACCGATGATCCGCCCGGAGTCCAGATGCAGATCGACATGATCCAGCGCGGTCAGTGAACCGTATTGCTTTGTCAGGCCGCTGCAAATGACAAGGTCATTCATGGGGTTCCACCTCCATTAATAATTGTGTGATTTCCTGCCCGGAATAGCCGAGCTGCTTCATTTTTTCGCGGAAGAGGGAAAGCTCCCTCTGCGCCAGCGCATCACGGGTGGCGCGGATGAGGGCGGTATCCTGCGTGACAAAGCGGCCGGTGTTGCGCTGCGAGGTCAGAAGCCCCGCCTCCTCCATTGCGGCCAGGGTGCGCTGCATGGTGTTCGGATTGACCCCGGCTTCCGCCGCGAGGTCGCGCACGGACGGAATCCGCACGCCCGGCGGGTATTGCCCGGATACGACGCGCTGCGTCAGGATCTCCTCAAGCTGTAGCCAGATCTGACGGTCTGTGCTTAGCTTCCAGCTCATGGACAAGCCTCCTTTGAATTAGTGTACTAGTATACTAGCACACAAGTGCAGAACTGTCAAGAGAAAATACCGGAAAATTTTGGCCGATTTGCAAGGGAAGGGGAACGGCCGCAAAAACACGCTCCTGTCGTTGGACAGGAGCGTGTTTTGACGGAATTCATTGTTCCATTGTCAGGTGCTGATTGTTTTTTTGAATCAGCTCGGTGCTTTGCAGATAGCGGGCGAGTACCAGTGCGGTGTCCTCGCCGGTAATGGCATCTTTTGGAGCAAGATAGACGATGCCGCCTGTGCCGGAACCGGCCAGCAGACCAGCGGCGACCGCCCATTGCATGGCTTCCAGCGTGGTTTCGTCAACATTCGCTGCGTCCGGATAGGAGGTGAGATCGGCACGCTTTGAAGAAGCGGCACCGGAGGCTTCCGCGTAACGGAATAGTACCAGCGCAAGCTGCTCGCGCGTGACTACGACGTCCGGGTCAAAGGCGGTCTCGCCCCAAAGTCCGGATTCCTCCGCCCAGAGCGCAGCCGTGGCGTACCACTGCGTCTGCGCGGCAGTGCGCTTTGCACGTACCTCCGGCTGACCGGCAGCGCACCAGAGCAGCGTCGCCAGCGTTGCCTGATTCAGAGAAAGGGCGGAATCAGGCGCGGTGTCGTCGCCTTCGGCGCCGGTATGAAGGAATTCCAGTCCGTGCTGTACCCACAGAGGGCTGTCGGCAGCGGAGACCCATCCGGATTCGGGCAGCTTGCGTGCAAGAACGGAGAATTCACAGACGGTTTCCTCGGATTCGCCGTAGCTGTTTGTGCCGTAGAGCTTTGCCGTATAATTGCCGGCATGATCAAGCCGCAGGGCGAAGGCCAGAGAGCTGCTCAGATTGCGGGAGAAGAGCTCCTCGCCGTTCAGGAGAACGGTCAGACGGTAGGATTCGTTGTCCTCCGCAGGCGTCCAGCGGAAATTCACGGTGTCGTGCTGGCGGTAGATGCTCCGCACGTCCTGAAAAGACGGCGCCGTGGGTGGCAGTCCCCATACGGCGGCATAGGGCGCGACGGATACGCTTGTCAGCATGGCTGCAATGGCCGCGCGCGAAACGGTGACACCCCAGCGGATGCCGCAGTGCCTGTCCATATTGCAGTCGGTGTATGTAATGGTCGTGTCCGTTACATCGGTGACAAAGACGGAGTGGCTGTCGTTGCGGTAACGCAGGACATCGCCGGGTTTGACGGAGTCGAGGCTGTAGGTTTTCGACCAGTATTTGGCGGAAACACCGTAATAGTCATAACTCAGCTTGTAGGCATAGCCGAGGCACTGAATCGCACCGCCGAAGGAATTGCAGCCGCAGCCGCCGTAGTAATCGCAGCTGCCGTGCGCGTGGCCGCAGGGAGAATAGGTATAGCTATTGGGGCTGTTGTAGCCGCCCGGATGATTCCAGTAGGCGCCGGAGGGAAACTTGGCGCGCAGATCGGTAAGCGTGACCTGTGCGCGTTCCGCACTGGCGGTGGGCAGCGGGAGCACAGCGGCAAGCAGGAGCAGAGCCAGAAGCAGGCATACAATACGCCGTTTCATTCGCAGGACCGTCCTTTGTTGGTTGGTTTCCGGTGACAGATCTGAAAGACCTGTAAATTAAATGTTACCACATTATACCAGGTATTGCAACACTTTTTGCCGAGAAAACATCAAAAAACCCGGCGGAAATCGAATTCCGGCCGGGTTTTGTAAGAGTAATCTCGTTATTTTGCGGCATTTTTACGATAGAAGGGAGTGGCCAGCAGCATAAAGACGGCAAAGACCGCCAGATACCACACCACGCCCATGCCGTGCGCAAAGATCGCCGCGACGATCATGAACACGCAGCTCAGGAGGGAGAGCAGCGGCATGACAAAGCGTTTGAAGGGCCGCAGTTCCCGTTCTTTGACCATCATACGCAGGAAGATCGGCAGGTAAAATGCATAGATCGTGATGATGGGAAGCTCGGAAGAATCGAAAGCGACCGGGCCGAACCAGGGCTTTTCGACCAGATTTGCCCCGTAAAAGAATATCAGCCAGAATGCGCACATCACCAGACCGACGATGGCAGAGTTGGTGGGCATATTCGTATGACGGCTGACTTCGCTGAATACCTCCGGCTTCGGCCCCTGATTGCGGACGGCGATGGAGTACATTCCGCGCGTTGTGGCCAGCATGAGGCCATTCAGCGTGCCAAGACAGGAAATGACGACGAGAACGAACAGGCCGATGCCGCCGGCCTTGCCGAAGATGTTTTCAAAGGCGAGTTTCGCTCCGGCCTCGCCGCTTTTCATGACGGCCTCGTTGCTCGCGCCGCCGGCCAGACCGACATAGTAGAGAATGTATACTGCTGCAATGATCAGCGTGCCGAGGACGAGAGCGATGGGAAGATTCTTCTTTGCATTTTTCAGCTCGGCGTTGATGCTCGTGGCGATGATCCAGCCCTCATAGGCAAAGGCGGTGGCAACGACGGCGGTAAACAGCGCCATGCCGCGACTGCCTGTGGATTCCTCCACGATGGTTGAGAAGTTTTCGGCGATGGTTCCGTTGGAAAGGCCGACGATGGTGCCGACAATCGCCATCAAAAGCAGCGGGATCAGCTTGATAACGGTTGTGGAAACCTGAAATCTGCCCGCAAGGATCGGAGAAAGCGCATTGACAGCATAGCTGGCGATCAGGAAGAAGCAGGCGATGACCATGACCGGCCCGCCGGTGATGTCAAAGCCGAGAATCACGCCCAGGTAGCGGGCGGACACCCACGCCAGCACGGAGGTCATGGCGGGATAATAAACAAAGGTGGAGAACCATGCGGTGTAATAGGCATAGCGGCTGCCGACGGCGGCTTCCGCATAGTCTACAAGACCGTTGACGCGGCGGTAGTGGGTGGCCATGATGGAGAAGGTATAGGCGCAAATGATCATGATGATGCCGCCCAATGCCCATGCGAGGATGCCGAGCGGGAGGTCGCCTCCGGTGGCAGTCAGAACCTTTTCCGCCTTGAAGAATACGCCGCTTCCTACTACGATGCCTACCACCATGGCAATTGCCGTCAGCAGACCGTATTTTTCTTTCAGTTGGTTATTCATACTACCCCTCATTTCTGTTGTATAATTATACATATTCTACAGGAAATGAACGAAAAAGGCAATGTATATTTGATGGTTGCATAAAAATATGGCGTTTTGTACGATTGTATCCGTTCGTTGAGATGCGCTTTTGGTACAAAGTGCCGACAAAAAACGGGCCCGGATTGTCCACGCAATAAAAACACACGTACAGCTCAGCGAAACAAAAGAAGGGAAAACCACGTCACAACATTGTTTCCGTACTGATATTCGATGCCGTATTTTTCCGCCAGGGCGGTCACGACGATGCCGTGGCTCTCCACGCAGGGAAACATTTTGTCCGGATGGCGGCAGGGCGCGTCCGGATAGCTGCACTGCGGGCAGATCGCGCAGGACTCGCTGGAAAGCCCATAGACTTCGACACCCTGCGCGCGCAGCAGTCCGGCGACTTTATGCGTGACGGCTTCGTGTACGGGACGGGTGGCGAGCGTCTGCTCCATGTCGCTGATGTCCTGCACCTCCGTGAGCGTAGAAAAAAGCAGCCCCTCAGGATAGGACAGGCAGCGCGCGCGGCATTCCTCTACCGTGCCGACCGCGGGCGGGCAGGCCCAGCTTGTGCCGTAGCGCGGGCATTCCTGCCGGCAGACGGTGCGGACGCGTTCGGAGAATTCCAGTTCCTTTGTGGGGAAAAAGATGTACTGCGCGACGGGCAGCTCTGCCAGCGCCGCTTCGAAGGCTTCCCGGTTCATCCCTTCGCCTCCGCTTTCAGGTACAGCATATCATAGGCCACGGGCGTGCAGAACAAACGGCGGATCTCGGCGGCATTGCGCGTCTGCCCGAGGATCCACATCAGCTTGGCAAGTGCCGCCTCCGTGGTCATGTCGTAGGCCTCCAGCAGATGCAGATCGTTTTTCAGGTGGAAGCCGACGTCGTAAACGGCAAGGTTGCTTCCCTCGTTCTGCACCTGCGTGGTCATAACGATGGTCTTGTCCCCGCGCGCGATCGCGCTGCGCAGAACGTCAAAATAGCCGGAGCCCTGATAAGAGGGCAGGCCGCCAACGCCGTAACTCTCAATGATGACGGCGTCATTGTGGTCGATCAGGTAGGAAAGCAGGCCGCAGTCCGTTCCGGGCGTCATTTTCAGCAGACCGACGTGCTCGTTCAGCCGGTCGTAGAAGCGGGGACGGTCGAAGCAGTCCGGGCGGATGTATTCCATCAGAAAGCCGTTTTGCAGCACGGCAAGAACGGGATAATTGATGCTGGAAAAGGCCTGTAAGCTGGTCGTGCGCGTCTTGCGCGCCCGCGTGCCGAGAATGACGCGGCCGTTGAAGACGATCATCACGCCGCGAAGGTCGGACACCGCGCAGCGGAAGGCGTCGGTCAGGTTGGCCTTGGAGTCCGTGTTTTCAAAGAGAATGGGCTTCTGCGCACCGGTCAGGATGATGGGCTTGGGCGAGCCCTGCACCAGATAGGAAAGCGCCGCGGCGGTGTAGGCCATGGTGTCCGTACCGTGGGCAATGACGAAGCCGTCAAAGTCGTCATAGCTCTCCCGGATGGCTTCGGCAATGCTCAGCCAGTGCGCGGGCGTGATATTGGTCGAGTCGATGGAGAAAAGCTGGTGGCAGGTGACGTCGCACAGCTCGGAGATCTCCGGCACCTTTTCCACAAGTTCCTGCGTGGATAGAACGGGGATCAGACCGCTTTGCGTCATGCCGGAGGCGATGGTGCCGCCGGTGCCGAGCATCAGAACCTTTTTCATAGGGAACCTCCCAAGTGAATTATATTTATTATACCACGATTTTAGGCGCGCGGCAACGGAAACAGTTGACAAGTCCCGAAATCGGCAATAATATAGAAAAAGATTGGAGATGAAAGTCATGCTATCCGTAGTGATTCCGGCGTATAACGAGCAGGAGACCGTCGCCGCGGCGGCAGAGGAGATCGGCCGCGTGCTGTTTGCGGCGGAGATCCCGCACGAGCTGATGTTTATAGACGACGGGTCGAAGGACCGAACATGGGAGTGCATCTGCGCCGAGGCGCAGCGCCGCTGCGACGTGCGCGGCGCGCGGTTTTCCCGGAATTTCGGCAAGGAGGCCGCGATCTTTGCCGGACTCCGGCAGGCGAGAGGCGACTGCGTCGCCGTGATGGACTGCGATTTGCAGCACCCGCCGGAAAAGCTTGTGGAGATGTACCGCCTCTGGCAGAACGGCGCGCAGGTCATCGAGGGCGTCAAGACCGACCGCGGTCGGGAAAGCGCGCTGCACCGTGGCTGTGCAAAGCTCTTTTATAAGATCATCAGCCGCGCAACGCGGATCGATATGTCCCGCGCCTCGGATTTCAAACTCCTCGACCGCAAGGCCGTGGACGTGCTTCTGACCATGCGGGAAAAGCGTGCTTTCTTCCGCGCGCTCTCGTCGTGGGTCGGCTTCCGTACCGCGCAGGTGGAGTATGAGGTGCGCGAGCGTGTGGCCGGGCAGTCGAAGTGGTCCACACGGGCGCTGATCCGCTATGCGCTGACGAATATCACGTCCTTTACCGCGTTTCCGCTGCACCTCGTGACGATCTTCGGCGTGATCACACTGCTGGTGTCCCTCGTGCTGGGTGTGATCGCGCTGGTGCAGAAGTTTATGGGCATTGCCTTGGGCGGCTTCACGACGGTCATCATTCTGCTGCTGTTCATCGGCAGTCTGGTCATGATCAGCCTTGGCATCATCGGCTACTATGTCGGCAATATTTATGAAGAAATTCAGGATCGTCCGCGCTATATCATCGCGGAAGCCTGCGGAGAGGATACCGTATGAAAGAAAACAAGGAACTGATGCGGGAGGTCCTCAAGGACGTCCGCCGCGACATGTCGGATGAGGAAATCGTGGAGCTCCTGGCAGACAGCAAGATTTCCGTCAACACGGAGAAGGAAACACGCTATACCATCGGCCAGCGTGCAGCAGACCAGATTGCAAAGTTTGCCGGAAGCTGGGCGTTTATTTTCTCCTTCACGGGCGTGCTGATCGTGTGGATGGTGATCAATGGGCTGCTGGCGAGCAGGGCTTTTGATCCCTATCCGTTTATTCTGCTGAATCTGGTGCTGTCCTGCGTGGCGGCGATTCAGGCGCCGCTCATCATGATGAGCCAGAACCGGCAGGAGGAAAAGGATCGCCGCCGCGCGGAGAACGACTACAAGGTCAATCTGAAAACCGAGATCATGATCGAAGATCTGCACGATAAGATGAACGAGATCTTAGCGCGTCAGGAATCCATCCTGAAACGCCTGAAGGAACTGGAGAAGAGGGAAAAGTGAAAAAAGAAGAGAAGACCAATGCCGTGCGGCTGCTGACGCAGAAAAAGCTGGCGTTTCAGACGCATGATTATACCGACTCCGGCGCGGTCAGCGGGCTGGAGGTCGCGCAGGCGCTGGGACAGGAGCCGCAGCGGATGTTCAAGACGCTGGTCACGGAGGGACGCTCCGGGGCGCACTATGTGTTTCTGGTGCCGGTCGCGGGAGAGCTGGATTTGAAAAAGGCTGCCTCCGCCGTAGGAGAGAAAAGCGTCGCCATGATCAAATCAAAGGATCTTCTGCCGCTCACGGGCTACATCCACGGCGGCTGCTCACCGGTCGGAATGAAGAAGTTCTTCCCAACGGTGATCGATCAGAGCGCCGCGCAGTTTGATACCATCTTTTTCAGCGGCGGCAGGATCGGGCTTCAGATTGAAACGAGTCTGACGGAGTTGGAAAAGGTCATCCGCTTCCGGCTCGCGGACATTGCGGAATAACTACGGGATAAAAATATGGAAGAAATCAACATCCGAAGCGCGGAACTGCGAGATATTCCCGCACTGGGCCGGCTCCTTTATGAGGTCCACAAGGTGCACAGCGATGTGCGGCCGGACCTTTTCAAGGCCGGCGCGAGAAAGTACACCGACGAGCAGCTGGAAGAGATCCTGCAAAGCGGAGAAAGACCGGTTTTCGTGGCCGAGCAGGACGGACAGGTTGCCGGCTATGCGTTCTGTATTCCAAAGCAGTTTGTGGGCGACCGCAGCATGACCGATGTCCGAACGCTGTACATTGACGATCTCTGTGTGGACGAGGCCGCGCGGGGGAAACACATCGGAACGAAGCTCTATGACTTCGTGCTCGACTTTGCAAAGCGTCAGGGCTATTACAATGTCACGCTCAACGTGTGGGCGGACAACAAAGCTGCCGTGAAGTTCTACGAAAAAATCGGACTGAGAGTCCAGAAAATCGGCATGGAAAAGATATTATAAGCAGACAGGCGGGCACCTTAGTGCCCGCCTGTCTCAGACTGTCAAAAAACCTATCCAGCCGAAAGTTTCGGAGGGAAGAATAGTGTGAAAGGGAACCGTCAGGGTTCCCTTTCGCGTTCAATAACCCGCCGCAGCGATCAAAATTGCAAAATAATACTACAAATATTGATTTTGCAATTTTGTAGGCAGCTTGTCAAAAAAGTCCAAAAGGACTTTTTTGACAAGCTGAGACAGGCGGGCACCTTAGTGCCCGCCTGTCTTATTTTTGCTTCTGCCAGTCGGCAGGATAGGTGACATAGAGAAAGCGCGCGTGCTCCGGCGCGGAAAAATGGATCTCCGTGCCGCGCGGGATGAACACACCCTCGCCGGCGCGGGCCGTGACCTCGCCCTGTGCGGTGCGGATGGTCAGCGTTCCCTCCAACACGTAGTCGATCTCGTCGTAGTGCAGCGTCCAGGCAAAGTCGCTGCGCTCCATCGTCATCAGCCCCAGCCCAAGCCGGGGCGAATCCTCCAGCGAGAGAAGATCGTGCGTAAAAACGCGGTCGGCGGGATTGCCGGTGTCCAGCCGGTCGGATTCCGCCATACGGTAATCCGGCGTAAAGAATTTGACCGGATTTTCTCCCAGCTTTTCCGCCAGAACCTGACGAATCAGCTGCTCAAGCTGCGCTCTGTCCATATGCTTTCCCCCTTGTCAGAAGCAGTGCCGCGCAGACCGCGGTCACGCCGCCGGTCAGCTTGCCCACGATGACCGGCACGAGCATCTTCGGCGCATAGCCCGCCGTGAAGCCCAGATGATCTCCGAAAACGAAAGCCGCGGAAACGGCAAAGGCGACGTTGACGATCTTGCCGCGCGCGTCCATGTCCTTCATCATGCCGAACATGGGAATGGAATTGGCAAGGCTGGCGAGCATCCCGGCGGCGGCAACGTCGTTGATGCCGAGAAGACCACCGAGCCTGAGCAGCGGCTTTTTCAGAATTTTGGTGAGGGCAAACACGAGCGGAAAGGCGCCCGCCAGCACGAAGCCGATGCCCGCCACGACCTCCACGCCCTCAGACAGCGGCGCCATGCCGGGAATGAGAGTGACGCCCGTCAGCTCCTGAAAGACTGCCGCGGCAAGGCCGATCGTGATCACGATCAGAATGATCTTTCCGAAGACGATGAATCTGCGGATCATGCCGCGCTCGAATTTCCACAGGCCCAGCGCGATCAGGATGGCAAACAGCACGATGGGGATGAGGTTTTTTAAAAGCATCAAAATGGGAAAGCCCGCCGTCAGGCCGCCGGCCAGCGCGCCGATGGGAATGGTGACGACGCCCGCCAGCACGCCCTTGGCCAGCGCCGGGCGGTCGGCTTCTTCCAGAATCCCCAGCGCGACCGGAATGGTAAAGACGACGGTCGCGCCCAGCATCGCGCCGACGATCAGACCGCCGAACTGCCCGGCCTCCTCCGTCAGTGCCAGCTCCGCAGCCAGCGGCGCGCCGCCCATGTCGTTGGCGAGAATGGTCCCGGCGAACATGGCCGGGTCCGCGCCCAGAAAGCCGTAGACCGGCACGAGGACCGGCCGCAGCAGCCGCGCCAGCACAGGCGCAAGCGTCAGAATACCAAGCATAGACAGCGCCAGCGAGCCGATCGCCAGAATTCCTTCTTCAAATTGTTTGCCGAGACCGAAGCGTCCGCCCGCCATGCGGTCGAGCGCGCCCAGCAGCATGAATATGGCCATCAGCCAGAGAATGATGCCGTCAACGGACATGGCCTTCCCTCATTTCATCCAGAATTGCAATGATTGCGGCGTCCACCGGGACGGTCTCCTGCCCCATCCGCGCCGCGCCGCCAAAGGCGAGGATGACCCGGTCGCCCTTGCCCGCGCCGACAAGATCCGCCGCAATGAATTCCTGTCCGTCCGAGCGGACGGACAGCAGAATCTGCCCCGTGAGCGCGGGGCACTTTTTTGTTGCCCAGACCGGGCCGGTCACAGTGCCGACCTTCATGCCTTGCCCTCCAGAATGTCCCGCGCGAGCGGGGTCATCCTCTGACCGGCAGGCGGAAGCGTTCCGGCGGCAAGCAGGCGGCGCGCCTCTGCGGCGGTCAGCAGCGGGCTTGCCGAGCTTCCGAGGAACTGCACGCCGAACTGCTTTAACTGCCGCTCGGCGGCGAGAAGCTTTCCCCAGAGCGCACGGTTGGCGGTGCGGGCGTGGCGGCGGTATTCCAGCCCGCCCTCCCAGAGAAAAACGGGCTTGCCGGAAAGAAGCGCGTCGGCGCAGACCTCGTCCGGAAATTGCAGGAGCTGCCCGGCGGAAAGCGAACCGATTAGGACGGCGTCTGCCTCCCCGGACAGGACATAGCGCCAGCCCATCGCCTGCGGGGGCTTTTTCCCAATCAGAAGCGCGGTGCGCTGCGTCTGCTGCTGGCGGCGCAGCACCTCGGCTGCGACCTCCTCGATCAGCTTTTCGTTCATGGCACGAGCATCCCCAGATCGCCCTTGACGAAGCCGCAGGCGTTGGCCTCGTCGTAGTCCAGATGGGCATAGGTGCGAAAGTCCGGGCTGACCCGCACGACCACATCCTCAAAAACGAGCGGCCGGGCGGTGAAAACCCGCAGCCGCACGACGTCGCGATCCTTCACGCCCCGCGCCGCCGCGTTCTCCGGCGTCATATGGATGTGGCGCTGCGCCACGATCACGCCGGAGGGAAGGAAAACCTCGCGCGTCCCGTTGACGAGTACGATGCCGGGGGTGTTTTCCACCTTGCCGCTCAGCCGCACGGGAGCCTTCAGCCCCAGTGTGACGCAGTCGGTCAGCGAAAGCTCCACCTGCGACTGTGGCCGTTCCGGGCCAAGGACGGCGACATTGTCAAACCGGCCGCGCGGCATGACGAGGCTGACGCGCTCGTTGCAGACGAATTGTCCCGGCTGCGACAGCGGACGCTTTTCCGTCAGGCCGTGGCCGAAGAGGGCGAACGCCGCTTCACGTGTCAGGTGCACATGACGGCCGGAGGCCTCCAGTTCTATGAAAAGGCGCTGCATGAGCGCCTGCGCGACGCGCTGCGAAAGCTCCTGCATGGTGGTTCCTCCCGATTCAGAGTTGATTTGCTTTGCACCGGATCATCAGGATCCAGCAAAGGCTGGACAGCCGGTTGAGCGCGAGGATCATGTCCTCCCGCGTGACCGCGCCGTCGCGGTCGGAAAAGGCGCGGTAGCAGGCAAGCTCCGTCTGCCGCACGAGCGTGCGCACCCGGTTGAGCTGCAAAAGAGTGGGGCCGTCTGTGTAAGACGGCATGAAATGCGGCTGGCCGTAGTATTTTTCCGGATGGTGGCTGTGTTCGCGCAGCGCCTGCGCGTCCAGACCGCAGAGCTTCACCTCGGCCACCGGCTCGCCCAGCACGTCCGCGCGGATGAGGCTGCGGACGAAGTCCAGAATCTCCTGAAGTGCGCGCACAAGCTCCGTATGCTTTTCCTGTGCCGCCGTGCTCTGGCAGAGCAGAATTTCCGCCTCCAGCGCGTCTATCATGCCGCGGAAGGCGATGCGCGGGTGATCCTTCGGGACCAGAACATTGCCGTAAAGATGGGTCATGTGCTCCGGTTTTCCCGTCAGCGTGCCGCCGGAGAGCGTCGTGTAGACCTTTGGCGGGGCGTCCTGCGGGCGGAGAATGCGCACATTTTCATTGCGCAGCCAGTCCCGCGCGGAGGGAGTCAGACGGTCGCCCTCCGGCAGGTAATACACCCGCGAGCCGTCCTTGACACGGATGCCAGCGCGGACGGTTTCCTCCGTGTGGAGCATCAGCTCTCCGTCTGGACGCTTTCACGTCCCTTGGGCAGAATGACGTCCACCTCCGTGTGCGGACGCGGAATGACGTGCACGGAGATCAGCTCTCCGACCTTCTCCGCGGCGGACGCACCGGCGTCCGTCGCCGCCTTGACCGCGCCGACGTCGCCGCGCACCATCACGGTCACGAGGCCGCCGCCGACCTGTTCCTTGCCGACCAATTGGACGTTGGCTGCCTTGACCATCGCGTCCGCGGCCTCGATCGCGGCGACGAGGCCGCGCGTTTCCACCATACCCAGCGCATTCGTATTGACCATTGTTGTTTCCTCCGATTTACAGTAGTTTTTTCAGGATCTGCTCCGTCAGTGCGTCGATGAGCGCGGGATCCAGCGGAGCGTCGGGCTTAGTTTGCCCGCTTTTGCCTATTTCACGCACGCCCCACGCGACGCGGCGGAGATTGATCAGATCCAGGGGGCCGATATTATTGGATGAGGAACTGCCGCCGACCGCGCCGCAGCCCAGCGTCAGCGCGGGGAAGAGGTTGGTGCTTGCACCGATGCCGCCCAGAGAGGCGGGCGTGTTGACCAGAAAACGGGAAACCGGCACCTCCTGCGCAAAGCGGCGGATGACCGCCTCGTCCTGCGCGTGGATGGCAAAGGTGTGGCCGGCACCCTCGCCGTAGAGCACCTCGCAGACGCGCTTGAGGATGGTGTGTTCGTCCTCCTCGATGAAAAATGCGAGAATGGGGCAGAGCTTTTCGCGGGAATAGGGCCGCGTGGGGCCGGCCTCCGTTTCGCGTGCGATCAGGACGGGGGTAGACTCCGGGACGCCGGTCAGCCCGGCGAGCACGGCGACCTCATGCGCGGTCTTGCCGACGACCTTCGGGTTGATCGTGCCGTTCGGGCGCAGCAGGAGCTTTGCGACCTTGGCCGCTTCCTCGGTATTTAGGAAGTAGCAGCCGCGCGCGCGGAATTCTTCCCGGACGCGGTCGGCGCAGCATTTTTCCAGAATCACGCTCTGCTCCGAGGCGCAGACCGTGCCGTTGTCGAAGGTTTTGGAGCGGATGATGTCTGAAACGGCCTTGGGAATGTCGGCGGATTTGTGGATATAGGCCGGGCCGTTGCCCGCGCCCACGCCGATGGCGGGCTTGCCGGAGGAATAGGCCGCGTGGACCATGGCGCCGCCGCCTGTCGCGAGAATGAGCTTGGTCTGCTCGTGGTGCATCAGCTCGTTGACGGCATCCATCGTGGGGGTGGAAATACAGCCGACCGCGCCCTTGGGGCAGCCAGCCGCATATGCCGCCTGCGCAACCAGCTCGGCGGCCTTGGCGGTGCATTTCACCGCATTGGGATGCGGCGAGAAAACGATGGGGCTTCCGGCCTTGAGGGCGATCATCGTCTTGTAGATCACTGTGGAGGTCGGGTTCGTCGAGGGAACGATGCCCGCGATCACGCCGACAGACACGCCGACGTCCCAGACGCGGTTTTCCTTATCTTCGCGCAGGATTCCTACGGTTTTCATGTCCCGGATGGCCTCGAATACACGCCGGGAGGCGAAGAGATTTTTGGTCGTTTTGTCCTCGACATTGCCGAAGCCGGTTTCCTCGCAGGCCATGCGTGCAAGAAGCGCGGCGTTTTCCTCGCCGGCCTTGGCGACGGCGGCGACGATCCGGTCGATTTTCTGCTGATCAAAGTGCTTCAGCTCCTCCCATGCGCGCGCCGCTTCTTCAATCAGGCGGCGCGTCTGCTGCCGGGAGAGCAGATCACGGTCAAGTTCCATAGCTTCCTCCTCGTTCAATGGGTGATTGCGCAACGGTGCGCACCGCCTGCGCAAAGGCTTCGCAGGCCGCCTGACAGGCCGACTGCGTGCCGGTCAGAAGTCCGCCGGCAAAGTTGGTTTCGCTTGGCGGGGCGAAGAATTCCGTCAGCTCCACGTCCGAAACCTTCAGCGCCGCGTCCAGCGCGACGACGGCCTCTACCGGCGGCGCGATCAGATAGGCAAGCGCCTGCCCGACCGGGACGTGCGCGAGCCGCGCAAGGTAGCTGCCGCAGCTTGCCACGCAGTGGGCAAGATACACGATGTCGCCCGCGTCGTTTGCGGCGCGGAAGCCGATGCCGCTTTCCAGAAAACGCACGGTGCTCTGCATGGCGCTCAGAACGTCGGAGGGGTTCTCGCCGCCGAGAATTCCGATGACCTCGCCGGCCAGCCTTGTTGTTGCATTCGCTGCGCCTGCGTACAGACTGCGCGCGTAGACCACGTCCGCATTGGCGGCCTTGGTCGCCTCGTCCAGCGCGATATAAGTCGCGTCGTCGCAGTCCGTCGAGATCAGTCCGACGGCGCGGTGGCGATCGCTCAGCCTCAGTGCGCGGCGAAGTGCCGGGCTGACGTTCGGAATGATGCGTGTGCTGAGAATTTTTACGGGGATCCGATCACCTGTCATGTCGCCGCCTCCGCAAGGTCGATGCCGGAGGCCTTCTGCTTGAGGATCCGGTCGATGAGCGAGGCAATGTGCGCGCCTGCTTCGACTGCCGGAACGCCCTGCCGGTGGATGTTGGACACGACCGTCCGCTTGGATTCGGAAATGCCGCGGTGCGGCTTGTAGGTGAGATAGGCGGACATGGACTCGTTTGTCACGAGGCCGGGGCGCTCTCCCACGAGCAGGCACACCAGCTCGCAGCCGGTCAGGTCGCCGATGTGATCGGAGGCGCCTACACGGCAGAACTGGATGAACAGCGATGGACCGGTTTCGATCCCATAGCTTTTTAATCCCTGCCGGATGGCAGCGGCGCAGTCGAGGGCGTTTGCCTCGATCGCCGCGGAGGACAGCCCGTCTCCGATCAGAAGCAGCACGCGCTGCCCCTTGCAGTACTTCTGAATGATCGCCTGATTCTCTGCGTCAAAGCGACGGCCGAGATCGGGCCGCGTCAGATATTCGTCCTTGTCGCGGCACTCGGTCTTGACGAAGATCAGACCGTTGTCGCGATAGAAGGCTTCGTCCACGAGGGAAAATACACTGTCCTGCGCGGCGGCATGGTCGGCGCGGAAGCGCAGGAGCGTCGCGGTTTTGTAGCGCGTGCCCGCCCGGCCGAGGCCGATGCGCGCGGGCGTTTTGGCCTTCAGCGCGAGAAAGGCGCGGCCGTCGTGCGGCTGCTCGACGAGGTACTGCTGCCGCAGGTCGACGGCGGTGATGTCCGGCAGCACACCGGTTTCCGCTTCGGACTGCTCGGGTTTGTATTCGCTGGCCTTGACTGCCGGCTCCGGGCGGCCTGCGTCCATTTCGCGGAGCATCTGCGCCACGATGGTTTTCAGTTCTTCCTTATTCATTCCGGCCTCCTCACAGCAGCACCGAGCCGTCGCCGGCCTTTTTCGTCAGCTTTCCGTTTTCCACAAAGCCCATCTTCTCCAGCCAGCGCTGAAAGGGCGGGATCGCCGTCAGACCGAACAGCTCGCGCAGCGTCGCCGTTTCGTGGAAGCCCGTGGTCTGATAGTTGAGCATCACGTCGTCGCCGTGTGGGATGCCCATGAAGTAGGTGCAGCCCGCAGCGGTCAGAAGGACGGATAGATTCTCTATGTCGTTCTGATCGGCCTTCATGTGGTTGGTGTAGCAGGCATCGCAGCCCATGGGGATGCCCGTCAGCTTGCCCATGAAGTGATCTTCCAGACCGGCGCGGATGACCTGACGCGCGTCGTAGAGATATTCCGGACCGATGAAGCCGACAACCGTGTTGACCAGAAACGGCTGGTAGCGCCGGGCAAAGCCGTAGCAGCGTGCTTCCATCGTCACCTGATCGGCGCCGTGGTGCGCTTCGCTGGAAAGCTCGGAGCCCTGCCCGGTTTCAAAGTACATGACGTTCGGCCCCTCGGCGGTGCCCTGCGTCAGTGCAAGCTGCCGCGCGGCAGCAATCGTTTCGCCGGAGAAGCCAAAGGCCTCGTTGCCCTTCTGCGAACCGGCGATGGACTGGAAAATGAGGTCGGCTGGCGCGCCTGCTTCGATTGCGCGCATCTGGGTGGTCACATGCGCCAGCACGCAGGTCTGCGTGGGGATGGCGTGCTTCTGCTTGATCTCTTCAAAGCGCGTGAGCACGCGCTTGACGCTCTCGGCGCTGTCGCCCGCCGGGTTCAGCCCCAGCACTGCGTCGCCCGCGCCGTAGCTCAGCCCCTCAACCAGAGAGGCGGTGATGCCGTCGATGTCGTCCGTCGGATGGTTCGGCTGCAAGCGGCAGGAGAGCGTTCCCGGCAGGCCGATGGTCGTGTTGCAGTGGGCGGTGACGGTGATCTTCTTCGCGGCGCTGATGAGGTCGAGATTGCTCATGAGTTTGCAGACGGCGGCGATCATCTCACTCGTCAGCCCGCGGGAAATGCGGCGGATCTGCGCACTGCTCGTGTTCTCGTCAAGCAGCCACTCGCGCAGCTGAGAAACCGTCCAGCCCTTGATCTCGTCGTAAATGCGTTCGTTCAGGTCGTCCTGAATGATGCGCGTGACCTCGTCTTCCTCGTAGGGAACGACGGGATGCTCCCGCAGCTCGGACAGCAGCACCTCGGACAGCACGACCTTTGCCGCGACGCGCTCCTCGGCGCTCTCTGCGGCGACGCCTGCCAGCTTGTCGCCGGATTTTTCCTCGTTTGCCTTGGCAAGCACATCCTTGAGATCGCGGAATTCATAGGTTTTTCCAAAAAGCAGCGTTTTCAGCTTCATGGGTTCCCTCCTTATTACAATATCAGCGTTTTGATCACGACGGGCAGCACCTGACCGCCTGCGACCGGCGCGCCGATGTCCAGATATGCCCCGTCCGGCAGACGCACGCCGTCCAGACTGATGAGTGGTGCGTTCGGCAGCAGCATCCCGACGGCCTGCCCAAGCGCCTTACCCATGTCCGCCGCGGCTGCGACGATCAGGGGCAGACCGGCTTCGGCGTGGGGACGCAGACCGAGCGCGACTCCGTCCGCAAGTTTACATAATTCTGAAAATCTGACATTCGGTCGTCCGTGTAGGGCAAGGACGCCCGTGACGGGCGTTCCGTCCGGTGAGAAGATCGCCATGCGCCGCCGGACGACCTCGGAGAGTTCGGCGGCGGGGAGCGCCTCTTCCTCCGCCGTAAGCGCGGCGACGGGGAGATTTTTCAGCGGGAACTGCACGCGGTCATAGAAGATCGTGCTGCCGGACAGCTCCGTCGTGTGGCTGCCCGCGCCGATCACGGTGGCGCGGATGGTCTCCTTTGCGCGCAGGTACTGCTCCCGGCACAGGGCGGAGGCGGCGATGGCACGGCCGAGCAGCACGCCGAGGTCGCCGTAGCGCAGCGGCTCGGCGGGGGAGTGTTCGATCAGATCGGCCACGCCGCCGGAAAAGGACAGCAGTGCCCGGCCGGAGAGTTTCGGCAGCTTGTCCGTGATGAAATGCTCCAGCTCGGGGCTTTTTTCGCGCAGGCCGACGGCTTCTTCCAGGATCCGCACGAGAAGCGCGGTCACTTTTTCCAGCGCGCCGGGCGGGGGAAGCTCGCCGATAGGAAACGTGAAAAACGGCTGCAATACGGGAGATACGTAGCGCACGCGCCCGGCTTCGTCAAATTTCATCAGCCGCCCGCCGACGTTCAGACAGCCGGTGTCGACCAGCCGGCCGCAGTCAAACAGCGCAAGGTTTGTCGTGCCGCCGCCGATGTCGAGGTTCAGAACGGCGCAGTTATGCGCGCGTGAATAGTCCTGACTGCCGGAGCCCTTTCCGGCCAGCACGCTTTCCAGCGCAGGCCCGGCGGTGGCCACGACGAAGTCCCCGGCGTAGCCGGAAAGCGCATTCAGGACGTCGCGGGCGTTTTCCTTGCGCGCGGTTTCCCCGGTGATGATGATCGCGCCGGTGCGGATGTCAGCTTTGGAAATGCCGGAGGCGGCGTATTCCTCGTCAATGATCTTCCGCACGCCCTCGGCGTCGATCACCGTGTCCGACCGCAGGGGAGTGAAGTGGATCTTGCTGCGGTAGAGAATTTCCTTTTCCGTGATGGCAAATTCCGGAACGCTGAACGCGGCGCCCTTATTCTGAATGGTCAGCCGGGAGAAAATGAGCTGTGTCGTTGTGGTGCCGATGTCGATGCCAACGGAGAGAATAGAGTTCATAGCGCGGCCTCCAGAAGCCGGTGCAGATCGTCTGCCGTGACGGGTCGGGGATTGGCGGCAAGGCAGGGATCGGCCAGTGCGGCGGCGCAGAGTGCCTCCGCCTTTGCGAGCACCTCGCTGCGTTCCAGCCCCGCGGCGGTGAGTGTTTCCGGCAGCTCCAGACGGCGGCGCAGGCGCTGTACGGCGAAGATCAGCCCGCGTGCGCCGCTCAGGCCGCAGTAGGCGGCAAGGGCGGCATAGGGCGCGGCGGGCGCATTGAGGCGGAGCACGGGCGGAAGCAGAATGGCGTTCAGCCGCCCATGCGGCAGGTGAAACGCGCCACCCAGTGCGTGCGAAAGCGCATGACATACGCCGAGTCCGGCGTTGTCAAAGGCAACTCCCGCCATGGACGCAGCTTCATGGATGCGGCCGCGCACGGAGATGTCGCCTGCATAGGAGGCGGGCAGCTGCTCCAGCGTTGTGCGGAAGGCGGCCGAGGCCAGCGCGGTGGTAAAGGCGGTGGCATTTTTGGAAGCGATCGCTTCCAGACAGTGCGTCAGGACGTCCATACCCGCGTCTGCGATCAGACCCTTCGGAAGCGCGCGCAGCAGGGAGTCGTCCAGAATGGCGAGCTGCGGCCGGAGCGCCTCATCAATGAGCGGGTGCTTGACGCCCTCGTGCGTCAGAATGGAAAAGGACGTGACCTCGGAGCCGGTGCCGGAGGTCGTTGGGATGGCCACGAGCCGTGCCTCCGACTGTGCGAGGGACAGAATTCCCTTGGCACAGTCGATTGCCGAGCCGCCGCCCAGCGCCAGTAGGGTATCCGGCCGGAATTTTTGAAGCTGATCGACGCCCTGTGCGACCATGGCGAGGGTCGGTTCGCCGCCGACCCGGTCGAAAACTTCCGTTTCCGCATCGGGAAGCAGGGAGAGAATGTGCTGCGCCGTGCCGTTTTTTGCGAAGAACGGGTCCGTGACCAGAAAGGCGCGTTTCGCGCCGAGCGTTTGTAAAGCCTGCAATGCGTTTTCCCCGAAACAGAGCCGGGTGCTGCAAACGAAGGTTTCCATTTCTGTCGCCTCTTTTCTCCGGTAGTATTTCCTGCCGCGGCAAAAAAATGTGGGCGTTTGAGAAAAAGTTGGACGCTTGCGGTTGACACACAGCGAAAAATATGGAAGAATAGACGCAAAAGGAGTGGTGATTATGTCCGAAATGATCAGAGGCAATTGCCCACACTGTGGAAAGCCCTTGGAGATCCCGGCGGAATTGGAGGAGTTTTCCTGCCTGTACTGCGGCGAGCGGATGCGCACGGAGATCCTGCTCGCGCCGCTGGCGGAGCGGCTGGAATGCTCCGCGGAGGATATGCAGTACCTGCGGGAGAAGCTGGCGGCAGCGGCTCTGAATTATCCGGATTATTATAAAAAGCTGAGCAAACACGAGTTTTTTCCCGCATTTGAAGCCTATGAAACGGAAAACGGCGCGGTTTTTGAGCGGCTGGAGGCGTGCACGCCGGAGAACGAGCCAGCACGCAGAGAGATGCTGCAAGGCGTCTGCGACGAACTGATGGCGGACATTACGGCGCATATGGAAAGCGACCCCCGCTGGGAGAAAAAGAGCCGCCGCAACGAGGTGTTCTTTGAAACCAAGGTTGTGCTGGCGATCTTCTTTACGACCTGTATGCGCAAAATGAAGCTCAGCGTGGCCGACCCCTTTGGTAAGATGCTCAACGCCGCGTGGCGCGAGCGTTATCCCAAGGAGGACTGGAAGCCCGGCGACTATGATACGCTGGTCGGCGGCTTCAAAAAGTTCAGGTTCTGCTTCATCACCACGGCGACCTGCCTGCATGAAGGAAAGCCGGACGACTGCGCCGAGCTGACGGCCTTCCGTGCGTTCCGTGACGGCTGGCTACGCATGCAGCCGCAGGGCGAGGCACTCATCGGCGAGTATTATGACATCGCGCCTGCCATCGTGGCCTGCGTGGAATACTGCGATGATTCCGCCGCATGCTACGACGAGATCCGCCGCCGCTGGCTGGCACCCTGCTATCGGGCAATTCAGGAAAACCGCCCGGAGGACTGCTGCGCGGCCTACATGGATATGGTGTCCACGCTGAAAGAAAGATATTTGAGCTAATATTATCGGGACTGCGTTTTCGCAGTCCCGATTGTTTTTAATTCGTTTTCCGGAACGTCACACTTTGGTAACATCCCGACCTTATGATGAAACCATCAAAAGCAAGTAAACAAAGGAGCTGAACACCATGAACGAAGACTATCAGAACTTCGATACAGAATCTTCGGCGCAGGAACAGCCGCAGAGCGAACAGCCGCAGTCTTCCGCACCGGAAACTCCCCAATATAACAACGAACAGACGTATCAATCCTATCAGACCTATCAGGCCTACAACCCCTATCAGGCGCAGCCGCAGCATTCTGCACCGCCTCAGAAAAAGACTCCGAAGAAAAAGCACTGGGGCCTGCGGATCGCAGTCGTGGCTCTGTGCTGTGCGCTGGTCGGCAGCGCCGCAGGCGGTGCGATCGTCGGCAGCGTGATGCACACGTTGCATAAAAACGACGTGTCCATGAACCAGAAACCCTCGGAAAGCCAGACGGCGACGACCCCTTCCGAATCCACGCAGGTCGTGCAGACGAGGAATCCTTCCACGCAGTTTACTCCGGCTGAGATCTATGCACAGAATGTGGCCGCAGTCGTCAGCATCTCCAATCAGGCGACGACCAACGTGTTCGGCCAGATCACCTCGACGGCAAGCTCCGGCACCGGCTTTGTGATCTCCGCCGACGGCGAGATTCTGACGAACTATCACGTCGTCAAGAACGCAAGCAAGCTGACCGTCACCATGAACAGCGGCGAGACCTACGACGCGACGGTCATCGGCTACGAGGAGGACAGCGATGTTGCCCTCATCAAGATCAATGCAGAAAACCTTGCGACCGTGCAGCTCGGCAATTCCTCCGCGCTGCGTGTGGGCGACGAGGTCGCGGCCATCGGTAACCCTCTGGGCGAACTGACCAACACCATGACGGTCGGCTATGTCAGTGCACTCGACCGTTATATCAATACCGATGGCAGCCCCATCAATATGATGCAGATCGACGCGGCCATCAACTCCGGCAACTCCGGCGGCCCGCTGTTTGACATGAACGGCAATGTCGTTGGCATCACTACCGCAAAGTACTCCGGCACGACCAATTCCGGCACGACCATCGAGGGTATCGGCTTTGCCATCCCGATCGACGACGTGACGGCCATCCTTGACGACCTGCGCACGAACGGCAGAGTGACGAACCGCGCCTACATCGGCATCACGGCGGGCAACGTTTCCGCAACGGATGCGGAAAACTATGGTTTCCCGCAGGGCGTTCTGGTCAATTCCGTTGAAGCAGGCGGCAGCGGCGAAAAGGCCGGGCTGCAGCGCTATGACATCATCACCGCAGTGGACGACACGACGGTCAAGTCGATCGACGAACTGTCCGCAGCGCTCAAGTCCTACCGTGCGGGCGACCAGGCGACCCTGACGATCTACCGCTCCGGCAAGACGATGGAAGTGACCGTGACCTTCGGCGAGAAGCCGCAGTCCACGGACACCACAACGGAAGCGGCACAGCAGCCGTCGCAGAGCAGTGAGGATTCCTCAGAGTCGAACGACAGAAGCGGCTGGGGTTTCCCGTGGAATATGCTTCCGTAAATAAATTTGCTATTTTCATGTTTTTCTCCCCTTTTTCCCCCTTTTTCAGCCCGCGCATCCGCAAGGATGCGCGGGCCTTTTTTGTTTTGCAGGAAATTCCGGAGAAAAACCTCCCTGAAATCTTGCATCGAAACGTACAAAAAATTCTACTGAGATACCTTGACAGATGAGGTATCTCGTGCTATAGTAGAGCCACAAAGGAAAGCAGTACGACAGCATCGTGGAAAATGAAACCGGGAGGTGTGCAGATGTTGATTGCAGCGGACCTGATCCGAGGCCATACGGAAACCATTATTCTGGCGCAGCTCATGCAGCGCGACAGCTACGGCTACGAGATCAACAAGACGATCCGGGCAATTTCCGACGACCGCTATGAGCTGAAGGAAGCCACATTATACACGGCCTTCAAGCGGTTGGAGGAGATGGGGCAGATCACTTCGTATTGGGGGCAGGAGGCCACCGGCGCGCGGCGGCGCTATTACCGCATTACGGACGCCGGGCGCGCGGCCTATCGCGAGCAGGTGCAGACCTGGGACACTGCGAAGGAGATCATCGATAAGCTGATAGAATTGGGAGGGGATGCAAAATGCGAAATAAGCTGATTTGCTATGTGAACAGCATTTTTGAAGGAATACCGAATACGCCTGAGGTGCAGGAGCTGCGGGAGGAGATCTTGCAGAATACGCTGGACCGCTACGATGAGGAGTGCACCAGAGGCGTGTCGGAAACGGTCGCGTATAATGTTGCCGTGATGAGCATAGGCGATACGGACGAGCTGCTGGCGGCTTACCGCAAACCCAAGAAGGAGAAAAAAAGCTCTCGCCGCGTCTGCGTGGCGATCGCCATTGCGCTGTATATCCTGTGCGTCGTGCCGCCCGCCGTTGCAGATGAGATGGGCTGGCCGGAGGCGCTGGGAGTGAGCCTGATGTTTCTGATGATCGCCGCGGCGACTGCGCTGATCATCCTCAGCGGCGGCCGGGAAAAGCCGGCAGCGCCGAAGGCTTCCGCGCCGCAGGGCGTGCCCGTGCAGCCCGCTGCGCAGCCGGTGCAGGCGGCTTCTGCGCAGGAGGAGCGAAGCTCCGCGGTGAAGATCCTGCGCGGTGTGCTCACGCCTCTGTACTGGCTTGCTGCGGTGGGACTGTTCCTTGCGGCGGGCTTCGCCGGCTACTGGTATGTGGCATGGGTCATTTTCATCGCGGCCGGCGCGGTCGGCGACGTCATCACCGGTATCGTCTACATGGCAAAGGGCAGGTACGGCCTGAAAAAGTTCATTGAGGGTCTGATGCTTCTGGCGGCGGTGGCCATTTATCTGAAAATCTCCGCCGCGAGCGGCGCGTGGGTGGTCACATGGCTGGTCTTCCCGATCTGTGCGGCGCTGACCGGCGTTCTGAGCGGGATTTTCACGCTTGCAACAGGAGGAAAACAATGAAGGGAAAAGCAATTACCAAGATCGTTATTTGCTCCATCGTGGCAGTGCTGCTGACGGGGATCCTGCTTGCGGGAGTGCTGGGCATAGAGGTATTCCGGGCGCTTCCCGGCATCCGGGAATTTAAGGAGGAAACGGGCAGGTTTTTTATCGATCTCGATAAATATGACAATGAAAACAGCTACAACATCGGCAGCGCGGAGCTGGACAGTGTGGTGAGTAGATCAATCCGCGAGATCGACCTCAACTGGGCCTCCGGCTCGGTAACGGTGAAGCCGTATAACGGCGATCAGCTCATCCTGCGCGAGTCGGAAGGAAACAGCGAGGCAAAGCGCCTGCGCTGGAAGGTGGAAAACGGAAAGCTGACCATCCATGAATGCAAAAGCGGCCTGTCCATCCAGAATTCGCTGAAGAAAACGCTGGAATTGCTGATTCCGGAAGGACTCACGACGCTTGACAAGCTGGAGTGCGACAGTGCCAGCGCGACGCTGCAAATTGAGGATCTGACAGTGACGGAATTGAGCGTCGACACGGCTTCCGGCAATGTGACCCTGAAGAACTGCCGTGCAGAAATGATGGACGTCGACGCGGCAAGCGCGAACCTCAATGCGGAAAGCTGCACGCTGGGAGAGGTTTCCGTGGACAGCGCCTCCGGCTCGGCGACGCTGAGCGGCAGCATCTGCACAGTGGATATGGACACCGTTTCCGGCCGCCTCAGTGTGGAAACGTCTGTGACGCCGCGGGAGGTGTCGATGGACGCGGTCAGCGGAAGTTGCCTTCTGGTTCTGCCGAAGGACGCGGGCTTTACCCTCAAGCAGGACGGTGTAAGCAGTAAGGTGAACGTGGAGGGCTTTACTGTTTCCATGCAGGACAAAACCTACATCTGCGGCGACGGCGCGGCGGAGATCTCCTTTGAGGGCATCAGCGGAGACGTCACCATCCGCGCAGCAGAAAAATAAGATCAACAGCTTGTCAAAAAAGTCCAAATGGACTTTTCTGACAAGCTGAAAAGATCGCCGGACAAGAACTTTGTCCGGCGATCAATTTTTACTGTTTCAGTACGGCGTCATACAGTGCGTTTTTCGGGAAGCCCGTTTCGGCGGCGACCTGCCGGACGGCGTCCTTTTTGCTGTAGCCCTGCGTGATCAGCACCTGCACACGCGCGACGGCGTCGTCCTGCGTGACTGCCGGTTCCGCCGCTTCCTGGGCGCCCTCGACGATGAGGACGTACTCGCCGCGCGGCGCCTGCGATTCATAGTAGGCGACGGCCTCGTCCAGCGTCATGCGCAGCGCCTCCTCGTGCAGCTTCGTCAGCTCCCGGCAGAGGCAGATGCGGCGCGTTCCGCCGAATACCTGCCGCAGGTCGGCCAGCGTCCCGGTCAGTTTGTGCGGCGCTTCATAAAAAATCATTGTGCGCTGCTCTGCCCGCAGGGAATCCAGATGGGCAAAGCGGCTCTTTTTCGCGGTGGAAAGGAAGCCCTCAAAGGTGAACCGACCCGTCGGCAGCGCGGAGATGCTCAGCGCGGTGATCGCAGCGCAAGGGCCGGGAATGGCCGTGACGGTCACGCCCGCCTCGGCGCAGAGCCGCACCAGATCCTCGCCGGGGTCGGAGATGGCCGGGGAACCGGCATCCGTGACCAGCGCGCAGCTCTCGCCCGCCAGCAGCCGCTCAACGATCTTCGGCCCGCTGACCTCCTTGTTGTGCTCGTAGTAGCTGACAAGGGGCTTTTTGATCCCCATGTGATTGAGCAGGCGCAGCGTGACGCGCGTATCTTCCGCGGCAATAAAATCCACGCTTTGCAGCGTTTCGCGGCAGCGGTCGGAGATGTCCGAGAGATTGCCGATGGGGGTGGGGACGAGGTAGAGTGTCATGGTGTGGCTCCTTTTCTGTGATAGGCGGCGCGGTAGGCATCCGTTTCCGAGCCGTCCGCGTGAAATTCGATGAAATCCGGCTCGTAAGCGAGGCCGGGGCGGCCGCCGCGCCGGGCTTCGATCAGAACCAGACAGACAGGAGCGGCAGCCGTGTGGCGCACGAAGCGGATGCGCTTCGGCTCCATACCGTGGCTGCGCAGACTGACGATCAGGTCGCACAGGCGTTCCGGGCGGTGGACGAGGGCAAACCGCCCGCCGCTTGGCAGCAGCCATGCGGCAGCGGCGCAGAGCTCGTCGAGATTCAGGCACAGCTCCGTGCGCGCGACGGCGGCGTCCTCGCTGACCTTTCCGCTCCCGACGGGGAAGTAGGGGGGATTGGAGATCACACAGTCAAAGCTGCACGCGGGAAAATAAGACGCGATGCCGCGCACATCGCCCTGCCGGACGGAGAGGCGGGAGGACAGCGCGTTGAGCGTGATATTTTCCTGCGCCAGCGCGCAGGCACTTTCCCGCAGCTCCAGCCCCGTGACGGTGCAGCCGGGGTCGCGCGCGCACAGCAGCAGCCCCAGCGTGCCGCAGCCGGCGCCGAGGTCCGCGACGCTGGCGTTTGCGGGCAGGGACAGAAACTCCGCCAGCAGCACCGAGTCCGTCCCCAGACGGAAGCCGCGCTCCGGCTGGAGCATCCGCACGCCGTTCCAGAGCGATTCGAGCATACTTCTCCTCCTGAAAACAGCCGGTCTGCGCAGAAAACTGTGCAGACCGGCCGCTTTGGTACGATGTTATTACTGCTGTTCGATCGCTTCGACCGGGCAGACAGAAGCGCAGGTGCCGCAATCGACACACTGGTCAGCGTCGATGACGTACTTGTCGTCGCCCTCGGTGATGATGCCGAGCGGGCAGCTATCCGCACAGGTGCCGCACTTTGCGCAGGCGTCGGTGATGAAATATGCCATAGTGTGAGCCTCCTATAAAATAAGTATAGACTAATTCTATCATGTTTTTCGAAAAAAGCAATTGCCAATCTGCGGAAAATGCAAAAATTTTTGCGCCACGGAGAAAAAAGAAAAAAGGTATAGAAATACCGCTCCGCGGCAAGAATTTTTTGAGAACGGAGGCGGAGAAAATTGGAAAAAAGCGAATTCGATCCGCTGACGCAGAAGGTGTTCCGGCAGGCGTGGGCGATCGCCGGCGCGTTGGGGCACGGTTATGTCGGGACGGAGCACCTGCTCATCGGACTGCTGCGGACGCCGGAGGCCAGAGCCTGCCGCCTGCTTCTGTGGGAGGGCGCGCAGCCGGATCGGCTTCTTGCGCTGCTGCTGGAGGGCAGCGGCCGGGGCACGAGGCTCCTGCGGCTGCCGCAGGGCTTTTCCAACGAGGCTGGCCGTGTGATCGCGGCGGCCTCCGGCGGTGGGTGTGTCCGGCCGGAGGATCTGCTGCTGGCGATGCTGTGCCGTGAACGGTGCGGCGCGGTCCGTCTGCTGCGGGCGGCGGAAATTTCAGAGGAGGCCTTGCTGCCGGCGCTCTGTGCGGCGGTGCAGTCCGGAAAGGAAACGAAAATGCAGAATCTACGGCTTTTGGATCAGTTCGGCGTGGACATGGTTGAGCGCGCGGACAAGACGGAATTGATCGTCGGGCGCCAGCGGGAGATCGAAACCGTTTTACAGATTCTCTCCCGCAAGCATAAGAATAACCCGGCGCTGATCGGCGAGCCCGGCGTGGGAAAGACGGCCATCGTCGAGGGTGTGGCACAGTATATCGCAGCCGGTCGTGTACCGGAGCAGCTCAAGGGGAAACGGCTGTATCTGCTGGATATGGCCAGTGTGATTGCCGGGACAAAATACCGCGGCGAGTTTGAAGAGCGCGTGCGCGACATTCTGGCGGAGCTGCGGCGCGCACAGAACGTCATCCTGTTTGTCGACGAGATGCACACGCTCGTCGGCGCAGGTGCGGCGGAGGGCGCGATCGACGCGGCGAACCTCCTGAAGCCCGCACTCGGCAGGGGAGAATTGCAGCTCATCGGTGCAACGACGCTGGCGGAGTACCGCAAGTATATTGAAAAGGACGCCGCGCTGGAGCGACGCTTCCGGACAGTGCAGGTGCGCGAGCCATCCCAGGCAGAAACAAAGGCCATTCTCATGGGCCTGCGGCCGGGGCTGGAGGCCCATCACCGCATCGCGATCACGGAGGAGGCGGTCAACGCTGCGGTGAGCCTGTCCAGTCGCTATCTCACGGAAAAATTTCTGCCGGACAAGGCGGTCGACCTTCTGGACGAGGGCGCGGCGCTTGCTAAGATGGCGCAGATGAAACGGGGCGGCAATGCTTCTGCCGGGACGGAGCGCGCGCTGCAGGAGGCAGTGCGCACCGGACGCTATGAGCAGGCTGCCGCGCTGCGCGACCGCCTGCAAAGTCTGCGGCGGCATATGCCGGGCGCACAGCGCGTGGAGGCGCAGGACATTGCCGAGGCGGTGGCGAGCCGGACGGGGATCCCGGTCGGGATGCTGTCCCTTTCCGAAAAACAGCGCCTGTGCGGGCTGGAACAGACACTTTCTGCCCGCGTGATTGGGCAGGAGCGCGCCGTCCGCGCGGCGGCGGAGGCCGTGCGGCGGGGACGTTCCGGGCTGGCCGAGCAGAAGCGGCCCACGGCGGCCATGCTCTTTACCGGGCCGACCGGCGTCGGCAAGACGGAGCTGTGCAGGGCGCTGGCGGAGGCGGTCTACGGGAGCGAAAGCGCTATGATCCGCCTGGATATGTCGGAATATATGGAAAAACACGCCGTCTCGCGGATGCTGGGCGCGCCTCCGGGCTACGTCGGCCACGAGGAGGGCGGTGAGCTTACCGAGCGCGTGCGGCGCAGACCGTACAGCCTTGTCTTATTTGATGAACTGGAAAAGGCGCACCGCGACGTCTGCGGGATTCTCCTTCAGATCATGGAGGACGGGATGCTGACGGACTCCACCGGCCGGCACGTGGACTTTAAAAACACCATGATCGTCATGACCTCAAATCTCGGCAGCGAAAACAGCGTGCGCGGCAGCCTCGGCTTCGGAAAAGCGCCGGAGGAACCGGGACTTCGCAGTCTGCGGGAATATTTCCCGCCGGAATTTCTGGGGCGCATCGACTGTGTTGCGGCCTTTCAGCCGCTTGGAAAAGCCGAGCTGGAAAAAATTGCGGAGAAGCAGCTGCGCGCCCTCTGCGAACGCGCGGCAGCACTGCACGTGAAACTGCATTTTGAAGCGGATGTGGCAGAGAGTATTGCACACCGCTGCCTGCGGCAGCCGGGCGGCGCGCGGGAGATCCGGCACCTGATCCAGACGGAGCTGGAAAACCCGCTGGCAAGGCACCTGCTCTCTGCTGACGAGCCGCCGCACAGCGTGACTGCCGCTCTGCAAGACGAAACAATCGTGCTGCATTGAATAAAAGCCGCCGCGGGTTCCCCACGGCGGCTTTCGTAATTGTTCACAAATCGTTCATTGACTATTTGTGCAGCCTGCACTATACTTTATATAAATATATATCATTTGAAACGGAGGCTGTGCAATGCTGAAAACACTGAAAGCACAGGTGAAGCAGTACAAAGCCGTCTCCTTCATCACGCCGGTTTTCTCGGCGCTGGAGGCGGTGGCAGACATGATCCTGCCCTTCCTGATGGCGAAGATCATCGACTACGGCGTGAAGGGCGACGGCGGAATGGCCGCCATCTTAAAATACGGCGGATGGATGCTCGCGGTGGCGCTTGGGGCGCTGGCCTGCGGCATCCTTGCGGCGCGCTTTGCGTCCATTGCCTCTACGGGCTATGCGACCAATCTGCGCGACGCGATGTTCACAAATATCCAGACCTTTTCCTTTGCGAACATCGACCGTTTTTCTACGGCGGGTCTCGTCACGCGCCTGACGACAGACGTGTCGAATCTACAGATGTCCTATCAGATGCTGCTGCGCATCTGCGTGCGCGCGCCGACGATGCTGATCACCGCCCTGATTCTGTCCTTCTCCATCCATTCGGAGCTGAGTCTGGTGTTCGTCGTTGCGATCGCGTTTCTGATCCTCGCACTGTCCTTTGTGATCGCGAATGCGACGAAGCACTTTAACCGCGTGTTCCGCAAATATGACGACCTGAACGCCAGTGTGCAGGAAAACGTCGGCGCTATCCGCGTGGTCAAGGCCTTTGTGCGCGAGGACTATGAGCGCGCCAAGTTTTCCAAGGCGGCCGAGGCCGTCTACCGGATGTTCGTCAAGGCGGAGTCCTTCGTCACCCTGAATAACCCCATCATGAACGCGACGGTGTTCGGCTGTATGCTGGCGCTTTCGTGGTTGGGTGCGAAGGCCTGCGTTACCGAGGGCTTCTCCGAGGGCAACCTCATGAGCCTGTTCAGCTATGTTTCCAGCATCCTGATGAGCCTGATGATGATCTCTATGATCTTCGTCATGATGAGCATGAGCGTTGCGAGCGCGCAGCGTATCTGCGAGGTGCTGAATGAAAAGGCCGACCTGACCAGCCCGGAAAATGCGCGGACGGACATCCCGGACGGCAGCATTGAGTTCCGCAATGTTTCCTTCTCCTACAGCAAAAAGGGAAGCGGCAAGCCGGTTTTGCAGGACATCAACCTGCGCGTGGAGGCCGGGCAGACGATCGGAATCCTGGGCGGCACGGGCAGCGCGAAGTCCACACTGGCCAGCCTGATCTCCCGCCTGTACGACGCCACCGAGGGCGAGGTGCTTGTCGGCGGCCACGACGTGCGCGAATATGATCTGGAAGCGCTGCGCGACGCGGTTTCCGTCGTTTTGCAGAAAAATGTGCTGTTTTCCGGCACGATCCTTGAAAATCTCCGCTGGGGCGATAAGAACGCCACCGAGGAGGAATGCCGCCGCGCCTGTGAGCTGGCCTGTGCGGATGAATTCATCCGCAGCTTCCCGGACGGCTACGAAACGCATATCGAGCAGGGCGGCACGAACGTTTCCGGCGGCCAGAAGCAGCGGCTGTGCATCGCCCGCGCGCTGCTGAAAAAGCCGAAGATCCTGATTCTGGACGATTCCACGAGCGCCGTCGACACCGCGACGGACGCGAAGATCCGCCGCGCGCTGCGCGAGGAGATCCCGAACACCACAAAGCTGGTGATCGCGCAGAGAATTTCCAGTATGCAGGACGCGGACAAAATCCTTGTGCTGGACGAGGGCCGCATCAACGGCTTCGGCACGCACGAGGAGCTGCTCGCCACCAACCGTATTTATCAAGAGGTCTGGCAGGGCCAGACACAGGGCGGCGGCGACTTTGACGAAAAGGCAGGTGAGGCATAATGGCAGAAAGAACTCCCCGCGGCCCGCGCGGCCCGCAGGCCGTCGCCGCAGAGCGTCCCGCGAAAATGGGCAAGGTCCTCGGACGCACGCTCGGCGAGGTCTGGAAGAACTACAAGTGGCACTGCCTCGGCGTGATCGTCTGCGTGATCGCCACCGTTGCGGCGCAGCTCAACGGCACGCTCTTTTTGCAGAAGCTCTATGACAGCTATATCCTGCCGATGATCGAAAGCGGCGACGCGAATTTCCGGCCGCTGCTGTTGCAGCTTGTGCAGGTCGGCGCGGTCTACGCCATCGGCGTCTTTTCCTCGTGGGCGTACAACCGGCTGATGATCAACGTTTCGCAGGGCACGATGCGCAACCTGCGCATCCGGCTGTTCAGCCATATGCAGAGCCTGCCCATCCGCTATTTTGACACCCATGCCCACGGCGACATCATGTCGATCTACACGAACGACATCGACACGCTGCGCCAGTTCCTCGGCCAGAGCCTGCCGAATCTCTTTTCCAGCCTGATCAGCGTGGTGAGCGTGCTGGTCAGCATGATCGTTCTGAACGTGCCGCTGACGCTGATCACGCTGGTCATGGTCGCGATGATGCTCTTCGTGACGAAGAAGCTCGCCGGGCAGTCCGGCAAATACTTCGTCCGCCGGCAGAAGGATCTCGGTGCAGTCAACGGCTATATTGAAGAAATGATGCAGGGGCAGAAGGTCGTCAAGGTGTTCAATTACGAGCAGGAGGCCCTCAGCCGCTTCCGCGAGCTGAACGAAAAACTGCGCGTCAGCTCCTGTCAGGCAAATACCTTTGCCAATATTCTGATGCCGGTCAACGCGCAGCTTGGCCATCTGAGCTATGTGCTGTGCGTGGTGGCGGGCGCGGCGCTGGCGGCCAACGGCTATGTCGGCCTGACACTCGGCACGCTGGCGGCGTTTATGACGCTGAACCGCAATTTCAGCCAGCCCATCACGCAGATCAGCCAGCAGCTCAACTCTGTGATCATGGCAATGGCAGGCGCGGAGCGCGTGTTCCGCGTGCTCGACGAGCCGTCCGAAACGGACGACGGCTATGTCACGCTGGTAAATGCCCGGGAGGCCCCGGACGGCACGCTGACGGAAACCAAGGAGCGCACCGACCTGTGGGCGTGGAAGCATCCGCACAAGGTGGACGGCACCGTGACCTACACGAAGCTCGCCGGTGACGTGGTGTTTGACGACGTGGACTTCGGCTATACGCCGGAAAAGGTCGTTCTGCACAACATCGACCTCTACGCGACGCCGGGGCAGAAGATCGCGTTTGTCGGCTCCACCGGCGCGGGCAAGACGACGATCACAAATCTGATCAACCGTTTTTACGATATTGCCGACGGTAAGATCCGCTACGACGGCATCAATATCAACAAGATCAAAAAGGCCGATCTGCGCCGCTCTCTTGGCATGGTTTTGCAGGATACGCACCTGTTCACCGGCACGGTCATGGAGAATATCCGCTATGGCCGTCTGGACGCAACGGACGAGGAGTGCATCGCGGCAGCGAAGCTCGCAAATGCCGACGGTTTCATCCAGCGCCTGCCGGACGGCTACGACACGCTTCTGACCGGCGACGGCGCGAACCTGTCGCAGGGACAGCGCCAGCTTCTGACCATCGCGCGCGCCGCAGTGGCCGACCCGCCGGTGCTGATCCTCGACGAGGCGACCTCCTCCATTGACACCCGCACGGAGGCGCTGGTGCAGGCGGGCATGGACGGCCTGATGCACGGGCGGACGACCTTCGTCATCGCGCATCGTCTGTCCACCGTGCGCAACGCCGACTGCATTATGGTGCTCGAGCAGGGCCGTATCATTGAACGCGGCACGCACGACAGCCTGATTGCACAGAAGGGAAGATACTATCAGCTTTACACCGGCAATCAGGTCGGGGAGTAAAAAGCTGGACTGGATAGGCTTTTCAGACTGTCAAAAAACCTATCCAACCGAAAGTTTCGGAGGGAAGAATAGTGTGAAAGGAAACCGTCACACCGAGCCGCAGCGAGGCGTTTCGGAGCGCAACCGCC
>ERZ772820.474-NODE-474-length-39030-cov-7.147171_pt1 | contig 39030 bp, 35 predicted proteins | sample MGYA00511377_ERZ772820 | MGnify/ENA primary metagenome ERZ772820 (study PRJEB29015, sample SAMEA2737684) | human gut metagenome | biome: human gut; feature: human-associated habitat; material: faeces | place: China | collected 2012 ... | reverse complement strand
AAATTAAATAAAAATTCTTTGGGGCAGGGTGATATGCATAAAGCATAAATTCCCAACCGACGGTAAGTGTACAGAGCGTAAAGATGCACGAGTCCGTGACCTGCGAAAGCAGCTGATTTGGTGAGAATCCAAAACCGACAGTATAGTCTGGATGGGAGAAGAATAGATAATGTAATTGTTCTTTATCAGGAATAAAATTAATCTGATTTTTAGAAATGTATTTAAATGATATGTAGTTTACATAACAATTAATCGGATTAAGATTTTGATAATAAATTACTAATAACCATACGCAATTAGGAATATGTAATGAACAGAATAATATACATTTGTATTTGTGCGAAAGCCCCTTTGAATGAAAGGAGGCTTTTTTTTGAACCCCAAATACATGAAAAGAGCTATTGAATTAGCAAAAAAAGGCATAGGTTATACAAATCCAAATCCTATTGTAGGATGTGTTGTGGTAAAAAATGATGAAATTATTTCGGAAGGCTATCATGAAAAGATAGGCGGATTTCATGCTGAGAGAAATGCATTAACAAATTGTAAGGAGGATACAACAGGAGCAGAGCTTTATGTAACGCTTGAACCGTGTTGTCATTATGGAAAGACGCCACCATGTACTGAAATTATCATAGAAAAAAACATAAAAAAAGTTTATGTGGGGAGTATGGATCCTAATAAACTTGTAGCAGGAAAGGGAGTAAAAATTTTAGAAGAAAATGGAATTGAAGTTGAGTGCGGAGTATTAAAAGATGAATGTGACAAATTAAACGAAGTATTTTTTCATTATATTACAAATAAAACACCTTATGTTGTAATGAAATATGCGATGACGATGGATGGAAAAATAGCGTGTGAAAATGGTGATTCAAAATGGGTTACAGGTGAAAAGGCAAGAGAAACCGTTCAAAATATGCGAAAAAAGTATATGGGAATAATGGTTGGAATTAATACTGTATTAGAAGATAATCCAATGTTAAATTGCCGAATAGAGGAAAATGTCGACCCGATAAGAATAATATGCGATTCAAATTTAAGAATACCATTTGAAAGTAATATTGTTAATACTGCTAATAAGATACAAACAATAGTTGTTTGCACAAATGAGGCTGATACAGATAAACAAAAATATTTAGAAGAATGTGGGGTTGAAGTCGTAAGGCAGAAAAGGAAAGGAAGAGTTAATTTATCAGAACTTATGAAAACATTAGGTGAGAAAGGGATAGACAGTATATTGCTTGAAGGTGGTGGAACACTTAACGCGCAGGCATTAAAAGAAAATGTTGTAAATAAAATCTGTTGCTTTATAGCACCAAAGATTGTAGGAGGTGCAAATGCAAAATCTCCAATTGAAGGAAAAGGTGTCGAAAAAATGATGGAAGCATATAACTTAAGAAATTTAGAAATACAAAAAATAGGAAATGATATTATGTTAACCGGATATTTAAAATAAAGGAAAGAAGTCTAAAAGAAATATCAGAGGAAAGGAGATATACGTATTTTATAAAATACATAAAAATAGTAAATGTTTACAGGAATTATAGAGGAAACAGGTCAGATAGAATATGTTAACAGCAATAGTGAGAAATATCAGATTGGAATTAAATGTGAAAAGGTTTTAGAAAAAACAGTAGTTGGAGACAGCATAGCAGTTAACGGCATTTGCCTTACAGTCACAAAAATGTGGAAAAATGGATTTGAAGCGGATGTGATGTCAGAAACGTTAAAAAGAACCGGTTTAAATGGAAGCAAAAAAGGTACATGTGTAAATCTTGAAAGAGCTATGGCAGCAGATGGACGATTTGGAGGACACATCGTTAGTGGTCATATAGATGGAACCGGGATAATAGGAAGTATACGTGAAGATAAAAATGCAGTATGGTATGAAATTTTGGCAGATGATGAAATTATAAAATATGTGGTTGAAAAAGGGTCAATATCAATTGATGGAATAAGTCTTACAGTCGCTTATGTTGATAAAAAAGGATTTAAAGTATCCACAATACCACACACAAGGATAAGCACAAATTTAAAATACAGAAATGTTGGAGATACAGTAAATCTTGAGTGTGACATTATAGGAAAATATGTAGAAAAGCTATTAGGCTATTCAGAATGTAATGAAAAGAAAGAATCAAAAATTACAGAAAGCTATTTAATAGAAAATGGATTTTAAAGAAAGAAGGAATATAAAATGAGCAAAACAATAGGAACAATAGAAGAAGCAATTAAGGATATAAAAGAAGGAAAAGTTATTTTAGTAATAGATGACCCTGATAGAGAAAATGAGGGGGATTTGGTATGTGCAGCAGAATTTGCAACAACTGAAAATGTAAACTTTATGGCAAGTTATGCAAAGGGACTAATTTGCATGCCTATGGAAGAAGAACTGTGCGAAAAACTTGACTTGGAGCAAATGGTAAAAGTTAATACTGATAACCACTGCACAGCGTTTACAGTTTCAATTGACCATGTATCAACTACAACAGGAATATCAGCGGTCGAAAGAGGAATTACGGCGAGAGCAATTGTAGATGATAATGCAAAACCTGAAGATTTTAGAAGACCGGGCCATATGTTTCCACTTAAAGCAAAAAAAGCAGGAGTATTAGAAAGAACAGGTCATACAGAAGCTACAGTTGACATTGTAAAATTAGCAGGACTTAAACCTTGTGGATTATGCTGTGAAATAATGAGAGAAGATGGAACAATGATGAGAACAACAGAACTTCTTGAATTTGCGCAGGAACATAATCTTACGGTAATTACAATTGCTGATTTGGTTAAATACAGAATGGAAAGAGACAGTTCAGTAAAAAGAGAAGCAGTTGCAAAGATGCCAACAAAATATGGAAACTTTAACATTGTCGGATATCAAAATAAAACTACAGGGGAACATCATGTTGCATTGACTATGGGAGATGTAGGAAATGGTGAACCGGTTCTTTGCAGGGTACATTCGGAATGTCTTACAGGAGATGTATTTGGTTCTAAAAGATGCGATTGTGGACAACAGCTTGAGAAAGCAATGGAGATGGTTGCAAAAGAGGGAAGAGGAATAATACTTTACTTAAGACAGGAAGGAAGAGGAATAGGATTAATAAATAAACTTAAGGCATATGAGCTTCAGGAACAGGGACTAGATACAGTAGATGCAAATCTAAAACTAGGATTTCCGGCAGATATGAGAAGCTATGGAATGGGAGCACAGATTTTGGCAGACCTTGGAGCAAAAAAATTAAGAATTATGACAAATAATCCGGCAAAAATTACAGGCTTGTCAGGATATGGAATCGAAATAGTAGAGAGAGTTCCAATACAGATAGAGCCACAAAAATATGATGAATATTATTTGAGAACAAAGCAGTTAAGAATGGCACATATGACAACTTACTAAGATTATTTGCTGAACCCGATTTCTTAAATTTAACGAAATAACGCTCGCGCTGCTTGTCGCTCGTAGCGGTTCTAAAGTTTTAGCACACAGCCTGACTTTGTAACTTACAGTTTCAAGTCAGGCTATGCACCAAAGCTTTGAACCGACGGCGACAAATGCTATTTCTTTTAAATTTAAGAAATCTGGTATAAGCAATTTAATGTTAAGTGTAATAATGTCAGAACTTATAATTTAAACCATACTTTAAAAAACTGACATCAAAATATATTATACAAGAGGAGATTTAAAATGAGAACTTTAGAAGGAAAATTAGTAGCAGAAGGATTAAAAATTGGTATTGTAGCAGCAAGATTTAATGAGTTTATTGTAAATAAACTTGTAAGTGGAGCAGAGGATGCGTGTGTTCGACATGGAGTTAATGATGACGATATTACATTAGCGTGGGTTCCGGGTGCATTTGAAATTCCTATAGTAGCAAAGAAAATGGCTCAGTCAGGAAAATATGATGCCATTTTATGCTTAGGAGCAGTAATTAAAGGCTCGACAGATCATTATGATTATGTATGTGCAGAGGTAAGCAAAGGAATTGCAATGGTAGGAATGGAAACAGGAGTGCCTACAATGTTTGGAGTATTAACAACAGACAACATTGAACAGGCAATAGAAAGAGCAGGAACAAAAGCAGGAAATAAAGGATTTGATGTTGCATGCTCAGCAATTGAAATGGCAAATTTAAATCGCATGCTATAAATTATGTAATTATTATGTCTGACTTGCGTAAAATATAATAATAAAATATAAGGAAAAATTAAGTGTTAAATTATATTTGGGCAGGCATGATTATAATATCAGTGCTTTATGGAATGGCAACAGGCAGGATGGAACAGGTAGGAAACGGAGCAATAGAATCCACAAAAGAGGCTGTTAGTATGTGCATTACAATGCTTGGAATTATGAGCATGTGGATGGGATTTATGAACGTGGCATCAAAAAGTGGAATGATAAAAAAACTGGAAAAAATACTTGAACCGATTATTATGTGGCTGTTTCCGGGTCTGCCTCATTACCATAATGCAAGAGAACCGATAGTAACCAATATAATTGCAAATATATTAGGGTTAGGATGGGCAGCAACTCCGGCGGGGCTAAAAGCAATGGAGGCATTAGCAGAAAATCCATTAGAACAGAGTGGATACGTATTAAGTGAAAATAAATCAGAGATAAAGAGGCAAAGAAAAAGAAAGTGTACATTTCCAAAGCATATTGCAACTGATGAAATGTGCACTTTTTTAGTATTAAATATTTCTTCACTTCAAATTATTCCTGTAAACATTATTGCGTATAGAAGCCAATATGGTGCAGTAAATCCGTCAGCAGTTGTGCTTCCGGCAATTATTGCAACAAGTTTTAGTACAGGAGCAGGAATATTGTGGTGTAAAATAATGAGTAGAGAGTAATGTCAATCGTTTGACATAACTAATTGATTATTATAAAATTAGTTGATTAATTATATATGGAGGAAATGACAATGAAAAATACAGTAAAAAAAGCAATGGCGATAGCAATTGCAGTCTCAATGACAACAAGTATTGCAACAGTAGGTTATAACAAGATTCAGGCACAGGAAACAAATAAAACAGTAACTTTTTCAGTAGAAAAATTTACAATTGGACAGGGTTACGTAGTTGAACCTGTAAGCGTTGAAGTTAGTGACGATATGACAATATCTGATGTATTTGAGAAAGTAATGAATGAAAAAGAAATTAAATATACAGGTTCAAAAAACTATGGATATTTATATTTGCAAAGCATAGAGAATGCTGATACAGGAATTATTGACATACCGGAAGAAATAGCAAAAATGCCTTCTTATGAAAGTTCATATGAGTATGAAGGAGAAACTTATACAACATCATATTCAGCTCCGTCAAATGAAAAAAATGATGGTAATACACAGCCAAACAATGGTTTAGGAGAATATTCATATAATAGTATGGCTGGATGGATGATTTCTGTAAACGGAGATAATGATAATGGAAATCTTACACCGGCAGATATTGTAAAAGATGGTGATGTAATCAGATATCAGTTTTCAGTATATGGATGGGGAGCAGATGTTGGATTAAGCAATTATGCAGGAATGGAACCATTAAAGGTTGCTGATAAAACAACTTTGACAAAAGAATTAGCAAAAATTAATAAAAATAAAGCAGTATGGATGAATAATGAAAATGTTAAAACTGCGTATGAAAATGCAATTAAAGTTGCAACAAAATTGATGGCAACTCAGGATGAAGTTGATGAGGTGGTTGCAGAATTAAAGAAAGCTGAAAACGAAACAACTACAGTGCAGGATGCGACAACAGTGCAACCTACAACAACAATTCAGCCTACAACAGCAGAAACAACAGTGCAGGCTACAACAACAGAAATACAGACATTAGGAAAAGCAACTGTAAACTCAGTAAAGAAAGTAAAAGCAAGAAAAGCAAAAATTTCAATTAAGAAAATTGCAGGTGCAGAAGGATATCAGTACAAATACTCTTCAACAAAGAATTTTAAAAAAGGAACAGTAATTGTAAAGACTACTAAAAAGAATGTTTTAATAACAAAGAAATTTAAGAAAAATCAGAAATGCTACGTTAAAGTAAGAGCTTACAAAACAGTAAATAAAGTAAGGGTTTATGGAAAATGGAGCAAAGTTAAATCAGTAAAAATTAAGTAATAAATATTTATATTAAACAAGAGGAAACACATGAAAAAATTATTAGCAACAATTGCAATATTCTTTATGTGTGTCTCAACTTCAGTTATGGGAAGTCAGACACCGTCAAAGGATGATATAGAAAACACAATAAATAAAATTTCATATTATCAGATGAATACGGTAAAAAATCCAGCATACGGAAGCGTAGGCGGAGAATGGACGGTGTTTGGACTTGCCAGATGTGGAAATATTAAAGATGAATATATAGAAAAATATGTAAGCAATGTATCAAAAACAGTTGCAGATAACAAAGGAATTTTATCAACAAGAAAATATACCGAATATGCAAGAACAATTATTGCATTAACTGCAATTCAAAAAAATCCTCAGAATTTTTTGGGATACAATTTATTACAGCCTCTTGCAACATTTGAAAATATAATGATACAAGGTGTAAATGGAGCTGCTTACACAATTATGGCTTTTGATTGTGGCAATTATGGAATTCCGGACGCAACGACAGGAAAACAGACAACAAGAAATAAGTTAATTGATTTCCTGATAAAACAACAATTGAACAATGGCGGATGGAATTATATGGGAACAGAAGCAGATGTTGATGTGACTGCCATGGTTATTCAGGCACTTGCTCCATATTATAATGAAAAACAAAATGTAAAAGAAAGCGTGGATAAAGGACTTGCAATTCTTAGCACTTTACAGAAATCCGATGGTGCATATGGAAATACAAGTGATTCAAACTGTGAAAGTACAGCACAGGTTTTAACAGCATTATCTGAAATGAGAATAAAAATTGATGATAGCAGATTTGTGAAAAACGGTAAAACTGTATATGACGGTTTAATGACATTTTATAAAGATAATGGTGCTTTTTGCCATATGAAGGGAAAAGGCACAAATCAAATGTCGACAGACCAGGCAATGTATGCAATAACAGCTTATTACAGAAGTATATCAGGAATGAACAGACTTTATGATATGAGTGATGGAATTGTTAAAAAAGATAATACAAAGGAAGAAACAACAAAGTCAGATAATAAAGAAGAAACAAAAAGTAGTGCGTCTGATAAAAATAAGAATGATGCAAATAACAACGATAAAAATAATTCCACAAGTAAAAACACAAAAAGGAATGCATCATCAAATTCAAAAAATAATAGTAAATCAAATGGAAATACGTTAAATAATAGTGATGATACCGACAATAGAGAAAATAATGAATCTAAGAATAGAAAAGATAATAATATAGAAACGGAAGAAAATACTAATACTACAGATAGCTTAGAAAATGCTACAGATGTTTTAGAAAATAATGATGAAGAAAATAAGATAGCTACAGACAATAATAAAGAAGAAACAGAAAATAAAAATTCAGTTAATAATAAAGAAAATGTTACTAAAGAAACAAAACACAAAAATAGAAGACCTTATATTATACTTATTTTTGGAATATGTTGTGGTATAGCCGGAAAATTTGGATATGATATTTATAAATATAAGAAGAAAAGAGTGACAAATAAAGATGAACAAAACTAATTTGAGAAAATTAAGCATATGTATAATTACAATACTTATGACATTTTCCTTGTGGGGCTGTGGAAATAGTAAAAGTGTAAAATCTGAAAAGGCAACACAAAAATGTACTTTGTATGTGACTTGTATAAATGCAATAAATAGTAACAAATTACAGGATAATATACGAAAAGCACAACCAAAAGATGGCGTGATATATGAGACAAAGGAAGTTAAATTTACAGAAGGGGAATCCTGCTTTGATATTTTAGAGAGAGAATTAAAAAATGAAGGAATACTGATTGAAAGTAGCATAACGCCGGCAACAAAAAGTGTATATATAGAAGGAATTAATAATTTATACGAATTTGACTGTGGAAAACAGTCAGGTTGGATGTATACTGTAAATGGAGATGTACCAAATGTAAGTTGCAGTGAGTACAAGATTAAAGAAAATGATGAAATAAAATTTCAATATACATGTAATTTAGGAGAGGATATAGAAAAGAAATGAGAGAAGAATTCGGAAGATTTCACCCGGTAGTAAATATATTATTTTACGCATTTATATTGGGAATTACTATGTTTGTGAATCATCCGATTATGATATTCATTTCTTTTTTATTTGCCACGGTTTATTTTGTAATTGTATACAAAAACAAAAAAATAAAAAAGTTAACAGGGTTATTAGGATTGTTTATTTTTGCAGGGCTGATAAACCCTCTTTTTTCTCATAGAGGAATGACGGTGCTATTCTTTTTGCCAACAGGAAATGCAGTCACTTTGGAATCTATTATATATGGAATGTTTGCAGCAGGAATTTTAGTTACGGTAATGATTTGGATTTTTACATTTCAAAAAATAGTAACGGAAGATAAAATTATGGCTGTATTTGGGAAGATAGTACCTACGCTTGCTTTAATTTTTTCAATGGTATTAAAATTTGTACCGGCATTTGTGGCTCATGCAAAAGAAACTTCGGATGTAAATAGAGTTATGGCAATTGCAAATGGAAGTGATATTAACAAAATGAATTTTATCCGAAAAGTAAAAATTCAGGTGAAAAATTTTTCTATTACAGCAACATGGGCATTGGAAAATTCAGTGGATACGGCTGATTCGATGGCATCAAGAGGCTACGGAGTAAAGAGAAGGACAAATTTTAATAATTATAAATTAACATTAAGGGACATAATCGCCTTGATATGGATTATATTTTTGGGCGGAATTGTAGTTTTAGGGTGTATATTTGGATGTGTCAAAACACACTACTATCCGATGTTTTATATAGAAGAAAATAAGTACGCAACGTTGGTTTACATAACATATTCAGCACTTTGCGCAACACCAATTTTAATAAATATTATGGAGGAGATAAGATGGCTCAGATTGAAATCAAAAATTTAACATTTAAATATGCTATGGCAGATTCTTTATGTTTAAAAAATGTTTCATTAAATATAGAAAATGGTGATTTTGTTGTTGTATGTGGAAAATCAGGCTGTGGAAAGACGACATTGCTCAGATGTTTAAAAAGTGTACTTACTCCAAATGGAGACAAAGCTGGGGAAGTCTTATTTGAAAATAAAAAAATTGAGGAAGTTGATGAAAGAACTCAGGCAATGAAAATTGGATTTGTAATGCAGAATCCTCAACAGCAGATTGTAACGGACAAAGTATGGCATGAGCTTGCATTTGGTTTGGAAAACATGGGAATGGCAAGAGAAGAAATAGGGGCAAGAATTGGCGAGACAGCAGAATATTTTGGAATAGCAAAATTATATGAAAGGACGACAAACAGCCTTTCAGGCGGACAAAAACAGTTACTTAATCTGGCGTCAGTTATGACAATGCAGCCTAAAGTAATAATTTTAGACGAACCTACAGCTCAGTTAGACCCTATAGCGGCAGAAAAATTTATTCAGATGTTACATAAAATAAATGATGAACTTGGAACTACGGTTATTATTTCTGAACATAGATTAGACCAGTTGTTACCTGTTTGCAGTAAAGCCGTAGTTATGAAAAATGGAGAAATTTTAGCTGATGACAATAGTTATAAAGTCGCAGATAAACTTTATAATACAGAAGAATTTCAATTTATGCCTATACCGGCTCAAATTTATAAAGAGATTGGAGAATTATCTGAAAATATTCCAATTACAGTAGGTCAGGGAAGAAAATGGATTGAGAATTATGTAAACCAAAATCAGATAATTAAAGAAAATATAGCAAACCAAAATAGATTAATCAACTTAGAGTATGAGAATAAAGATAAAAATAAATCTGCGAAAGACATTGCAATCAGTGGAAAAAACATATGGTTCAGATATGAACGTGATGGAGCAGATATAATTAAGGGAATTAGTGTTAATATAGAAAATGAGCAGATTTACTGCATATTAGGAGGAAACGGTGCAGGAAAATCAACATTAATCAAAATATTGTGTGGAATATTGAAGCAATATAGAGGAAAAGTAAAAATAAATGGCAAAATTGTGTACATGCCACAGAATGTCCAGACAATGTTCCTTCATGACACGGTTATAGATGAGGTTGATGGAAATAAAGATATTTTAACAAAACTAAATCTGGATAAATATGAAAAAACACATCCATATGATTTGAGTGGAGGCGAGCAGCAAAAGCTTGCAATGGCAAAGGTGTTGTTGTGTAATCCTGATATTTTACTTTTAGATGAACCAACAAAAGGAATTGATGTAATTTATAAAAAAGAAATGGGAAAAATAATTCTTGATTTAAAAAAACAGGGAAAGACGATTGTAATAGTAAGTCATGACGTGGAATTTTGTGCAGAATATGGAGACAGATGTGCTATGTTTTTCCAAGGAAAAATTATTTCAGAAAGCAGTATAAGAGAAATGATTTGCACAAACAGATTTTACACAACAGTTTCTCATAAAATGGCAGGAGAATTAATTGAAAAAGCAATTACAAAGGAGGAAGTGGTATGGTCAATGACAGCCGGTTCTATTACGGAGTAGGTTTATTAATTATACTTATTTCATTTGTTGTATTTGCGTTAGGATTTGAAAAAAGAAAACCGAGGGCAAGAGAAATAGTAATGCTTGTGTGCATGATTAGTTTTGCAGTTATCGGAAGAGTTATTTTTTACATGACTCCACAGGTAAAACCTTGCGCTGCAATTATAATTATTACAGGAATTGCATTAGGTAAGAAGGCAGGATTTTTAACAGGAGCCATGACGGCATTTGTGTCAAATTTTTTTATGGGTCAGGGTCCCTGGACACCATGGCAAATGGTAGCCTTTGGACTTTTAGGATATATTTTTGGAATTGCATACAGTAAAAGGAATGTGGGAAGTTATATTCCTAAGAAGCAAAAAAATTTTATTTGTTTTATGGGGATGCTTGCAACAATAGTTGTTTATGGTGTTATTATGGATACGGCAACAGTTCTTATGTCTACAGACAGTCCAAGTGTTCAGGCTTTTATAACAGCTTATACTGCAGGATTTATTATGAATGTAATACATGGTATATCAACTTTTATATTTTTATGGTTTATGTTAATTCCGATGCTAAAAAAGATTGATAGAGTTAACATTAAATACGGAATGTATGTAAAATAAGTAGCAAAAAGTATTTACAAAAAACGAGTAAAAATAACACAAAAACAAGTAAAATAAATATGATTGACATTTGTAAACAAAGTGTTAAAATAAACGTGGTGCGAAGATGTACATAGTGATACTTCGCACTATATTTTTGTTTCGTATATAAGAAACTAATGAGAAAAGAGGTAGGAAAAATGGATTACAAATTTCTTTTAGACATAGCTATTATTCTAGCTAGTACAAAGATTCTTGGTCTCTTCACAAAGAAAGTTAATATGCCACAGGTTGTTGGTGCTCTTTTGGCTGGTGTTATTTTAGGACCTGCATGTGTAGGAGTGTTAACAGAAACAGACATGATACAGAATATGGCAGAATTAGGTGTAATTGTTCTTATGTTCTGTGCAGGTATGGAAACTGACATTGAAGAACTTAAACGAAGTGGAAAAGCTTCATTTGTAATAGCACTTTTAGGTGTTATAGTTCCTTTAGTTGTTGGTGGTGGTGTTGCATATTTATTCATTAATAATGGATATATTGACACATCAGATGTTACAAGTTCAGTATTTTTACAGTCAGTATTTATTGGTGTAATTTTAACAGCAACTTCTGTAAGTATTACAGTTGAAACTTTAAAAGAATTAGGTAAATTAAAAACTAAATCAGGAAATGCAATTCTTGGAGCTGCCATTATTGATGATATTTTAGGTATCATAGCTCTTACAATTGTAACAAGCTTAGCTGACACATCAGTAAATATTGCAGTTGTTTTATTTAAGATAGTATTATTCTTCGTATTTTGCGGAGTTGTCGGAGTTATTGTTTATTATGCATTTAAGAAATGGTGTGAAATTAGTGGTAAAGGAATGCACAGACATGCAATTATTGCATTCGTTATCTGTCTTGTAATGGCATTTTGTGCAGAACATTTCTTTGGAGTTGCAGATATTACAGGTGCATTCTTCGCAGGCTTAATTATATCAATGACTCAGAAAGATCAGTTCATAGCATCAAAATTTGATGTATTATCATATTTGCTTTTAAGCCCAATTTTCTTTGCAAGTATCGGTCTTAAGGTTGAACTTCCAAAGATGGGACCTGCAATCATTGCATTTGCAGCAGTAATAACAATAGTTGCATTGTTAACAAAGATTATCGGTTGTGGACTTGGCGCAAAGGTTTGCGGATACAAGAATTATCAGGCACTTAGAATTGGTGTTGGTATGATTTCAAGAGGTGAAGTTGCCTTAATCGTAGCCAGCAAAGGTGCAGCAGTAGGTCTTATGAGTAACAATATTATGGGACCAATTATTATAGTCGTTGTTATTACAACAATCATTACACCTATTTTATTAAAACCTGTATTCAATAAGGAAATTATCCCTATTGAAGGAGAAGTATCACTTGCAGATAATTACAAGAAGATTGATGAATACAGAACAGGTGAAAAACAGGATAATTAAAATTGACATAATGGATTTTAATACATGAAATGTCATAGCTTAATCAAATGGTTAGGCTATGGCATTTTTTTTATGTAAAATTCATATTATTTATAAAAATAAAATGGCAGGTGCTAAGTGAATATTGCAACATTGTCTAATTACATAATTCCCATTTTAATATTAATAATAGTTTTATATGGATTAAAGAAAAAAACGAAAGTGTACATTGATTTTGTAGATGGGGCAAAAGATGGATTTGCGACAGTAATAAAAGTTATGCCGACTTTAATAGGGTTAATGGTGGCGGTAGGAATGCTTAGAGAGTCAGGAGCAATGGACTTTTGTGGCAAACAGATTGGAAAAGTAACAAAATATATTGGATTTCCGGGAGAGTTAGTGCCGTTAAATATAGTAAAAATATTTTCGTCTTCGGCAGCAACAGGAATGCTTCTTGATGTTTATAAAAAATATGGAGTAGATTCATATATTGCAAATGTAGCTTCAATCATATTGAGTAGTACAGAAACGGTTTTTTACACGATGTCGGTTTATTTTATGACTGCAAAGGTAACAAAGACAAGATGGACTCTTCCAGGAGCATTATTTGCCACTCTTGCCGGAACAATTGCAAGTGTAATGGTAGCTAAATTAATGTAGCTGATAAATAATTTAACTAAACTTAGTGCAAAATTAATATTAGAGACAAGTTGAAATGAAAAAAATATAAAATTATAATGTAATAAATAGTGTTAGGACGAATAGTCTGTGTATGTGAAATATAGTAATAAATTCGGAGGTGCATCTATGATTTATACGGTTACATTTAATCCTTCTATTGATTACATAGTAACAGTAGAAGATTTCAAAGAGGGATTTGTAAACAGAACATCTGAGGAGTTAATGTTCCCTGGTGGAAAAGGAATTAATGTTTCAATGGTACTTAGTAATCTTGGATTTGAAAATACAGCTTTAGGATTTTTGGCAGGATTTACAGGCGACAGTGTTCAGGGAATGCTTACAGCAAATGGTGTAAATGCTGACTTCATAAAAGTTAATGAAGGTATAACAAGAATAAATGTTAAAATCAGAGCTCAGAAAGAAAGTGAAATAAATGGTATGGGCCCTGGAATAAAACAGGACGATATCGATGCGTTATATGAGAAATTAGACAAAATTCAGGATGGGGATATTTTAGTTTTAGCAGGAAGTATACCATCAGTAATGCCTGAAACAATGTACAGTGATATTATGGAACACTTACAGGGAAAAGATATTAAGATAGTTGTTGATGCAACAAAAGATTTACTTGTTAATGTTTTAAAATACAAACCATTTCTTATTAAGCCAAACAATCATGAATTAGGTGAAATATATGGAGTTACATTAAATACAAGAGATGAAGTTGTGCCTTATGCAAAGAAAATGCAGGAAGCCGGAGCAAGAAATGTTTTAATTTCAATGGCAGGCGAAGGTGCAGTATTAGTTTCAGAAGATGGACAGGTTTACAAGAGTGAATGCCCAAAGGGAAAAGTTAAGAATTCTGTAGGAGCCGGTGATTCAATGGTAGCGGGATTTATCGCAGGTTATTTGGAAAGTGGCGAATACAAAGAGGCTCTTAGAAAGGGATTGTTAACAGGAAGCGCAAGTGCATTTTCTGATAATCTTGCAACAAAAGAAGAAGTAGAAGAATTAGGAAAGACATTCCAACTTTAAATTAAAATAAACCTACAAAACAGTCCGGCAGATTTTATGCCGCAAACACGTTGATTTTTTTATTTTGCTACGCCGCTTATTATAAATTAAAAAGTTAAACTCGCTTTTTGGCTCATACATAACTTTTTAATTTAAGCTATGCTCGCAAAATTTCAAAAATCTGCCTATCGTTTGCAACATAAAATCTGCCGGAATTTTTTGGCGTATATTTATTTCTTATCAATAAAAACTAAAGCAAATGAAAATATACACTACAATTAAGAATATATGAATTGTTATTTTGTCGCTGGTAGCATCAACAATTATTTTATAACATCCATTTTTGAATTACGTCAAATGGTGCAGGACCAAACTTCAAAAGAAAGCTATGGAAGTCGCGCAAAGCATTTTTTTGGGAATGGTTTTGCAGGTACAAATTTTTGAGTTCTGTTATTTCCAAATAACCAACATAATACTGCAGATAATTTGCCGGGGATTCAGTAACGGAATTATATATTTCAGTCTGTATATCAGGCTGGGAAAATCCATAATGTTTTAAAAATGCTCCGGTGTCTTCCGGTGTCCAACCTTCATAGTTAACCCCAATATCTACAAGAGAATACAGTCCAAGAGAAAATGAAGCACTACAACTTAATGCTTTTGCAAGAGATGGATCAGCTACTTCATAACTGTAAGACAAAAATTCGGCATAAGTTGCCCAACCTTCGGTATATCCACCAAAACTTAAAAGAGAGCGAATTGCAGAAGGATTAGTAGTGGAGAAAACATGGTTTTGGTACAAATGTCCGGGAAATCCTTCATGGGCTAAAGTTGTATATAAATCCTGATTCTTAAATTTGTCACTTTTGTTGACATAAATAGTGTTTTTGTCAGGCATATCAATCGGTGGAGAAAGATAAAATGCCGGACTTAAATAGTCCTGAAGAGAAGGTTCAACATATTTTAAATCATATTTAATGGAATCTAATTTGCAGATTTCATAAAATGAACTGTCAGGATTATTTATTTTGTCTTTTAAATCCTTAAGTATATCTGTAGGTTCTGTAATAGTAGTTGAAGTTGAATTATAAAATTGTGATTCAAGTTCAGGATTAGAAGTAAATAAAGAAGAAACCTGAGTCATATCGGCGGCAATCTGACTTTGAATACGTGCTTTTAATTCAGAAACCGTTTTGGTACTTCCGGTTTTAGAGGAAACAAGATATTCATAATAAGCTTTACCTTGTTTAGAATCTGCAAGAGTATAGTATTCTAAGTCTTTGTTTATATAATAAGAAGAATTAAAATGGGATAATTTGTCAGCAAGTTTTTTATAGGAAGATAAAACATAATTATTTACATAATCTTCGTTTAAATTTAAGTAAGCAGTAACTGTTTTGTCTGACAGGAATTTGCATTTTTTTAATCTGGAATTAAATGTTTCTATTAATAAATTATTTTTTTTGGAACTGTCGTTAATTAAGGAAAGACATTGAGCAATAATTGACTCACAATTTGATTTAGACATAAATGTTTTATTATCAATTTTTTCAGATTCAAAATTTATAATGCTATCAAAAAAATCGGGAACAGTTTTTAATAGCAAAAAATAGTTTTTTATGTCTTTTTCGGAATAAAATTCGTATTCAGATAATAAAATAGGAAGTTGAGCCTGAATTCCGGTTGTAGGACTAAGACAATCATAATATTCGCATAAATCACCAAAATCTAACTCGGTTTGAAAATGAGAAAGTAAGATGTCATATGTAATTTGCCGGGACTTAGAAAGAGATTTATAATCAAATTTTTTTAATGTGTTAATCTGTTTAATGCAATCAGTCTGGCTTTCCTTCATATCTTTTAAAGAAAAATTTCCCAATGACTGAGGAAAATCAGTTTGAAAAAAATCATTTGCGTTGGCAATATAAAAATGCATACTTAGAGTGTCATTGGATAGTGATGAGGTAACAAGAGAGGCTGTGTAATTATCAAATTCGGTTTGAACAGAAGGATTACTTAATACGTTAGGAGATTTAAAATATACTGTTTTTAAAAATAAAAATAAAAAAAAGATAATTGGCAAAATAACTTTTATGAGTTGTTTTTTACCTGAAAAAAATTTTAAAATCATAGAAAATCCTTATATGGCTATTATTATAGAATATATTTTTTATTTAATAGGTATGATAAAAAATATAAATATGATAAAATAGTTCAATAGTGGGACAAATTATTTTAATAAATTTAGTTAAAATTATATGTCTGGCTTAATAAAATAAACACTTAATTAGTGTATGTATACATAAATAGGAAATTGAAAGGAGCATAATATGGAAATATTATTTTTAAATCCGGTATTCAAAGAAGCTATATGGGGTGGCAAATTATTAAAAGAATTTGGTTACGAACAGGCGACAGATAAGACGGGTGAGTGTTGGGGAATTAGCGCACACAAGTCAGGTGATTGTACTATTGCAAATGGTGAGTTTGAAGGCAAAACTTTATCATGGGTTTATGAAAATCACAGAGAATTATTTGGAAACATTCAGGATAACATATTTCCATTATTAGTAAAAATAATAGGTGCCGAAGACGATTTAAGCATTCAGGTTCATCCAAATGATGAATATGCAGCGGTTCATGAAAATGGCTCACTTGGAAAAACAGAGTGCTGGTATATTTTAGACTGTAAAGAAGATGCAAATATCGTTATCGGACATCATGCAAAAGACAAAAAAGAACTTGCAGACATGATTCACGAGGGCAGATGGAATGAATTAATTAGAACAATACCTATTAAGAAAGGGGATTTCTTCCAGATTAATCCAGGTTGTCTTCATGCTATTAAAGGTGGAACACTTTTAATTGAAACACAGCAAAGCAGTGATATTACTTACAGAGTTTACGATTATGACAGATTAAGTAATGGAAAGCCTAGAGAATTACACGTGCAGCAGAGTATTGACTGTATTGAGGCACCACATCATGATTATGATGGGAAAATTACAGTTGAAAATGAAGGAGATTTGACAAAGACAACTCTTGTTAAATGTGATTTCTATACTCTTGAAAAGTGGGATGTTGCAGGTAAATATAAATTTACGATGGACAAACCGTTTATGAATGTCAGCGTTATTAACGGTGAAGGTGAAATAAACGGAAGTAAAATTACAAAAGGTAATCATTTTATTATTCCTTCAGGAATAGGCGAATGCAAAATATCAGGAGACTTAACAGTAATGGCTTCATATTTGTAATGTTGCCATGTAGGAGAGGGTAATTATGTTATCAGAAAGAGGAATGCAAATAGTTGAAAAACTAGTTGAAAACAATGCAAAGCCGGTAACATCAAAAGTTTTAGCATTAGGTCTAGGTGTGTCTGAGAGAAGTGTAAAAACTTATATAAAAGAAGTTTCAGATTTTTGTGATGAAAATGGAATGAAACTTGAACGAAAACCGGGAATAGGATTTGTTGCAAATTTCACAGACGAACAGATAGCTCAGATTGAAGATATGAAAAAGGACAAGAGAACAGTCTTGTCGAAGAATCAGAGAATGAGCTATATAATGTTTATTCTTTTAAGCGGATGGGATACTTATACATTAGCACTTTTTTCAGATGAGCTAAACGTAAGCAAAAAAGTTATAAGTGATGATATTGACTGTGTTGCGGAACGTTTACAGAAACATAACATAACTGTAAACAGAGTAGCAGGGCATGGTGTATTTGTTACGGGAGATGAATTTTCAATAAGAAAAGCATTAAAAAAATATTGCGTATTTCCTATTGGAAATCATAAAATTACAAAACCAATTGATTACAGGTTGTCAGTACTTGATGAAAGTATTTGTGTAAATAATTTTGGACGAGACAATTTTGAAAGAGCGATACAAACTGTAGAGGCAATAGAAAAAGAATATAATATTGTTTATACGGATTACTCATTTAAAGCGTGTGTGAAATATTTATGCATTCAGCTTTTAAGAGTAAGAATGGGACATCTGCTAAAGGAAAATATAGCTGAATGTGAAGAATATATTAATGAAGAAATCACAAATAAAGCTGTTGAAGAATTAGAGAAAATAGGCAAAATCGAATTAAATGATATTGAAAAGCATTATGTGGATATTATATTTGCTTCTGCAGCAATGCAAAGAGCAGAAGTAGAATTTGAGCAGTTTCATAATGAAGGTTTTTATGATTTAAGCGATAAAGTATGCGATGAAATGCTTGAATATATGTCTGAAATTTTAAATATTGATTTTATGGAAAATGATTTGCTTGTTAATAGCCTGAAGGCATTTCTTCCAGCTTCATTCATTAGAACAAAATATGGAATAGAGATATCAAATCCATTTTTATATGATGTAAAAGAAATGTATTCAGGAATATTTGCAACAACATTTACATTATCTAAATTTTATGAAAAATATTGTCACGCATCACCAACGGAGCATGAAATGTCATTCTTAGCTTTGTATTTTGGTGGAGCAATGCATAGAAATCAAAAAAATGTAAAGGCTATCTTAATAGGAACAAGTGGCGTGGCAGCTGCAAGCATTGTTGCCGGTAAAATAGAAGATAAAATAGAAGAAGTAAAAATTGTTTCGATTTTATCATCAGAAAAGATAGCAGAAATTGATGAATACGAATTTGACATTGTTTTGTCAATGCTTCCGGGATTTGAATATGAAGATAAGGTTGTAAATATATCACCTCTTGTAAGTAATAATGATATAAAGAAAATCAAGGATGCCTGCTTTGAATATATGACAAATTCAATTGCAGACAATTATGAATTATATTCAGTAATAGATAGAAAATATATAAGTGTTGTAAGTAAAAAAATGACAAAGGCAGAAATTTTGAAAGCTGCAAGCGACAAGTTGGTAGAAGATGGATATGTTACTGAGGACTTTTATTCAGATGTAATGCAGAGAGAAGAAATCAGTTCTACTGCCATTGGAAACAAAACAGCAATCCCGCATGGAAAATCTAAAAATGTATTAAAACCAATAGTATATATTATTAAGGTTAATTATGAGATTGACTGGGGAGAGGATAATGTAGATATTATTTTCCTTTTGGCACTTAATTTCGACAATATTAATACAACAAAAATGTTCTTTGCAGATCTGTCAAGATTTTTGAACTCTGAAAGTAAAATTCAGAGAATCAGAAAAAGCAATAATGAAATGGAAATTGAGAAGAGCATTATGTCAGATTTGCACTGGAGTTAGGGCAAAAAATGACTAGAGAATCACAAAAAGTAAAATTGTTGTAATGCCTATAAATAAAGGGCTACAAGAAAAACGTTTCACATAAGAGATACAGAAAAATTGCACTAGGAATAGTGCAATTTTCTGTTTTGTGGGGCGTTGAAAACAAGAAACGAAATTAGTAAAATTAATGTTGTAAGAAAGGTAATAATTTTATTTAAGGAGGTACAAGAAGTTGGCTAAAGACTTAATGAGCAAAGAGATTGTAATGTTCGACGTAGACGCGAAAGACAGAGACGAAGTAATTAATTTAATCGCTGATGCAATGGACAAGGACGGAAGACTTATTGACAAGGAAGGATATGTTGCAGACGTAATGAAAAGAGAAGCAGGTTCAAGTACAGCAGTTGGATTTTCTGTTGCAACACCTCATTCTAAATCAGTACATGTAAAAGAACCTTCATTGGCATTTGTAAGACTTAGTCATCCAATGAAATGGGACGACTCAGAAGAAGTTGAGTTAGTGTTCCAGATTGGTGTTCCGTCTCCGGGACAGGGAGACAGACATCTTGAAATTCTTGCAGGCTTATTTAGAAAAGTAATGCATGACGATTTCAGAGAAAAATTATTTAGTGCAAAAACTGCAGATGAAGTAATTGAATTAATCGGTGCAGTTTAAGAGAAAACATAATAAGAAAGGACAATATTATGAAAGATTTAGTTGATATTTTGAAAAACACGAGACAGCATCTTATGAATGGTGTTTCACACATGATTCCGGTTGTAGTTTCCGGTGGTATTTTATTTGCTATTGCAGCAATGTTATCTATGAATTCAGTACAGACAAGTGCTTCAGTTTCATCAGCAGGTTTAGCTGGTTTCTTAAGCAACGTTGGTGGTGTTGGTTTAGGACTTATGGTTCCTGTACTTTCAGCTTATATTGCAGCATCTATTGCAGATAGACCTGGTATTGCACCTGGTATTATTGGTGGACAGTTAGCAGTAAATGTTGGAGCAGGATTTATCGGTGGTATTATTACAGGTTTAGTTGCAGGTATTGCAGCACATTACTTAAAGAAAATTCCACTTCCAAAATCAATCCAGTCATTAAAGGCAATCTTTATTGTTCCATTACTTGCAACATTGATTACAGGATTTGTTATTGTAGTATTAGTAGGAAACCCTTGTGCAGCACTTCTTAAGTTCTTAGAAGGATGGTTAGGAGATATGACAGGTAGTGCAGCTATCTTAGTAGGTGCAATTACAGGTGCAATGATTGCATTTGACCTTGGTGGACCACTTAATAAGGTTGCTTATTCAACAGGTGCAGCTTTAGTAGGTACAACAGTAGCAGCTGGAGATAATTGTTCATTTATGGGACCTATCGGTCTTGCAATTTGTATTCCTCCAATTGGAGCAGGTGTTGCATCATTAGTATTAAAGAAGAAATTCTCACAAGCAGAAAGAGATGCAGGTATTGGTGCAATCGCAATGGGATGTTGTGGTATTACAGAAGGTGCTATTTCTTACACAACAGCTGACCCGGTTAGAATGATTCCTATTAATATGGTTTCATGTGCAATCGCAGGTGCAATCGCAGGTGCTCTTGGAGTATATGACAATGCAGCTTGGGGCGGACTTGTAGTTCTTCCAGTAACATCAATAGCAACATATTTTTTATGTACAGTAATTGGTGTAGCGATTTATGTAGCGCTTTGTGCAATATTCAAGAAAGATTATGTAGAAAAAGAAGAAGTTGTCGAAGATATCGATATTTCATTCGAATAATATAATAATTAATTAGTGAATGATAAGAAGCCACAAAGATAATTGGTTGTGGCTTCTATAAAATAAAATCTAAGAAAGTGAGTGAGTGATATGAAATTTTTAGCAGTTACAGCATGCCCTTCAGGGGTTGCACATACTTATATGGCAGCAGAAGCTATTCAGCAGGCTTGTGAAAAAGCAGGTGTTGAATGTAAAGTTGAAACACAGGGCTCAATTGGGATTGAAAATGAAATAACAGCAGCTGATATTGCAACAGCAGACGCAGTTATTCTTACAACAGATATGCCAATTAAGAACGTAGAACGTTTTGACAATCTTAAAAAAGTTAAAATCGGTGTTGGCCCGGCTATTAAGCAGGCAGACGCAATTGTAGAAAAAATGATATCAATGCTTAAATAAATTCCCGAAAAAGAACGGATTATTTAGTCAAAATAAAACCTTATAAATTATTACCATAGGGGATTGAAGATTTGAAGGGTACACAGTAAGCGTAGAATCAAAATGGGCAGACATGCAAAATGCCTGCCCGTTTTAAACTAAAATAGTATTAGTATTAGTATTTGTGAAAGAAAAATATAAAATTTAAATAGAACAATGTGGATTTGGAAATAATACAAAAGATTGTATTGATGTATATATTAAGATTTATTTAGAAATTAAGGAGGAAAAAGAAATGGTAAGTAGAACAGTTAAAATTGAAAACGCAGAAGGATTACACATGAGACCGGCAGGAGTTGTAGCAAAGGAAATGGGCAAATTTGTATGTGACGTAACAATCGTATTTGGAGATAAGAGAATTAATGCTAAGAGCTTAATTAACATTATTTCAGCATGTATTAAATGTGGTTCAGAAGTTACATTTGAATGTGATGGAGAAGACGAAGCAGCAGCTATGGCTAAGATTGAAGAATTAGAATCACAGAACTTTGGTGAATAAGATTAGATTGTGAGGAATGCTTATGTATAAAGGTATTGCAGGTTCTGAAGGAATCGGAATCGGAAAAGTAGTGTTAATTGAAGAACATGATTTAACAGTTGAAAAGAAAAGCGTTACAGATACAGATGCAGAATTAAAAAGATTACAGGATGCTATTGAAAAATTTGTTTCAATAACAAATGAAATGGCAGACAAGATGGCAAAGACTGTTGGAGAACAGGATGCTGATATTTTAAGAGGTCATATTATTATGCTTCAGGATCCAATGATTGAAGAACAGATTTCAGCATTGATGATAAGCGAGAAGATTTCAGCAGAAATGGCATTAGAACAGGTACTTGACCAGACAGCAGAAATGTTTGCAGCAGTTCCTGATGAATTAATTCAGCAGAGAGCAACAGATTTAATGGATATTAAGTCACGTATGCTTAAGATTTTGATGGGTATTGAAGAAGTTGATATTTCACAGGTACCTGAAAATACTGTATTAGTTGCAAGAGATTTAACACCATCTATGACAGCAGGAATTAATCCGGCTAACATTGCAGGAATTTTAACAGAAGTAGGTGGAAGAACATCTCACTCAGCAATTCTTGCAAGAGCAATGGAAATACCTGCGGTATTAAGTATTGAAGGAATTTGTGGAATTGTTAAAAATGGAGATACAGTAGTTCTTGATGGAAGCAAGGGAGAAGCAATTGTTAATCCTGATGAAGCAACAGTTAAAGAATTTGAAAAGAAATTTGCTGATTATGCAGCAGAAAAAGAATTGTTAAAAGCATACAAGGGTAAACCATCTCAAACAAAAGACGGCGTTAAGGTTGAATTAGTTTCAAATATTGGTAAGCCTGAAGATGCAGATAAAGTTGTTGAATGCGATGGCGAAGGAATAGGTCTTTTCAGAACAGAATTTTTATTTATGGATAGAGATAGTGTTCCAACAGAAGAAGAACAGTTTGAAGCATACAAGAAAGTTGCTGAGACAATGAAAGGAAAACCTGTAATTATTAGAACGCTTGATATAGGTGGAGATAAGGCAATCCCTTACTTAGGATTAGAAACAGAAGAAAATCCATTCTTAGGATTTAGAGCAATTCGTTTCTGCTTAAAGAGAAGAGATATCTACGAAGTACAGTTGAGAGCACTTCTTAGAGCAAGTGCATTTGGAGATATCAAGATAATGGTTCCACTTGTAACAGGAGTAGATGAACTTCGTGCAGTTAAGGTGATTCTTGAAGATATTAAGCGTCAGTTAGATAAAGATGGAATTGCTTACAATAAAGATGTTAAAGTCGGTGTAATGATGGAAACACCTGCAGCATGTATGATGGCAGATGCACTTGCTAAGGAAGCAGATTTCTTTAGTATTGGAACTAATGATTTGACAGGTTATACAATGGCTGTTGACAGAGGAAATGCGAAAGTTGCATATCTTTATTCAACATATAATCCGGCAGTTCTTCGTGCAATCAAGAGAATTATTGAATGTGGTAAAGCAGAAGGAATTATGGTTGGAATGTGCGGTGAAGCAGCAGCTGATCCAAAACTTATACCATTATTACTTGCATTTGGCTTAGATGAATTCAGTGTAAGTGCTACAAGCGTATTAAAAACAAGAAAGACAATCTCAGATTGCAACATAGATGAATGTAAAGCATTAGCTGAAAAAGTAATGAAATGTGTAACAGAAGAAGAAGTATTAGAATTATTAAAATAAAATTTTAATAAAAGGCTATGAATAAATAGCCGGAATTAATTATAAAAACTCTCGTTTGATTATTCATTCGAGAGTTTTTTATAACAGAGAATAAAAGATAAATTGGTAGTGTATACAATTAAATGCCGGTTATAACCATAAATTTAATTGTAGAAAATAATAAATTTATATAGTATTATGTGGTTGTATGTGTCGGAAAAGATGCATACCGGATTTGGAGACGAGTGTATGTCTCTAATTAAAATGGACAAATCAATCAAGAGGAGAAAGAAATGAGTATTAAATTAATTGCATTTGATGTTGATGGAACTTTTGTAGGAGATGATCATTTAAAGATTAATGAAAAAAATATCGAAGCTATGAAAATGGCACATGAACAGGGAATAAAAGTTGTTATGTCGACAGGTAGAACACAATCAATTTCACAAAAAGAAATAGATGATGTTGGATGCGTTGATTATATGGTATTGTCAAATGGTGCTATTGTAGTTGATAAAGCAACAAATGAAGTTATAAAGTCTAGCTATATTAGTAAAGAAGCAGGTAAGAAAATATTAAAAATATTGGTTGAACATAATGCAGTATTTCAAATCTATGCAGGACAGGAAGCTTATGTTAATAAATATTCATATGACAATTTCCTCAATACTGAAGGATTACCGGAAGTATTTTTGGTTGAATATAGAAAAAGAATGAAATTAACAAAAGATTTACAGGAAGTAGTTGATAATGTTCCAATTGAAAAGTTTAATGTAGATTATGTTGATACAAAGGTAGTTCAGGAAATAATGGATGCCTTAAGTAAAATACCTAATCTTGTATATACTGCAGGATTTGTAGGAAACATCGAAATAACAGGGACGGGTGCCGATAAAGGAAACGGACTTGCATGGCTTTCTGACAAATTAGGAATAAAAGCAGAGGAAGTAATGGCGTTTGGAGATTCAGGAAATGATGTGACAATGCTTAAATGGGCAGGAGAGTCATATGCACTTGTAAACGGAAATGAAAAAGCAAAATCAGCTGCAAAGCATATAACAAAATCGGACAATAATGCAGGTGGAGTTGGAGAGATAATTTTTGAAAACTTGACAAAAAATGTAAAATAATCAACAATATTGTATATTAAAAGAAAAATGATTTAGGGTCATATGACAGGAGGTACATATGTTAGCATCCGAAAGACATGAAAAGATTGTTGAAATTTTAAATAGAGAAGGCTCAGTGTTAGTAAAAGACTTAAGTAAAAAGTTTGATGTAACACAGGATAGTATAAGAAAAGATTTGACAATATTAGAGCGAAAAGGACTTCTCAAAAAGACTTATGGTGGTGCTGTTAAGGTAAGAACCAACATTCATGATTTGTATGTTTCGCAACGTATTGGAAAATTTACAAAAGAAAAAAATAGAATTGCCGAAAAAGCATTAAGTTTGATTGAAGAAGGAGATGTAATATTTCTTGATATATCTACAGCCAATATTGAATTAGTTAAGTTAATAGTTCAGGCCAATCTTAAGATAACAATAGTTACAAATATGATTGATGTAATGCTTACATTCACATCTCCGGTTGATACTAAACTTGTATTTTTGGGAGGAACATTAAGCAGAGGTAGAGATGGTTTTGTTGGAACACTGACAAATAATCAAATTAAAGAATTCAGATTTGATAAAGCGTTTATGGGTTCAGCAGGAGTAGATTTGGAAAAAGATTGTGTTTATACATATGCTGTTGATGATGCAATGACAAAAAAAGCAATCATGGAAGCAAGTAACAAAAGTTATGTGATGCTTGAGAACAGAAAATTTTCCATAGATGGAAATTACAGATATTCAACAGTTGGTGAATTTGAAGGATTCATTTTAGACAGCAAACCTGAAAAAGAAATAAAAGAAAATATAGAGAGATATGGAATACAGTGGTTTGCATAAACAAAAAATTGAAACAGATAAAATCTATAATTGATAAAAAGTTTTAGACGTATTAATAAAAATATGTTTTAGTTAAAATTTAGTATCATAATGGATTTTATCTGTTTTTTTATATTAAAAAATATGTAAAAACGTTTCATAATAAAATCGCAGTTTGTACAGAAGAAATTTCATCATCGATAGTGCAAATTAGGGATTAAAAAACAATAACAAACAATAAAAAACAATAACAAACAATAATAAATACATTGACATACGAGAAGGGTTATTATAGAATAAAATTACAGTAAATAAAGAATAATCCTGGGAAAGATGCAGAATATGTAAAACAATAATAACTGGGAAAAAACAATAAATCAAAATGATATTTGAAAGGAGTAATTATGAGCGAGTTGGTTATGAAAGAAAGAATTTCAGTTTTAAAAGATAAGATGCTTTCTGAAAAGAGATATGCGTCAATTGAGCAGGCTAAGATAATTACTGACACATATAAGCAGCATGAGGATGAACCAAGAATCATGCAGAGAGCTTATTCTTTAAAGAATTGTTTAGAGAAAATCAATATTAGTGTTGAACCTGAAGAAATGATTGTAGGTAACAGAACAGCAGGAGTTCGTTACGGAGTAGTTTTCCCGGAAAGCGGCAGTACATGGGTAGACAAGGAATTTGAAACATTACCTACACGACCACAGGACAAATTTAATGTACATGAAGAAGACATCTCATATTTTAGAGAAGTTATTTATCCATACTGGCAGGGAAAATCACTCGAAGATGTTTTAAGAGCAAGATATGGAAAAGAAATAGATGAAATTGCTAAGATTGTAAAGATAAATCAGAAAGACCATGCACAGGGTCACATCAATCCTGACTGCAAAGGATGGCTTGAAAAAGGACCGGCAGGATTAAAGGCAGAATCTGATGATCATTACAATAAAGAAACGGATGAAGAGAAGAAATTATTTTACAAGAGCGTAAGCACAGTTATGGAAGGTGTTATTAATTTCATAATGAGATATCATGATTTATGCCTTGAGAAAGCAAACGAATATCCTGAATATGCTGACAACATGAAAAAGGTTGCAGAAAACTGTAAGAATATTGCAGAAAGACCGGCACAGAATTTCCATGAAGCAAATCAGGCAATCTGGTTCTTATTTGTAATTCTTCAGATGGAATCAAATGCATCATCATTTTCACCGGGAAGAATGGACACATTTATGTATCCATATTTTAAGAAAGATATCGACGACGGTGTTATGACAGAACAGGATGCATTAGAAATAACAGAATGCTTATGGTTAAAATTTAATGAAATAGTATATATGAGAAATTCAAACAGTGCTAAGTTCTTCGCAGGTTTCCCAATTGGATTTAATATTGCAGTTGGTGGACAGGATGAGAATGGAGAACCATTTGAAAATGAACTTTCATATATTTACTTAAAAGCGCAGGAACACATTGGTCTTCCACAGCCAAACCTTTCAGTAAGATTATGTGAAAAGACTAGTGATAAATTATTGAAGGCAGCAATCAAAGTTGTATCACTTGGAAGTGGTATGCCACAGTTCTTTAATGATAAAGCAGTTGTTCCGGCAATGATTGAAGATTTAAAGGTTGATCCTAAGGATGCAAGAAACTATGCAATTGTAGGATGCGTTGAACTTACAACACAGGGAGACAACCTTGGATGGTCAGATGCAGCAATGTTTAACTTAAATAAAGTTCTTGAAGTAACTTTAACAGGCGGAGTTGATTTACTCACAGGAAAACAGATTGCACCTGATAGAGGAAAACTTACAGAATATGAAACATTTGAAGATTTGGAAAATGCATTCAAGGCACATGTAGATTACTATATGGACAAGATGATTCTTGCATGCGAACAGGTTGAAAAAGCTCACGTGGACTTACTTCCAACACCTTTCCTTTCAGCAGTAATTAACGATTGTATGGATAAAGGAATGGATGTAACAAGAGGAGGAGCTCATTATAACCTTTCAGGAATTCAGATGATTCAGGTTGCTAACTTAGCTGACAGTTTGGCAGCGATAAAACAGTTAGTATTTGATGAAAAGAAAGTATCAAAAGAAAGATTACTTAAAGCACTTGAAACGAACTTTGAAGAAGATGAAATTTTAAGAACAATGTTACTTAACAAAGTTCCTAAATACGGAAATGATGTTGAGTGGGTAGATGAATTAGGTGCTAAATGGGCAGGATATTTTAGAGAAAGATTGAAAAATTACACAAACTATCGCGGTGGCTTATATCACACAGGTATGTATACAGTTTCAGCCCATGTTCCAATGGGAGAAAATGTAGGAGCATCAGCTGATGGAAGATATGCAGGAACACCGTTAGCAGATGGTGGAATGTCACCGGTATATGGACGTGATACAAACGGACCTACAGCGGTATTAAAATCAGTTTCAAGATTAGATAAGAGCTGGACAACAAATGGCGGACTATTAAATATGAAATTCCTTCCTGAATTCTTTAAGACAGAGAATGGAATAGACAAATTTGCAAAAATGCTTCGTACATTTGTTGATTTGGAAATACCACATATTCAGTTTAACGTAGTTAGAAAAGAAGACTTACAGGCAGCTCAGAAAAATCCTGAAGCATACAGAGGATTAACAGTTCGTGTAGCAGGTTATACAGCATATTTTGTAGAATTAGCTGATGAACTTCAGAATGAAATAATTGCAAGAACAAGTTACAATGATATTTAAAATAGATGTTTAAAAATAAACAATAAAAAGGTAAAATATAAATAGCAGGAAAACGTAAAGCAGACAGGTTAGACTGCCTGTTAGAATATAATTTGATATCCTAAAAATGCATCATGTATTCTTAGGACAAATGAAAAAAGGTGGAATCTATGAAAGGATATGTATTTGATTTTAAAAGATTCTCGACACACGATGGAAAAGGAATTCGAACAACCATATTTTTAAAAGGATGTACTTTAAAATGCGTATGGTGTCAGAATCCTGAGGGAATTTCAATAAAGCAAAGACCATTGTATTTCCCTAATAAATGTATTCATTGCAACACATGTGTACACACAGCAAAGAATGGTGGTGTATACGAACATGACGGAAATATTAAATTGGATATTTCTAAAGATGAAAATTGGGAAAAAATCATAGATGCATGCCCGGCAGTTGCATTAACAATGGACTCGAGAGAGATGACAGTTGAAGAGGCGATTGAGGAAGCAAGTAAAGATGAACCTTTTTTCAAATACGGAGGTGGAGTTACGCTGTCAGGCGGAGAACCATTATTCCAACATGAATTTGCAATAGGAATACTTAAAGGGTTAAAGGAAAAGAAAATTGCAACATCAATTGAGACAGCATTAAATGTTAAGTCAGAAGTTGTAAGAGAAGCAATGAAGTATTTAGACCATGTATTTGCAGATTGCAAAATTATAGATGAAGAGCAACATAAAAAATATACAGGAGTAAGCAATGAATTGATTAAGAAAAATCTTGAAATTCTGCTTACCTCCGATTTGAAAGATGAAGTAGTTATCAGAACTCCATTAATTCCGGGAATTACCACTAATGAAGAAAATATTTCCGGAATAGCAAAGTTTATTAGTGGTATTTATCCGGATGTGCATTATGAATTACTGAATTATAATCCATTAGCGGAAGCAAAATATGATATGGTTGACATGAAGTTTTGCTATGAAGATAATCCGCCGATGTATAAAGACAGTGAGATGAGGGCATTTGGAAAGATAGCGACTGATAATGGAATCAAAAATCTGATTCTGGAGATTTAAATTATAAATATAAATTTAATGATTTGGAAAAAAACAAAAAAAGTATTTGTGAATTTAAACAAGGCAACTATGATATTTGCGAAAGCAAATACCCTAAATTATACAATCCAATATTCTAGGAGGAAATTAAGATGAAATTTATTATTGACGATGCAGACATTGAAAAAGTAAGAGAGATTTGGGATTTATATCCATGTGATGGTGTAACAACAAACCCATCAATTTTAGCTAAGAGTGGAAGAAATCCATACGAAGTATTAACTGAACTTAGAGAAATCGTTGGAAAAGACGGTGAACTTCATGTTCAGGTTGTTTCTAAGGATGCTGAAGGCATGGTTAAAGAAGCAGCAGTAATTAGAGAAAGACTTGGCGAAAACACGTTTGTAAAAATTCCTACAACACCACAGGGACTTAAAGCAATGAAGATTTTAAGTGCACAGGGTGTAAATATTACAGCAACAGCTATTTACACACCAATGCAGGGATTTTTAGCTGCAAAGGCAGGAGCAAAATACGCTGCACCTTATGTAAACAGAATTGACAACATGGGATATGATGGAATTAAGACAGCTATGGATATCCATGACATTTTTGAAAACAATGGTTTAAATACAGAAGTATTAGCAGCAAGCTTTAAGAATTCACAGCAGGTTCTTGAACTTACAAAATACGGAATCGGTGCTGCAACAGTTGGAACAGCAGTTATTGAAGGATTAATTAAGAATGCAGCAATTACATCAGCAATTGACGCGTTCGTAGATGACTTTGCCGGATTAGTTGGCGAAGGAAAAACAATGATGGATTGCTAGAATTTCATAATAATATACATCACTATTAGGAGGCATATATGCGAAAGCATATGTGCCTTCGCTTTTTTTTATTTGGATTTATTAAAATCATGCGGATGGGGATGTTATATTAGGCTTTTTTAGAATAAATGGCAGTATGTTATATTAGGCTATTTATAGTTATGCGAATGGGTATATTATATTTAGTTATTTAGAATTATGCGAATACGGATATTTTAGAAATATGAATTATAATCCGTAATATAGAAGTTACAAGAAAAAAAGCTTTAAATATTTTAAAAATTTCATTAAAATGTGTTCGGTTTTGTGTTCAAATATCGTTTATAATATAGGGGAGAAATTTTACTTTGAAAAAACAAATTGTGACAAAATAAAAACGTATTGACGCATAGATTTTAAACTTATATAATGATTATATAACTAGTGTATATACAATAAAGATACTTGGCGGCTAGTTTTATATGGGGGATTAGACATATCTAACACAATTCTTAACAAAAATCCTAGTAAAACTATAAAAGATTTATATGATATTTTTGAGTAACTAAATAATTTTATTAATTCCAACTATAAATAAGATAACAAAAAAAATAACAGTAAATTGGTGTAGCATATATGCTGCATAGACGATGTGACAATGACAAATAATAAGAAGTAAATAAGGTTGATATGAAATGTGTATTGGCGGATTTTACAGGAAGAGTAGCTGGAGGTGATGTAATAGTATAAATAATAAACAGAAGTAGAATAAATACTTATAATAATTGGAATTAATAATGTGAAATAATAATAGAGAGAGGAGACAATAATTATGTCAAAGAAGGTAAGAGGTAAGGCTTTAATATTATTAATGGTATCTGTTTTGACAATGATGTGTCTTAATGTATATGGAAATACTACAAAGGTTACATATCAAGATGGATATTTAATGTTTGGAACATGGAACGGAAATGGAAATGCAATTGTAACAATAGGCAACGATTATTTGACAAAAGGTTCGGATGTTGCTAAATATAATGAATTTGAATATTTGGAATGTAATAAGAATACAGTTTCAAATAGTCATTTTTCTGTAGCAGAACAGAATGGAAATGTTGTTATTAGTTTAAATGAAAGTTATCTAAAAAGTTTGCAGGATGGAATGTACTCATTTAAAGCTGTATTTGCTAAGGCGATTATTCCTATTAGACTTTATGTTGTGACACATAAAATTGACTTTAAGGATGCAAGCTTTTCTTTTTCAAAATGGAACGGAAGTGGAAATGCCGAAGCATTATTGGAATCAAATACATTTTCACACACATTTTATGCAGATTTATTTAATCAATTGACATACAAAGGAATAAAAGTTGATGAATCTAATTATACAGTATCAACTATATCGGATGTTATGAAGATAACATTAAAAGAAGAATATGTTAAGACTTTACCAGAGGGAGAAAGTTATTTTACAGCAGAATTTTCAGATTCATCTGTAATGATAAAATTGACTAAACCTATAAGTGTAAAGATTAATAAAACTAGAAATGTTAAAGCTACGTTAAAAAATAAAAAATTAAATATTACATGGAAAAAAGTTAAAAATGCGGATGGCTATGTGATAAAAGTTGGAGAAAATAAAAAATTAACGAAAAGTAAGAAAACAGTTAATGTAAAGAAAAATAAAGGTGTCATAAGAAAAGTGAATGCCAATAAAACTTATTACTTAAAAGTTAGGGCTTATAAGATAATTGATGGGAAAAAGAACTTTGGAGAATGGTCTAAGTTGATTAGATGTAATAAAATGGAGGATTAACTATGAAAAAAAGAAATATAGTTATTATGTTAGTGGTTGGAATTACATCCTTATGTACAACGGCTCCAATAATGGCAGTCACAGAATCATGTACACATGGGAAAAAGACATTCAATGATAAAAAAATATTAAGTGGTGTAGGAAATTATGGAAATAATAAGAGGTATTATTGGATTAATTCGAATTTTTCAAGTAATTACTCTAGTAGAATTAGAAATGCATTTTCGTATTGGATAAATACATCATCAGATCCAGGTGTTACAACATCGATTTCTTTTAGAGAATCTTCAAATAAAAGTGATGCAACAATAGAATTACATACAACTACTTTAGGTGGAGATACAACTGGAAAGACAGATTATTATTCATATAGTACGTTAGTTGATGATCAGTCAATACAAGATTGGACATGGAACATTATATATATAGATACTGATAAAACCAAAGACTATGGACAACGAAAAAAGACAGGATTAGTTGGGCATGAAATAGGTCATGCAATGGGATTGAGCCACCAGCCAAATAAACAAAATAGTTCTATTATGTATAATTATGATGATAGATATATATTGTCAGATAATGGAAATACAGCGATTGAAAGAAATAAGCCGGCAAAAGTTGACTGCAATAATATAAATCATATATATAAGTAGAATGTTTCGCAAATAAAAGACGAGGAAGGTGGAAAAATGAATAGTAAATTAATTTATACGTGTTTAATAATATCAATAGTTTTGATGCTAAGTGGATGTCAAAATAATACAAATGAGTTGACATATCGAAATACTAAAAAAGAAGTAACTGAGGTTACAAATGATAATAAAACAAATGTAGTTGATAAAACTGTAAACATAAAAAAAATGAAATTTACGGAAAAACAGAAGGAAGAGGCGGCTTCTGTTAAATCATCAATGTCATTTGCAAAATCATGTAAAGAGATAGACGGATTATATAATAATTCTGAGTATATCGTTGAAGGAGAAGTTGAAAATACGTTTTTTACAGTATTATATGGAGAGCCATATACTGTTATGGAACTAAAAGTCAATGAAAAGTTTAAAGGAAGTGTAAATACGAATGATAAAATAACGGTTTTGCTGTATGGAGGTTATATGACAGTAGAACAGTTAGTTGAAAATGTAGGAGATGAAAAGTTTAAAGAATTAAGTGTAGAAGAAAGAAAAAATACATTAATAGAAAAGAAAACAACAGATTCAGAATATCCTAATGTTGGTGACAAGTATATATTATTTTTAATGGACAGCAATTTGGTTGAAAATGCATATGATCCGGTAAATGATTATGAATGTATTTTTAAATCAGAAGGAAAAGAATATATAAGAAATTTTCCGGAAGATGAAAAAATAGCTAAATATTCAACTCAAAATGTGATTAAAAATAATGTAAGTTTAAGTAGTGCGGAATTAGAAAAGTATTGCATAACCATGAATAAATAAAGAAAAATGCAAACCGAACATATTTTAGTGAAATTTATAAAATTTTTCATTAAAATGTGTTCGGTTTTGTGCTCTAATATCGTCTATACTATAAGGAATTAATCTTGCTTTGAATAAAAAATAAATATAATTGTTAAATGAAAGTAATGACAGATTAGTGTTGGTTGATAGTAAAAAATGCAATATTATATACGGTAAATACGTTTGTTAAAGTAAGAACATTAAAATAAATGCATTAGCAGGAGGTGGTTCTATGAGTAAAAGAATATCTAAATTTATCACAATGGTGTTGGTGGCAGTTATGGCGTTATCTTGTTGGAACGAATGCACAATAACAACAAACGTATACGCAGCGAAACATGCCACTGTAACAAAAAGTACGAAGCAGAATGTTAAGTGGAAACTTAAAAAAGGTGTACTTACAATATATGGGAAGGGAAAAATGCCAAATAATATGACCTTTGAGTATGAAAAATATAAAGGAAAAATAAAGAAGGTTATTATTAAAGAGGGAGTAGAGTCTGTTTGTGATAATGCATTTTATTTTATAAAAAGCATAAAAGAAGTGCAATTTCCGAAGTCGTTAAAACAAATAGGGGAAAATGCATTTGAGTTTACAAATTTAAAAAAGGTTGACTTAAAGTCAAAAGTTAAAATCAAAGAAAACGGATTAGAACTTTATCATGCAAAATACATAAACATACCTATTAAAGGTGGAAAAATATCATTAAAAAATGGTGTGATGAACATAACCGGTAAAGGTGAAATACCTATTAGTGTTGGAAATGCATATGTAAAAGAAATAAATATCGGAAAAGGAATAACAACCTTGCCAATGTGGGCATTTTCCGGAAGTGTTAATTTGAAAAAATTAAAGATTTCAAAGACAGTTGAAGAAATAAATGCAAATGCATTTTCAAAAACAGGATTGAAGGAAATTAATATACCATCTGGTGTAAAAAGAATCGGACCAAATATATTTAGCGAATGCAGTAAATTAACAAAAGTAACAATGCCGGGTGAATTTGAGTTTATAGCCAGGGATGGTGAAGAATCAACTCCAATGAGAAATGTAATTGATAAGAGAGATACAAATGTGGATGTTGTAAAATTTAATACACCATTGAATTTAGATGTTATATCAGGTATTGACACAAATAATTTCGTTGTAGTAAAAAATGACCCGAATTATAAAGTGATAAATGGAGTAATATATTCAAAAGACGGAAGAAATTTAGTAAGAGTGCCATCAAAGAGAACAGAACTAAAAGTTGAAGATGGATGTGAATATGTAGCATCATCAGCGTTTCTTTATGGATTGTATGAAAGCGATGGCGATGAGTGGTTTTTAAGATGTAGTAATTTGACAAAAATAGAACTTGCAAATTCAGTTAAGCAGATTTGTCTTGAAACAGATAATTATTATGATAGGACAGAAAAAAAGCAGTGTAACAAAATGGGAGATTATCTGGAAACAATAGAAACTTTAAGTATGAGAGATTTTAATTTGCAGGAAATAACTTATAAAGGAAGAACAGTAAAAACACAAACGTTTATTAAACAGATTTTTGGTAAAACAAGAAATAATGGTGTGCTTGATTTGACTGATGAATTAAACAACACTATTAAGTCAAATTAGTAAAAAGTTGTTAATTATGAAATTACAATCTTGTGGGAGGTAATTCTATGAGCAAAAGAATATCGAAATTTATCACAATAATGTTAGTGGCAGCTATGATGCTATCATGTTTTAGTACCTATAATGCATCAACAAATGTATATGCTGCAAAACGAACTACTGCTACAAAAAATATTAAGCAAAATAATAAAAAGAATAAAGTTAAATGGAAACTTAAAAAAGGTGTTCTCACTATATATGGTAAGGGAAAAATGCCGGAAAGTATGACATTTGATGCCGGAAAATATAGTGGAAAGATAAAGAAAGTAATTATCAAAGAAGGTGTAAAATCTGTCTGTGATGATGCATTTAGATTTGTTAAAGGAATCAAAAAAATAGAATTTCCAAAGACATTAAATAAAATCGGATGCCATGCATTTAATGAATCTGAAGTTAAAAATGTTAAATTTAAATCAGTTGTAGAGTTAGAAGAAGATGCAATTAATTTTACAAAAACAAAATATATAAACATGCCAATTAAAGGCGGAAAGATTACATTAAAAAATGGAGTAATGAATATAAAGGGACAGGGAAAAATTCCTAATTTTTCAGAAATTGATAGTTTAAGCAAAGTAAATATTGAAGAAGGAATTGAACAGATTCCACAAGCGGCATTCAGCGGAAGCGAAAATTTAAAAGAAATAAATATTCCAGGTACGGTTAAAGAAATAGGGAAATATGCATTTGCAGCAACCGGAATAGAAAAAATAGTAATTCCGGCAAGTGTAGAAAAGATTGCGGCAAATATAGTAAGGGGATGTGTAAATCTTACTGAAGTTACTATGCCGGGAAACTTTGAATGCTTAGGAAGTGATGTTGCAAAATATTATACGGATAGAGCGTTAACAAGAATTGAGCATAATAGAAAAATCGAAACAGTAAAATTTAATACTCCATTAAATATAGATGTAATAACTTCAATTCCGACAAACAATTTCGAAGTAATGGAAAATGACCCTAATTACAAATCAATAAATGGTGTAATTTATTCAAAAGATGGAAAGAAGCTTATAAGAATTCCATCAAGACGAAAAGAAGTTAAAGTTGAGCAGGGATGTGAAACAGTAGAGTCATCAGCATTTCTTTATGGAATGTATGAAGTGGGAACAAAAGTGTGGAATATTAATTGTAGTGAGTTGCAAAAGATAGAACTTTCATCAACAGTAAAAAATATCGAATTTGTACATGATGAATTTTATGATAAGTTGGAAAAGAAAAACTACTATAGCGATAAAGAAGAATTGGATTATGAGAAATATATGCTTGGCATGGATTTGAGAAATTTCAAAATATGTGAAGTATCATATAATGGAAAAACAATTAATCCACAGAATTATATAAAAGAACTAACAAAAGAACAAAACAACAATGGGCTTGGAGAAATGGTTAATGAAATTAATATGATGATTAAATAAAATATAGCGTAACCATAGATAAGTAAAAACATATGTAAAGAAAAATGCGAACCGAACATATTTTAGTGAAATTTATAAAATTTTTCATTAAAATGTGTTCGGTTTTATGTTCTAATATCGTTTATAATATAGGGGAGAAATTTTACTAGTGAAAAAGGAATTGCGCAATTGAAGATTAACAATGAAAAAAAGAAAAGGGAGATAACCGGTTGGTATGAAAAGTATTACCGTATTATGAGGGCTAGGGCCCATGAGATAGTGGGAGATTATCACATAGCCGATGATATGGTAAGCGAAGCATTTATAAAAGTGTTTAATAATTATGAAAAGATACGAAAACTAGAGGAACCTCAGGTTGCGTTTTATTTGATTAGTATAATCAGGAATATTTCAATTGATTATACAAGAAAGCGAAAACGCGAAAATACACATGTAAACTTTGGATTTGAAGATAATGAAATTGAAAAGATACCTGATGACGATGAAAGTAAATATCCGGAAATAATTTGTGCTAGAAAAGAATTGCAGGACAATTTGAAAAATTATATGGATAAATTGTCGCAAAAGGATGCAGAGTTGATTGTGTATAAGTACTTGTGGAATATGAGCGAAAAAGAAATAAGTGAGATGTTTCACATAAAACAGGAACAGGTTCATGTATATGTGGGAAGAGCGAAGAAGCGTCTTTTCAATATTATTAAAAAAGAGATGGAGATAGAGTAATGAAGATAAGAAATGAAAGAGGGCTTGAGCAATTATTAAAAAAAGCATCATCAACATATGTTGAATACGAAGGAAAAAAAATCATTGAGGAAGCAAATCAATTAAATAAACAGAGTGGGGAGCCGCTACCTGAAAATTATACAAAGTTTATGGATGATTTGTTTACTGATAATCAAAAAGTGCAATTCAACAAAAGTAAAGAAAAAAAGAACGGAATTCCCCTGTTTTACAAGGCATCGGTGGCTGTTGCGGTAGTTATGATTGTGTTTAATATATCTGTTGTATCAGTACCGGCCATGAGAAGCGCAACTTTGGGATTTCTTGTTAAGGAGTCTAAAGTAGCTACACAGATTCAGTCTAATGATGCTAATAAAGAAAATAGTTCAAGGGTAAGCGAGGGCAGATTTGATATTGAATGGACAGAAGAATACAATGTAACATATTTGCCGGAAGGATTTAGTGCATTAACGTCATCGTGTAGCACACTATCAAGATGCATAGAATATGCAGATGTAAATGATAATAGCATTACATTTGAACAGGACATTGATAGTACAACATATTCAATAGATACGGAAAATGCAAAAGTTGAATATGTGGATATCAACGGAAAAAGAGCTATGTATGTTGAAAAAGAGTATGAGGAAATTGGAAATACAAATAAGTTGTTATGGAAAGAGAATGATTATTTTATAGAAGTAGAAGGAATCGGAGTGACCAAAGAAGAATTGGTTAAGGTAGCGGAGAGTGTGAAAAAGAACTAAAATTTAGAGGAGGAAATTTTAATGAAGAGTTTTAGAAAATTTTTATGTATGTTTTTGGGAGTTGTAGTAATGATGTCATATACAAATGTAGCAGCACAGGAATTACAAAATGCGGATATAGAGGGTGTAACACCAAGATATACCAATATGAGCCAGATTACTTCAACATTAGCAATTAGTGGAAACAAGGCTGCATGTGAGGGTATATGTAAAATGACAGCCAACAAAACCTGCGAAATAACAATGACATTACAAAGATGTACAAAGAGTGATAAGGCATATACACCATATAAAACATGGACACAGACTTATTCAGGAACAGGAAAGAAAACACTATCAAAAACAGTAAGTGTTGATTCGGGATATTATTACAGAGTACAGGTCGTTGTTAAAATTTATTCAGGTTCTAAATTAGTAGAAGCAGGAGCAAAGTATAGCAGTGAAGTTTGGCATTAATACATATAGGTGTGGCAAATATACTGTAACGTTACATTAATAAGTTGAAAATAAAATACTAAAGATTGTATTGTGAATAACATTAAAACATAATCCTTAAGCATAACCAGGTGTTTCATATAGAATTTCACTTATCGGAAGGTTAATGCTTAAGGATTTTTTAGATAG
>ERZ772820.470-NODE-470-length-39156-cov-9.394133_pt1 | contig 39156 bp, 42 predicted proteins | sample MGYA00511377_ERZ772820 | MGnify/ENA primary metagenome ERZ772820 (study PRJEB29015, sample SAMEA2737684) | human gut metagenome | biome: human gut; feature: human-associated habitat; material: faeces | place: China | collected 2012 ... | reverse complement strand
TTCGCCTTGGTGATGGACACGTTATCGTTGTAGATGCCCGGCGTCACGCCAATGACGTTCAGCTCATTCCAGATGGAATCGGTGCGGCCCATGCCGGCCTTGCCGGTCGGGTCAGCTTTGCCGGTGGGCAGAATCCAAGCGGCTTCGTAATCGTTGCGGCCGTCGGCATAGCAGACGACGATATCAACCGCCTCGGCGGCAGCCTGAGCGAACGCATCGCCATAGCCGGCCAGCGTGATGACGTTCGGCAGATCGGTGATCTTCTTGCCGTAGTGATCCTGCAGCCAGAGGGTCGGGTAGATGTAACCGGCGGAAGAGGAATTCTTCAGCACAGCCCAGTTGGCCTTGGAGAGGTCATCCCAGATGAGCTCCTCGCCCGCGTTGACCTTGGCGGCCAGCTCCTTGCCGTAAGCGGAAGGCGTGGCGTAGATCAGGGAGCGATAGAAGGTGACCTGCGGGCCGTTCTTGAGGGTCTTGTTGGCCTCGCCGTTCCAGGTCTTGGGATCCTCGCTGTCGTTGGAAAGACCCGCGCGGGTGGCGGTCAGGATGACGTCCACATCGTCGCTGAACAGCGCGTAGGTGCCGCCCGGCAGCCAGCCCAGATCGACGGTGCCGGCGGCCATGGCCTCGCCGGTCGCCTCGTAGTTGGTGCCGACGGTGATGTTGATATCCTTCACGTCGTAGCCCTGCTCGAGCAGCGCGGCCTTGAGCAGCTCCGGCAGATTCTTGGTGCCGGTGATGATCACGTCAGCGTCCTTGGAGGGGACGAACTGGAGCTCGAGGGTACGATCAATGGAAACAGTGTCGGCCATAGCGGAAATGGCGAAAACGCACATCAGCACGGCCAGGGCAAGGGTCAGGAGCTTTTTCATAGCTAAATCCTCCTTGATGTTTCGCGCGGTTTTTTGTTGACGCATACAGTATATCACAGGCGCTCAGATGAAGAAAGGGGAAAAACGGCAAAAGTTCGGTTTTTTTTTCAAATCCTTAACGGAATGTAAACGGCACGTGAAGCAAATTATGCAAAATGTGAAAAACAGCGCAAAAAAACCGCACACATCGGAAAACCGGAGCCGCCCGGTTGCGAAACGGGAACAAAAAAGCTATAATAAAAATTCGGAAAAAACAAAGCGGGGAATGGACGATGAAAAAGGAAAACGACCTTGGCCGGGATGAGATCGGCGCGCTGGTCTGGCGCACGGCGCTGCCGAGCATGCTGGCACAGTTTGTGAGCGTGCTGTACAGCATTGTGGATAGGATGTACATCGGCCACATCGCGGGCGTGGGCGAAACGGCGCTGGCGGGCGTGGGCGTCTGCGGCCCGGTGGTCACGATGGTCGGCTCGGCGGCGGTGTGGATTTCGTGGGGCGCGTCCCCGCTGATGGGCATCCGCATGGGCCAGGGCAGGCCGGAGGAGGCAAGGCGCATCCTGCGGACGGGGTTTTGCATGCTGCTGGCGTTTTCACTGGCGATGATGGCGCTGGTCATCCCGCTGCGCGAGCCGATGCTCCGCTTCTTCGGCGCGAGCGACGCAACCTATCCCTATGCGGACGCCTATTTCACCGTGTACCTGACGGGCACGGTCTTTGCGCTGCTGGCGGCGGGGTTGAACCAGATGATCATCGCGCAGGGCTTTGCCGCGCAGGCGATGCGGCTGGTGGTGCTTGGCGCGGCGCTGAACATCGCGCTCGACCCGGTGTTGATCTTCGCGCTGAACATGGGGGTTCGCGGGGCGGCGCTGGCGACGGTGCTCTCCCAAATGGCGAGCGCGGCGGGCGCGGTGATCTTCCTGCGCGGCAGGCAGGCGGCGATTCGGCTGGAACGCGGCGGTTTGAGCCTTCCGGCGGCGCGAAAGATTCTGACGCTCGGCTTTACGCCGTTCGCCATCATCGCCATCGACAACGTGATGCTCATCGCCATGAACGCGATTTTGCAGCGCTACGGCGGCGCGCTGGAGGGCGACCGGCTCGTGACCTGCGCGGTGATCGCCCAGAGCTTCATGCTGGTGATGACGATGCCGCTGGGCGGCATTTCCGGCGGCACGCAGGCCATCCTCTCGTATAATTACGGCGCGCGGCAGTTCGGGCGCGTCCGGGACGCGCAGAAAAAGATTTTCCGGCTGTGCATGGGCTTCACGGCGGTCATGTTTGTGCTGGCGCGCGCCGCGGGGCCGCTGTTCGTGCGCCTGTTCACGAAGGACGCGCAGGTGGCCGAAATTTCCGCGTGGGCGATTCGCGTGTGCACGCTGGCGGCGATTCCGCTGGGCGCGCAATATGAAATCGTGGATGGCTTCACGGCGCTGGGGCAGGTCAGGCTCTCGTTTCCGCTGTCCTTCTTCCGCAAAGCCGTGTATTTTGCGGCGCTGTTCATCCTGCCCGCGTGCTTCGGAGCGAGGGCGGCGTTTTATGCCGAACCGGTCAGCGACGCTCTCGGCCCGCTGGCCTCGGCGATTGCGTATAAGCTCTGCATCGGCCCCGTGCTCAGCGACGGCCATGCCCGCGTTTGACGAACCACCAAGGAGGAAAAACCATGAATATTCCCGCTTTTTTGACGGAAAGACTCACGGCGCAGTATGGCGAGGAGACGGCGCGGCGCATTGCGGCGGGCTTTGAGGCCGGGCGGAAGACCACCCTGCGCGTCAATCGCCTGAAGGCCGAGCCCGCGCAGATTGCGGCCGCGCTTGCGGACGCGGGCATTTCGGCGCGGCGCGTGCCCTGGAGCGAGGATGCGCTGGTGCTCGAAGGCGCGGGCGAGGACGCGGTGGCCGCCCTGCCGATGTTTGAAGACGGCGAAATCTACATGCAGAGCCTCTCCTCGATGATTCCGCCGCTCGTGCTGGGCGCGCAGGCCGGGGAGAACGTGCTCGATATGGCGGCCGCGCCGGGCGGAAAGACGACGCAGATCGCCGCGCTGACCGGAGGCGGCGCGCTGATTACGGCCTGCGAGCGCAACAGGATGCGCGCCGAACGGCTTGAATACAACGTGAAAAAACAGGGCGCCAGCCGCGTTACCGTGATGAACATGGACGCGCGCCAGCTCGATGATTTCTTTGCGTTCGACCGGGTGCTGCTCGATGCGCCTTGCAGCGGCAGCGGCACGGTGACAGAGGGCTCACGCGGGCAATTTTCAAGGGAATACCTCGACAGAACGGTGAAGATGCAGAAAACGCTGCTGGATAAGGCGATTCGGCTGCTCAAGCCCGGCCATGAGCTGGTGTATTCCACCTGCTCCGTGCTCAGGGAGGAGAACGAGGAGGTCGTCGCCGCGGCGCTCAAAAAGGGCGGCGTTCAGCTCGTGCCGATTGACACGGCGGCGTTTGACGGCGTTCCGCTTCTGCCGACGGATATGCCCGGCGTGATGTGCGTCTGTCCGGATGAATGGTACGAAGGCTTCTTTGTGGCGAAGATAAAAAAGAACGCCAACACAAAGAAGTGAGGCGCTCTGTCGGGCGATAACGGGCGCGCACCGCGCGCCTCAGACTGTAGACAAAAAAGCTATTCTCCCCCCGAAGGGGGGAGAATAGCCCTTCCTGCAAATGAAAGAATAGCTGAATTTCTTGCCTTTGCTTATTGTTGTTTCAATGATTGCATGGAAAAGAATTGACGGACAACAATAAATGTGGTTTAATTTGGTTTGTCGGCAATGAAAAGCCGACCATTGCGTAGCGGCAGGCTGGACACTGTTCCTTAAAACTTCGGTTGAAAGGAGGTGGAAGCCATGCCGAACCTTCTGCTTGTGATATCCGGCGTTTGCATTGTGGCTTATGTGCTGCGTGAAACGCTGGAAGATCTGCAAAAGAAAATGAGCAGCCATGATCCAGAACATCATGACCGCTCGAATAAGCAGGACTAAGGCCCTCTGAAAGCCTGCTGCTATGCTCTGATTATAGCATTGTTTCGGCTGCTCGTCAAGGGCGGCCGATTGTTCTTTTCAGGCGCTCATTCCTCGCGGATCAGCCCGATCAGCAGCTTGAGCGACGGGGAAAGGTATTTGTTTCGGTGCCAGACGATGTGGCAGGTGCGCGCGAGCGACGCGCCTTCAATCGGGCGCGTGAGCACCGCGCCGGACGCCAGCGCGCGGCGTACCAGCCGTTCCGGCAGAATCGAAAGCCCGATGCCCGCCGCGACCGCGCGCACCAGCGCCTCCGTGCTGGCGCTCTCCCAGAGGGGCGAGACGGACAGATCGTGCGCCTCAAAGACCGTATCTAAAAAGGCGCGGCCGGAGCTGCCCTTTTCCCGCAGAAGCAGATTGCAGGCCGCCACATCCGCGAGGGTGAGGCGGTCTTTCTGCAAGAGCGTGTGATTCGGCGGGAGAATAAGCACCAGCTCGTCGCGGGAAAACGGCTCGCCGGTCAGGTCGCGATGCTCGATCGGCGCTTCGATCATGGCCAGATCGAGGCGGTTATCCAGCAGCATCTCCTTGAGCGTATCGACGTTGGCGACGGTGGCCTGCAGGCGCAGGCTCGGCCGCTCCTGCTTCATGCGGCGCACAACGCCGGGCAGCTCGTAATTGCCCAGCGTGATGCTCGCACCGATGCGCAGCATGCCGCGCTCGTCGCCGTCGCTCAGCTCGCGTTCCATCTGGTCGAACGTATCGACGATGTGCACGGCGTAGGCGCGCATGCGCCGCCCGCTGTCGGTCAGATAGAGCCGCTGGTTCAGCCGCTCGAACAGGCGAACGCCGTATACCTGCTCGATTTCATGGATGGAGCGGGAGACGGCGGGCTGGGTCATGTACAGGTTTTCCGCCGCGCGGGTGACGTTCATCGTGCGGCAGACCTCCAAAAAGATGCGGATGTGGCGGATGGTCACGGCAATCGCTCCTATCATATCAAAATTGATATGGGTCTGATGAAATAATAGCATTTTACACACGGAAATGCAAGCGATAAGATAGAGAGGAATGGGAACGGAGAGAAGGCGGAAAAGGCGGAGCGTCGGCCGTCCTCCCCCGAAGGAGGTTAATGACTTGGATACGAAAATCAAGGCGGTGAGCCTGAAAAAGCGGCTGGTGACGCTGTTTTTTTCCATGCTCTCCATCAGCACGTTCACGTTTGGCGGCGGCTTCGTCATCGTGACCCTGATGAAACGGCGGTTCGTCGATGATCTGGAATGGCTCGACGAAAACGAAATGCTGGATATGACGGCGATTGCGCAGTCGTGCCCCGGCGCGATTGCAGTCAACGGCGCGATTCTCGTCGGCCAGCGCGTCGCGGGCGCGGCGGGCATCATCGTGGCGACCGTCGCGACGATCATTCCGCCGATGGTGATTCTCTCGCTCGTGTCGTATTTCTACGCGCTGTTTGCGGATAACCCGTATGTGGCGGCGGTGCTCGCGGGCATGCAGGCGGGTGTGGCGGCGGTCATCGTGGACGTGGTGCTCAACCTTGGCACGGGCGTCGTCAAGACCAAGCGCTGGCTGCTGGATGTCATCATGGTCGCGGCGTTCGCGGCGGCGATTTCCGGCGTGAACGTGATCTATATCATTTTGACCAGCGGCGTGATCGGCGTGATCTGCGCGATTGCGGGAAGGGGGAAGAAAGCCCATGCTGCTTGATTTGTTTCTCTGTTTCGTGCAGGTCGGCCTGTTTTCAATCGGCGGCGGCTACGCGGCCATGCCGATGATACAGGCGAAGGCCGTCGAACACTATCACTGGCTGACGATGGGCGAATTTACCGATTTGATGACCATCGCGGAGATGACCCCCGGCCCGATCACCGTCAATTCCGCGACGTTCGTCGGCATCCGCATGGCGGGCATACCGGGCGCGCTGGTGGCGACGATGGGCTGTATTCTGCCGTCGCTGATTATCGTGTCGCTGCTCTCGTGGCTGTATGAAAAATACCGCAGCATGGACGCGATGCAGGCGGTGCTGGCCTGCCTGCGCCCGGCGGTCGTGGCGCTGATCGCCTCTGCGGCGCTGACGATTCTGCGGGTGGTCGTGTTCGCGGGCGGCGTGGTCAGCGCCGAGGCGGTGCAGATGCTCTACGTCGCGCTGTTTGCCGCCGCGCTGGTCGTGCTGCGCGTCAAGCACAGCAACCCGATTCTGGTGATGGTCTGCTGTGGCGCGGTTTCGCTGATCGCCAAGTTCATCGCGGGGTGAGCGCGCCGCTTCTGAAACGACAAAAAAGGCGCGTCCAATTCGGCAACACGCACGAAATCTTTCGTTTCTTTTCTAAAACCCCTTGCGAAATGAAGCGGAGCGTGATATCCTCTTTATTATATGAACACAGGACAAGGGGCGATGGACATGGATACGATTGATAGGAAGATTTTGACCATCCTGCAGCAAAACGCGCGCACCCCGCTCAAGGTGATCGCCGAACAGGTGTTTCTCTCCTCTCCGGCGGTCAGCGCGCGCATCGAGCGGTTGGAATCGGCGGGCTATATTCAGGGCTATCAGGCGCAGCTTTCCTGCGCGGCGCTGGGCTACCAGATCAAGGCGTTTATCAGCCTGGAGGTGGAGCCGAGCCAGAAGCCGGAGTTTTACCCGTATATCGAGGGCTGCCCGAACGTGATGGAGTGCAACTGCGTGACGGGCGATTATTCCATGTTCATCAAGGTGTGTTTCCACACGACGCAGGAGCTGGATCAATTCATCAACCAACTGCATCGGTTCGGCAGAACGCGCACGCAGATCGTCTTTTCCACCCCGGTAGAGCATCGCGGTATTCCCGCGATGGATCCGGAAGAAAACGAGTAACGCGGCGGATTGCCCGTTGCTTTGGCCAATGACGCAAAAACCGGAGCTGACGCAGAAGCGGCTCTGAATAAAGAAAGCGAACGAGATCATCCGAAAGAATGTTCGAGTTCGCTTTTTTGATTCATGAAAAAAGAACCGATCCGGGCTTGGCTTCCCGTTTCGGTTCTGTAGCTGCTTTTCAAGCGGGGCGGAGCGCGGCGGTTTGCCGCCGATGGATCGGGCTGACGATCACTGCTCCTTTTTGGTGGCGTAGGCTGCAACCAGCGCCAGCGCGAGCACCGCGCCCTTGACGGCGGGCAGCACATAGAACGGTACCGCGCAGATGGTCAGGCCGTTTTCCAGCGTGGAAACCAGCATCGCGCCGATCAGGGTGCCCAGCGCGTTGGGTCTTTCCGCGCCGCCGACCGAGCGGCCGACGAACACGGCTGCCAACGACTGCATCAGGTAGTTATCGCAGCACATGACCTGCGCGGAGCTGCCGCGAGAGGCGACGAGGATGCCGCCGATGGCGACGAACACCGCGGTAATCATACCGGCCAGATAGCGGTAAGCCTTGACGTTGATGCCGCTCAGCTTGGCCGCCTGCTTGTTGCCGCCCATGGCGTAGATGAAGCGGCCGTGTTTGGTATATTCGAGGAAGATGTGCGCGATGAGCACGCAGACCAGCATGATGATAATCAGCCAAGGCTCCTTGCCGATGGCGCTGAAAGAGGGCTCCAGCTTGATGCGCGCGGGCTGTGCGCCGGCGGGCGTGCGCATGCCGGTGGAGACCGCGCCGCCGCCGATATACCATTGACCCAGACCCTGATGCACGAACATCAGCGCGCAGGTCGCCAGCATGTCCGGAATCTTGCAGACGAGGATGAGGAACATGGTCAACTGATACATAATCAGCGTCACGGCGATGGTAATCAGCACGCACGCGAACAGCGGCAGGCCGTACCACAGATACATGCTCACGAACACATAGGCCGAGCAGCTCGCCAGCGTACAGGCGGACATATCAAAGCCGTCCGGCGCCATGGTGACCGTAGCGGCGATGGCGAACACGGTGGTGATGGACATGGCGCGCAGGATGTTGATCATGTTGTTGAACGACATGAAGCGGCTGCCCTTGATGAGCGTGAAGGCGATGAAGCACAGCGCCAGCGCGATGACGGCTGCCCAATCCAGCAGGAAGCGCGCGGCGCTCTTGGTCTTCCGCGGGGATTTCGTCGGGATCGGTTTTGGGGTCGTTTGCATAGTAACACCCTCCTGTGATCGCCCTTAGCGGGCGTACTTGGTTGTGCTGCCGACAGCGTAATGCATGATTTCATCCTCGTCGGTCTTGGCTGTCTCCAATTCGGCCATCACGCGCCCGTCAAAGAGCACGTAGATGCGGTCGGTGATGGAAAGCAGCTCGGCGTTTTCGCAGGATGCGTAAATCACGCTGTTGCCGCGCAGGGTAATGTCGTTAATCAGGCGGAAGATATCCTGCTTGGCGCCGACGTCAACGCCCTTGGTGGGCTCGTCGAAGATGTAGACGTCGCAGTCCGCTGCCAGCCATTTGCCGACGGCCACTTTCTGCTGGTTGCCGCCGGATAGGTTTTTCACATGCTGCCGGATGGAGGGCGTTTTGATGTCCAGACCGTCCACATACTCATGCGCGTTCTTTTCCGTCTTGGCTTTGCTGACGAAAGCGCCGTTGCAGAACTTGCTCAGCGCCGCGGCGGAGAGGTTGAGGGTGACGTTCTCGTTGACCAGAACGCCCTCCTTGCGGCGCTCCTCGGGCACCAGCGCAATTCCGTTTTTCACCGCCTGAGACGGGTTGCCGATCTTCAGCTCGCGACCGCCCAGCAGGACGCTGCCGGAGGTGCGCTCGTATGCGCCGAAGATGGTTTTGCACAGCTCGGATTTACCCGCGCCGACCAGACCGGCGATGCCGACGATCTCTCCCTTGCGCACGTAGAAGGACACGTCCTCGACCTTTCCATCCGCGCCGGAGAGATTTCGAACCTCGAAAGCCTTTTCGCCGATTTTGGCCTTTTCCTTGTGGAACTGTTCCTCGAAGGTTCGGCCGAGCATCTTTTCGACGATCTCGCGGGAGGTGGTCTCCTTGGTGACCGGGGAGGTATCCACGATCACGCCGTTGCGCATGACGGTATATTTCTCGCAGATTTGGAGAATTTCATGGATTCGGTGGGAAATGAAGATGATGGCGATATTCTCGGTTTCCTGAAGGTGCTTGACCAGCCGGAAGAGTTCCGCGGTTTCCGTGTCGCTCAGGGGCGCGGTCGGCTCGTCCAAAATCAGGAAATTACATTCGTTGGCTATGGCGCGGGCGATGAGAACCATCTGCTTCTGCGCGAGGGAGAGGTCCTGCACCAGCGTGCGAACGTTGACGTCGATATGGAGCTTCTCCAGCACCCGTTTGGCGTCGGTGCGCAGTTGAGCCCAGTTCATCAGGGGCTTGCCCTTTGCGGACATGACCATATCGTTGAGCATCACGTTTTCAGCGACGGAGAGCGTCGGCACCAGCGCCATATCCACTTCCTGATACACAATCTGGATGCCCAGTTTTTTCGCGGCCATGGGCGTTCGCAGCTCCACAACCTTGTCGTTGAGATAGACCTCGCCGGTATAGTCGGGGTTTGCGCCCGCAAAGACCTTCATCAGAGTGGATTTGCCCGCTCCGTTCGCGCCCACGAGCGCCCGGATTTCGCCGGTGCTGACTTCGAAGTTTACATCGGTCAACGCCTTCACACCGGGAAATTCGATGGAAACATTCCGGGTTCCAAGAGTCAGCTTGTCCATGGATTTCCCTCTTCTCTATTTCTGCTCGAGGCAGTTTCTTTTCGAAGATTGATTTCAAAAGATTGATTTCAAAAGACGGGTTCGAAGATTTTTCAGGGGTTCTTTTCGAAGAAGAAGCGCCGGAGCAAAGACTCCGACGCTTCTTTGTCAAGAAACATTGCTCAGAATGGTTTTTTGACGTGCTTACCGGAACTTAGTGAATCAGTTCGGCGGGCATCCAGTCAGCCACGGACAGATAGCCGAGGTTGCCGTAGGTCTCGCCGGCCACGTCGGCCAGATTCTCGACGGTGTGATCTTCGCGCAGCACGTCAGCCTTGATGGCAGTGCCCGGAACTTCGACCACGTCCACGCCGTAGGTCTTGGTGGCAGGATCATAGATCTTATCATATTCGCCGGCCATTTCGAGCATGAGGATACGCATGCCGATTTCGCCGTTCATGGTCCAGTCGGTGGTGCCGGCCGCGGCCCACAGGTCGGGGCGGTTCTGCATATTGGTCACGTCAACCTGATCGATGTCGACGGAGCCCATCGGCAGCGCGGCGCCCTCGGTGCCGTTAAACATGGCGTTCTCTTCGATCGCCTTGTAAACGCCTTGGCCGTAGAGATCGTAGTAAGCGATGACGCCGTCCACGTCTTCGCGGTTGATGGATTGCAGATACGCGGCGGTCACGGCGTTGGCAGAGTCAACGCTGTCCTGCAGCGGCTGGATTTCGCCGACGGTCTTGATCTTGCCGGCAGCCTCGTATTCCTGCCAGCCGACCTCGCGGCGGTCAAACGGGCTATTGTAGTTGGGGCCGCGCCAGACCTTAATCAGGCGGGCGCCTTCGCCGAACTTGGCGATCATGTCGTCGAGCAGAACGGTGACCAGACTCTTATCCTGCTGGAACATCTGCGTGATGCCCGGGATCTTCTGGTATTCGCCGTCCGTGTAGAACTGGGTATCGAAGCACACGATCTTCATTTCCGGGTACTTCTCGGCCACTTCCTTCAGGAAGACGTAGGAGCCGTCCTGATTGCCGTGGGAGATGAGCAGACCGTCATACCCTGCGGCAGCGCAGCTGTTGATGGTGTCCATCCAAGCGTTGAAATCGCCATTGCAGAAGAAGAAGTCGAAATCGACATCCAACGCCTTGCACAGGTCAGCGCAGGAATCCTTCCACATCTGGAAGATGGTGGCAGAAGGCAGCAGCATGACGTAGGCGACCTTCTTGCCGGCGACGGGGTTCTCGGTCTGCGCGACGGCGCCCACGGTCATGGTCAGCGCCAGCATCAGAGCCAGAACGATAGCGAGGATCTTTTTCATGGTAACCCTCCTGTTCAATTTTTCAGGGCAATCTCCGTGCCCTTTTGTTGCATTTAGTATAATCCTTGGACACTGATTTGTCAAGCATTGTTCAAATAAAATTATGCTGTATTAAGTTTAGTTGTTTAGCTGTGAACAAAAACGGAATTTTTAAGATATGTCAAGGCTTTTTAAATGGTCAGATCGTCAGATGTTTAGTCATCCTCAAACGCGCCCTGTCAAATGTGCTAAAAATCATCACCGTTCCTGTTGACATTGCTAAACAATGGCCATATAATAGTAAGTGGTAAACAACTGAACCGTTCATTAAACAAAAACTAAACAAATTAGCGGCGCAGAACGCAAGGAGCAGGTGACAGATTTATGGAAAACAGACGCTACCCCACGGACGCCGAGGCAAAAAAACTGATCGTTGAAATCGGCCGCAGAATGTATGCAAAGAACTTCGTTGCCGCCAACGACGGCAATATCAGCTGCAAGGTGGATGAAAACACCATCTGGACCACGCCCACCGGTGTATCCAAGGGCTTTATGACGGAGGACATGCTCGTCAAGCTCCGGCTGGACGGCACGGTGATCTCCCAGGGCGAGCGCGGCCCTTCCAGCGAGGTCAAGATGCATTTGCGCGTCTACAATGAAAACCCCGAGGTTGGCGGCGTGTGCCACGCCCATCCGCCCATCAGCACATCCTTCGCCATCGCCGGCATGAGTCTGGATCGCGCCATCTATCCCGAGGCGCTGGTCAATCTGGGTACGGTGCCCTGTGTGCACTACGAAACCCCCGGCTCTCAGGGCATCCCCGACAGCGTCGCACCCTATTGTAAGGATTACAACGCGCTGCTGCTTGCCAACCACGGTGCGCTGGCATGGGGCAAGGATTTGATGGAAGCGTGGTATCGCCTTGAATCGACCGAGCATTACGCCATGGTCATCATGTATACCGGCAACATCATCGGCAAGGCCAACGTGCTGAGCTGCGATCAGGTCGGCGAACTGGTTGAGATTCGCCGCCGTATGGGCATCAGCAGCGGCGGCATTCCGGCCTGCACCGCGCGCCCCACCAACACCACGGACGTGGTTGCCGGACACAGCCCTGTGCAGAGCGAGCCCCGCGTTTTGAAGACATTTGGCGTACAGGAAGCCGCGCCCTCCTCCTGCGGCTGCGGCGGCGGAAGCGATGCGGCGGACAAAGCAGAGCTAGAAGCGATTACACGCGCCGTATTGGAGCGTCTGAAAGGCTCTCTCTAAGCGTGCTGAGCCCGCTCTCACTTATTGAGCAAGTTTCGGCATCTATTACACTTTACACAAAAAGTGAAATCGAGGTGCATGCGATATGAAAGCCATCGTCATCGGCGGCGTGGCAGCCGGAATGTCCGCCGCCTCCAAGCTCCGGCGCGTCAAGCCGGACGCACAGATTGTGGTGTATGAGCGCGGCGGCTTCCTATCCTACGGCGCATGCGGCCTTCCTTATTATGTGGGCGGCTTCAACGACGATCCCGCGAAACTGATCGCCCGGACGCAGGCCGTCTACAAAGAGATGCGCATCGAGACGCATCTGTTTCACGAGGTCACGCGGGTTGATCCCGAAAGGAAGACCGTAACAGTTCGAAATCTGGATACGGGCGCCGTCTTTGAAGACGCTTATGATGTGCTCATGGTTGCGACCGGCTGCAACAGCGTCAACCCCAAAATCCCCGGCGCGGATTCGCCCGCCGTCTTCTACCTCAAGACGATGGAGGACGGCCTGCTTCTGCATGAGATTCTCCGCCTGCGCGACGTTACCCGCGTGGCCGTGGTCGGCGGCGGATACATCGGGCTGGAGATGGCCGAGGCGCTGCTGCATTTGGGCAAGGAGGTCACGCTCATCGAGGCTGGGTCGCGCCTGCTCGCCTCCTTTGAGCCGGAGTTTTCCGAGCTGGCGGCGCAGGAGCTGGAGAAAAACGGCGTGCGCGTGCGCGTGGGCTGCCGTGTGCAGGAAATTGCCGATGCCGGCAGCGAACGCATCGTGCGCACCAGTCAGGGAGATTTCCCCTGCGATATGATTCTCATGTCCGTGGGCGTAGTTCCGGCGACGGATTTTCTGCGCGATACGGGCATCCGCATGGCGCGAAACGGCGCGATACTCGTGGATCGCGAGATGCGCACGTCGCTGGAACACATCTATGCCGCGGGCGACTGTGCCGTTGTCTATCACCGGCTGATGGAGGAGGATTACTTCATTCCGCTGGGCACTTACGCCAACAAATGCGGGCGCATCGCCGGCGGCAACATGGCCGGGGCGCACGAGAAATTCGTCGGCGCGCTGGGCACCGCCGCCATCAAGGTCTGCGGGCTTGAAATGGGGCGCACCGGCATGAGCGAAAAGGACGCGGCGCGGTTGGGCATCGACTACCGCACGAAGCTCGTCACGGCCAACGATCATCCCGCGTATTACCCCGCCCCCACCAAGCTAGTCATCAAACTCATCTATGAAACCCGCACTCGCCGTCTTCTGGGCGCCTGCGTAGCAGGCGAAAAGGGCGCGGTGATGCGCGCCGACATCTTCGCTGTGGCGATTCATGCGGGCATGACGACGGACGAGCTGGGCATGGTGGATCTCGCCTATGCGCCGCCCTTTTCAGGCGTATGGGACGCAGTTCACATCGCCGCAAACGCCGCTAAGTGAGGTGCATATGAACAAACTCTGTACGCTCGCCGAAGCGATTTCCCTCGTTCGCGACGGAGACTGCGTGGGGCTGGGCGGCAACACGCTCAACCGCGCGCCCATGGCGGCCGTCTTCGAGCTGATCCGTCAGGGTCGGAAAAACCTGCGCGTCGTCAAGACGGCGGGCGCGATGGATGTGGATGCGCTGTGTCTGGGCGGCTGCGTCGGCGTTGTGGACGCGGGTTTTGTCAGCTACGAAAGCCAATACGGGCTGGCGCAGCGCTACCGCGCCTCGGTGCAAAAGGGTCTGGTTCGCGCCAACGAGCACGCCTGCTACACCGTCATTTCGGCCCTGCGCGCCGCCAGCTACGGCATCCCGTTCATGCCGGTGCGCGGGCTGAAGGTCAGCGACCTTCGGCGGGTCAACGATTACTTTGCCGATGTGACCGATCCCTTTACGGGCGAAACGCTGGCGGCGGTGCAAGCCATCCGGCCGGACTTTGCCATTGTCCATGCGCAGACGGCAGATGCACAAGGCAACGCAAGCTTTGAAGGCCCGCTGTATGAGGACGTGCTGCTCTCCCGTGCTGCCAAGCGCGTGATCATCACCGCCGAGCGCATCGTGGGCGACGGCTGGTTTGCCGGCAGTGAGCAAAAGGCGGATATCCCGCACTTTATGACTGCGGCCGTGGTGCATGCCCCGCGTGGCGCGTCCCCCTGCGCCTGTTACGGCTATTATGAGCCGAATGATTCGCTGATCCGCGCATTCCTTACCCTTGACAGCAGGGAAGCGCTTCTCGATTTTGTTCAGGGGAGGAAAGAGCCATGATCAGACCCTGCGACATGATGGTCGTCGCGATGTCCCGATTGATCGGCGACGGCGACACGGTGTTCCATGGCGTATCCTCCCACATGCCCATGATCGCCACGCTGCTGGCAAAAAAAACGCACGCGCCCAACGCCGTGCATCTGAACATTCCCGGCGGCGTTGATCCCGTCAAGCCTGCCCTGCGGGAATACACCAGCGCGGGCGGCGAGCTGTGGGAAAGCGCCTGCGCAAAGCTGCCGCTGATGGAGGTTTTCGATTTGAGCATGCGCGGCGGGCTGGATGTCGCATTTCTCAGCGGCGTGCAGTTCGATTCTCGCGGTCATGTCAATGCCTCTGTCATCGGCGATTACCACAAGCCCAAGGTTCGCCTCCCAGGCGGCGCGGGCAGCGCGGTGCTGATTCCGACGACGCGGCGTGCGATCATTTGGCGCACCAAGCACGATAAGCGCACCTTCACCGGAAAGGTGGATTTCGTCACCGCGCGGGGCAACGTATCCGACATTGTCACCCCGCTGTGCGTGTTCACCATGCACGAAGGCGAGCTGATTCTGAAATCCGTTCACCCGACCTCCTCGATTGAGGAAGTGGCGGCTAACACCGGCTTCCCCATCCGCTATTTCTCCATCGAGCAGACGCCGCCCCCCACGTCGGAGGAGCTGCGCGCCCTGCGCGAGATCGACCCCATGGATTACCGGAGCATCGAGTTCCGATGATTGCTCCTTTGGAAACGAAAAAAAACAAGATAGAAAGGAAGTCCAGCATTATGTCTCGTTTCGACACCTATTTTCTGATGAAGGAAGCCGACGTCATCGAATACGTCAAGGCCAAGTACCCCGATTTCTTCGCGCCTGAAGCCGTGCTGACCGTCAAGGAAATCGGCGACGGCAATCTGAACTACGTCTTCCGCGTCATCGAGAAAGCCACCGGCAAGTCCATCATCGTTAAGCAGGCCGGCGTGTCGCTTCGCATTTCCGCAGAGATGAAGGTATCCACCGACCGGAACCGCATCGAGAGCGAAATTCTCCAGATTCAGGATAAGTACGCGCCCGGTCTGGTGCCCAAAATCTATGGCTATGATACCGTGATGTGCGCCTGCGCGATGGAAGATCTTTCCGACCACGCCCTGATGCGCTATGCGCTCATGCGCCATGAGACCTTCCCGCGCTTTGCGGAGGATATTTCGACCTACATGGTCAACACCCTGCTCAAGACCACCGACGTGGCCATGGAGCACAAGGAAAAGAAGGCCATGGTCAAGAGCTTTATCAACCCCGAGCTGTGCGAAATCACCGAGGATCTGGTGCTGACCGAGCCGTATAACGACTGCAACCACCGCAACAACGTCTTCCCGCCCATTGCCGACTTCGTGAAGAAGGAGCTCTACGAGGACGAGGCGCTCAAGCTGGCCGTCGCCAAGATCAAGTTTGAATTTATGAACAACGCGCAGGCGCTCATCCACGGCGACCTGCACACCGGTTCCATCTTCGTCAAGCAGGATTCCACCCGCGTGTTCGATCCGGAATTCGCCTTCTACGGCCCGATGGGCTATGACATCGGCAACGTCGTGGCGAACATGATTTTCGCGTGGGACAATGGCCGCGCCGCGGGCGCGGACGCTTTCTGCGACTGGTGCCTCAAGGCCATTGCCGACACCATCGACCTGTTCTGCGAGAAGTTCCTCGTGTGCTTTGACGCCTGCGCGACCGACCTGATGGCCAAGACCCCCGGCTTCAAGGAATACTATCTGGACAGCATCCTCTCCGACACGGCCGCATACGCCGGCACCGAGCTGATTCGCCGCACCGTGGGCATGGCGAACGTCAAGGACGTGACAACCATCGCCGATGAGGCCAAGCGCGCCCACGCCGAGAAGGTCAACATTCTCTGCGCCAAGGATTACATTATGAACCGCACGGCGTTCAAGAACGGCGCGGACTTCATCGCCGCTGTCACGCGCGCCGACGAGGCTGCCAAGTAACGCCGAGGAAAAGGAGGAGACCACCATGGCTGAGCAAAAGAACATTATGAGTTATGAAACCGTCGCGCTGGATGACGAGCAGAGCGCGCTGGTGATTTTGGATCAGACCAAGCTGCCCTACGAGGTCGAGGTGCTGCACCTGACCGAACAGAAGGATATCTGGGACGCAATTTACCTGCTCAAAGTGCGCGGCGCGCCCGCCATCGGCGTGGCCGGCGGCTTCGGCGTGTATCTGGCCGCCAAGCGGATTCAGGCGGACAACTATGACGAGTTCTACGCCCGGTTCAAGAAGGCGAAGGAATATCTCGATTCCTCCCGCCCGACGGCGGTGAACCTCTCCTGGGCGCTCAACCGCATGGAGAAGGTTGTCACGGACAACAAGGACAAGCCCATCCCCGAAATCAAGGAGCTGCTGCACAAGGAATGCGTCGCCATCAAGGATGAGGACGTGTGGATGTGCCGCCAGATCGGCGAATACGGCCTGAGCCTCATCAAGGATGGCGACGGCATTCTGACCCACTGCAACGCCGGTCAGCTCGCAACCTCCAAGTACGGCACGGCGCTGGCGCCCATTCATCTGGGACGTGAACGCGGCATGAATTTCCGCGTGTTCACTGATGAAACCCGCCCGCTGCTTCAGGGTGCCCGCCTGTCCTCCTTCGAATTGCAGGCCGACGGTGTAGATACGACCGTCATCTGCGACAACATGGCGTCCCAGGTCATGAAGAACGGCTGGGTCAACGCGGTGTTCGTCGGCTGTGACCGCGTGGCGGCCAACGGCGACGCCTGCAACAAGATCGGCACTTCCGGCGTGGCGATTCTCGCCAAGTATTACGGCATCCCCTTCTATGTGCTGGGTCCGACCTCGACGATCGACATGTCCATCGAAAAGGGCGAGGATATCCACATCGAGCAGCGCCCCGCCGAGGAGGTCACCGAGATGTGGTATAAGAAGCGAATGGCGCCCGAGGGTGTCAAGGTCTACAACCCCGCGTTCGACTTTGCGGATAACGAGCTGATTGCCGGTATCGTCACCGAATACGGCATTGCCCGCCCGCCGTACACCGAAAGCCTCAAGGAAATCTTCAAGAAGAAGGCCGAAGCCGAGGCCGCCAAAAAGAAGTGAGAACGGAACGCCGAAGCCCGCCCCATTTAGGGACGGGCGGGCGTTCCATAAAGGAGAGCTATGAACGAGAAAGAATTGCGCGCTGCTGTGGAGCGGGTGATTCTGTCGGAGCTGGCCAAAATCGGCGAGCCCTATGTGCCGGTGACGTCCTCCAACCGCCATTGCCACCTGTGTCAGGCGGATGTGGAACGGCTCTTCGGCGCGGGATATCGGCTGACGAAGCTGCGCGATCTGGTGCAGCCGGGGCAGTTCGCCTGCAATGAGCGCGTGACCATCGAAACCGAGAAAGGAAAGCTGACGCTGCGTGTCGTCGGACCTGCCCGAGGAAAGACACAGGTGGAGCTGGCGCTGACCGACGCCATCAAGCTGGGTCTGCGGCCGCCCATCCGCATGAGCGGTGAGTTGGAGGGAAGTCCGGGGTGTGTGCTGTCCAGCGGCAATGCCCGCATCACCCTTTCAAGCGGCGTCATCGTGGCGGCACGTCACCTGCATATGTCTCCGGAGGAGGCGCAAGCCTTTGACCTTCGGGATGGCGACGTGGTCAGCCTTCGCGTGGAGGGACCGCGCCCGGCGACGCTGGATGGCTTCATCGTGCGAAGCGGCGCGGCACATCGACTGGAGGCGCATATCGACACAGACGAGGCCAATGCCTGCGCCCTTCGGGACGGCCAGCTTTGCCGCGTGATTCGGCGCGAAGGCGCAGATGTCTGCGCACCCGGCAACGCCGCATTGGCGGCTGCGCTGGGCGGTATGCTGCTGGGCGGCACACCAATCCAAGCTGCTGCACAGTCTCCCACACCCCGCCCTGCTCAGAGTGAGCCGATTGGCAGGGACGCAATGCTCGACCTATCGGGCGAGGCGCGCAGGCTGATTACCGAGGACGATGTGCGCCGCGCGGCGCAGCGCGGCTACCGGATCATCCGCTATGCGCCGGATGCGATTCTCACGCCGCTGGCGCGGGATATCGCCGCAGAAAAGCGCATCGAGCTGGCTTCGGCGGTTCACTGATCCCGCGCGCGGGAAGACCCGCTTTCAGGAAAGGAAAAACAGCCATGGCATTGACAGAACAGCAAATCAGGCAGATCACGGATGAAATCGTGCGGAGCCTTACGAAATCCATGAAGGAGGAAGCGCCTGCCGCGCCGCCGCAAACGGACGGCTGCACCGGCCGCTGGCTGTGCGACACCGCGGAGGAAGCGGTGGCCAACGCCAAGGCCGCGCAGGCGCAGCTCTCCGAAATGACACTGGAAAAGCGCGGCGAGCTGATTGCCGCCATGCGCAAGGCGGGCATCGACAACGCCGAATACCTCGCGCGGCTCGCCCACGAAGAGACCGGATATGGCCGCGTGGCCGACAAGGTGCAGAAGAACCTGCTCGTCAGCCGCCGCACACCCGGCATCGAGGATCTGGTGACCCGATGCGAGACGGGCGACAAGGGCATGATGCTCATCGAGCAGGCGCCCTTCGGCGTGATCGGCTCCATCACCCCTTCGACCAATCCCACGTCCACCGTCATCAACAACTCCATCAGCATGATTGCAGCGGGCAACGCGGTGGTTTTCAATCCCCATCCCGCAGCGAAACGCGCCTCGCAGGAAGCGATGCGCCTGATGGTAGAGGCGATTATATCTGCCGGCGGCCCGGCAACGCTCATCACCACGGTGAAGGAGCCGACGCTGGAAAGCGGCAACGTCATCATGAACCACAAGGACATTCCGCTGCTGAGCATCACGGGCGGCGAGGCGGTTGTCGCCGTGGCGATGAAGACCAGCAAAAAGGTCATCGCCGCGGGGCCCGGCAACCCCCCCGTCATCGTGGACGACACCGCCGATATCCCCGAGGCGGCCAAACGCATCGTCGATGGCGCGGCGTTTGACAACAACGTGTTGTGCATCGCGGAGAAGGAGGTTTTTGCCTTCTCCAACATCACCGACAGGCTGATGAGCGAAATGGAGCGGGTTGGCGCCTTCCGCATTTCCGGCGAGGACATCGACAAGGTGATGCGCACTACGCTCATCAACAAGGACGGACACTACCTCATCAACCGCAAATACGTCGGGCGCGACGCGGCGGTGATCCTGCGCGACGCGGGCGTTCGCTTCACCGGCGACCCGAGGCTGGTCATCGCCGAGGTCGATCGCAATCACCCGTTTGTGACCATCGAAATGCTCATGCCGGTGCTGGCAATCGTGCGCGTGCGCGATATCGACGAAGCGATAGAAGAAGCCTTCCGCGCCGAGCGGGGCTGCAAGCACTCCGCGATGATCCATTCGAGCAACGTGCACAACATGAGCAAGGCGGCGCGTAAGCTCAATACCACGATTTTTGTGAAGAACTCCTCCAGCTTTTCCGGCTTGGGCTTCGACGGCGAGGGCTATACGACGATGACCATCGCCACCCCGACCGGCGAGGGCGTGACCAGCGCGCGTTCCTTCACGCGCCTGCGCCGCTGCGTGCTGTACGGAGACTTCCGCATCTGCTGATCACGAGAGGATGCGTTGGTTATGAACATTGTTGAATCCATCCGCGCTGCCGGTGTCGTCGGTGCGGGCGGCGCGGGTTTTCCCGCTCACGTCAAGCTCAACGGTAAGGCTGAGTATGTAATCGCCAATGGCGCTGAATGTGAGCCGCTGCTGCGCGTGGATCAGCTGCTGATGCAGCGCGAGGCAAAGCGCGTCGTGCGCGGCGTGGCGCTGGCCATGGAAGCCACAGGCGCAGCACGCGGTGTCATCGCCACCAAGGCGCATTATCACGACGCTGTACATGCGCTGGAACAGGCGCTCGGCGGCAGAAGCGATATCACGCTGCACCTGATGGACAGCTATTATCCCTCCGGGGATGAAAAATCCATCATCTTCGAGGTCTCAGGGCGCGTGGTTCCCAGTGGAAAGCTGCCGCTCGATGTGGGCTGTGTGGTCAGCAATGTGGCAACACTGGCGAATGTCAGCGCCGCCGTGGACGGGTCGCCCGTCATCCGCAAGGATGTGACTGTGGGCGGCGAGGTTCCTCATCCCATCACGGTTACGGTGCCCATCGGTTCTCCGATTCGCGAGGTCATCGCGCTTTCCGGTTTCAGTGGAAGCCGCGAGAACTTCGCTCTGATTGTCGGCGGTCCCTGCATGGGCAGACTGGAGGAAGACTGGGATGCGCCCATCACCAAGACCACGGGCGGTCTGCTGCTGCTCAGGCGGATGCATCCGTTGATCGTCCGCCGCACCCAAAGCCCGGAGAGGATGCTGAAGGTGGCTCGCGCCGTGTGCTGCCAGTGCAGCCAATGCACGCAGATGTGCCCGCGCAATGCGCTGGGGCTGAATGTGCAGCCGCATAAGGCGATGCGCGCGCTCGTCACCGGAAACGGGGCGCTGCTGGGCGACCCGAAGGCCATTTTGGGCTGTTCGAGCTGCGGCGTTTGTACGAATTATGCCTGTCACATGGGGCTTGTCCCCTCCGAGGTGATGGCATTGTACAAAAGCGAGCTGAGCAAAAACGGTATTCGTCCCGAGCCGGAAATGGATATCACCCCCGACCCCTTTATCACATACAAGCGGTTGCCGGTCAGCCGCCTCATTGCCCGAATGGGTTTGAGTGCTTATGACGTGCCTGCTCCCTATACCGAAACGGGCTATCAGCCCGACTCGGTGACGCTGCTGCTCCGTCAGCATGTGGGAAAGCCTGCCGTGCCGGTCGTGCGCACGGGCGACCGTGTGCATGCGGGCGACGTGGTCGCCGAGATTCCAGAAAAGTCACTGGGCGCAAGAATTCACGCGCCGATTGACGGCATCGTCACCCGTGTCGATGCAAAAGCGATACAGGTCGCAGGAGGTGAAAGCGCATGACCGCCATTGGCGTAGTAGAGACGGTCAGCATCCCGCTGGGTGTGCTAGCGGGTGATCAGATGTTCAAAACGGCACAGGTGGAGCTTGTGACGGCGCAGACGGTTTGTGCGGGCAAGTACATCATCGTCGTCAGCGGCGAGGTTGCGGCGGTACGCTCTGCTGTTGCGGCAGGCGTAGAAAGCGCGGCAAGCGCACTGGTGGACAGTCTTGTCATCGCCAATGTGGACGAGCGCGTTGTGGCGGCGATGGCGGGCGCGTGTCCAGCCGAGCAGGTGCAGGCCGTGGGCGTGATGGAAACCTTCTCGCTGGCCAGCTCGATTAGCGCGGCGGATACCGCCGTCAAAGCCGCGGACGTGGAATTGATCGAGGTTCGTCTGGGGCGCGGCATGGGCGGCAAATCGTTTGTCATCGTGACGGGCGCGGTCGCCGCGGTGGAGGCTGCCGTGCAGGCAGCAGAAGGAAGCGAACAGACGCGGGGGCTTATCAGCTCCAGCGTCGTAATCCCCTCGCCGCATATGGATATCATCCGCGCCCTGATGTAACGGTGGCACAGAGAAGCGCGTCAAAACAAGAAAGCAGAATCCAGAAAATAAAATCAAAAAAACATAGAAAAAGGAGATATTCACCATGATGGAAGCGCTGGGTATGATTGAAACCAAGGGTCTGGTCGGTTCGATCGAGGCAGCCGACGCGATGGTCAAAGCGGCGAACGTGCATCTCATCGGCAAGGAGCATGTGGGCGGCGGCTTGGTGACGGTGATGGTTCGCGGCGACGTCGGCGCGGTGAAGGCCGCTGTGGAAGCGGGCGGTGCGGCAGCCAAGCGCGTGGGCGAACTGGTCAGCGTGCACGTTATTCCCCGTCCCCATGGCGATGTAGAAGAAATCCTTCCTAAGGTCGTCGTTACGGAGTAAGCAAGGCGTTACCGCCATAGAACGAAAGGAGTTATCACAATGGAAAAGCAGGCACTGGGTATGGTTGAAACCAAGGGTTTGGTCGGTTCGATTGAGGCGGCCGACGCGATGGTCAAAGCGGCGAACGTGCATCTCATCGGCAAGGTTCATGTCGGCGGCGGTCTGGTGACCGTGATGGTTCGCGGCGACGTCGGCGCGGTCAAGGCTTCTGTAGAAGCAGGTGGCGCGGCGGCCAAGCGCGTGGGCGAATTGGTCAGCGTGCACGTCATTCCGCGCCCGCACGAGGATGTCGAAGCTATTCTGCCCAAGCTGTAAGCGATAGGAGGGAAAACTGCCATGCTGAAGGGCATTTCTCCAATTCTCACACCGGATCTGCTCAAGATTCTTGCCGAAATGGGGCATGGCGATGAGCTGGTTATCGGCGACTGCAATTTTCCTGCGCAATCCATGGGTAAGCGTTGTGTGCGTTGCGACGGGCACCGCGGCACGGAGCTGCTTGACGCGATTCTTGCGCTGTTCCCGCTGGATCAGTTCGTGGAGGCGCCTGTCACGGTGATGGCGCCTGCGCCCGGCGCGATGGATGGAAATCCGCCCATCTGGGCGGAGTTTGCCGAAATCGTTGAAAAGCATCAGCCCGGCACGAAGAGCGAAGCGATCGATCGCTTTGCCTTCTATGACCGCGCTAAGAATGCTTATGCAACCGTGGCAACGGGTGAAAATGCACTCTATGCTTGCATTATCATAAAAAAAGGCTGCATCATCTGATGCGAATTTCTCTTAAAACACTTCTTTAAAGCGCCGCGAAGCGAAGTCAGACTTTGCATGCGGCGGCGTATCGCAAAACGGATATTCCCCCGCTTTCCCTAAAAACAGAGCATTATCGTATAAAGGAGAGACAAGGCGATGAAAAAAATCATCAACACACCGGAAACATTCATTCCCGAAATGCTGGAAGGCATTTATGCCGCGCACCCTGACGAGTTGATGTGCGTTGAGGGAGATCTTCACTGCCTTGTCTCCAAGCGCAAGCACGCGGGCAAGGTGGGCATTGCGACCGGCGGCGGTTCGGGGCACCTCCCGCTGTTTCTGGGCTACGTGGGCGAAGGTATGCTCGACGGCTGCTCCATCGGCGATGTGTTCCAGTCCCCCAGCGCCGAGCAGATGCTCGCCGTGACCAAAGCGATCGACCAAGGCGCGGGCGTGCTCTACATCTACGGCAATTACAACGGCGACATCTTCAATTTCGACATGGCGGCCGAGATGGCGGACATGGAGGAGGATATCCGCGTGGAGAGCGTCGTCGCGGGCGAGGACGTCGCCTCCGCTGCGCCTTCCGCCGAGGGCGAGCCGAACCGCCGCCGCGGCGTGGCGGGCATTTTCTTCGTGTATAAATGCGCGGGCGCTGCTGCCGCGGCAGGGCTGACGCTCGACGAGGTCAAGCGCGTTGCGCTCAAGGCTTGCGCCAACGTCCGCACGATGGGCGTGGCGCTGACCTCCTGCACCGTGCCGCGCGTGGGTCACCCCAGCTTTGAAATCGGCGAGGACGAAATGGAAATCGGCATGGGTATTCACGGCGAGCCGGGCATCCGCCGCGGCAAACTGCGCCCTGCCGACGAAATCGTAGACGAGATGATGAAACCCATTCTGGCTGATATCCCTTACGCCGCGGGCGACGAGGTGGCGGTGCTTGTCAACGGCCTCGGTGCGACGCCGCTGGAGGAGCAGTATGTCATGTTCCGCCGCGTAAAGCAGATTCTCGACGAAAAGGACATCAGAGTGTTCCACACCTATGTGGGCGAATATGCAACCTCCATGGAAATGGCGGGTGCGTCCATCTCGCTGCTCCGGCTGGACGACGAGCTGAAGACCTATCTCTCCGCGTCGGCCGATACCCCGTTCTTCAAACAGTTCCAGCTGTGAGGAAGGAGGGCTTTGTATGAATGTGGCGGATTTCTGTGCGCTGATGGAACGTTGGGCCGTTGTGATGGCCGATCACCGCGATTGGCTCATCCAGTTGGACAGCGTGGTGGGCGACAGCGACTTGGGGCTGACCATGAGCGACGGCTTCCGCGCTGCCGCAGATGCGGTCAACAAGGCACCCGCCGCCGATGTTGGAAAGACGGCGTACATGGCCGGAAAGGCGATGGCGAGTGCGGTTCCTTCCACGATGGGAACTTTGATGGCAAGTGGTCTGATGAATGCAGGAAAAATGCTGAAAGGTGTCGAAAAGTGTAATGCCAAACAGGAGGTCGAGTTTTTCCGGGCATACTTTGACGGGGTTAAGAGCCGCGGCAAGGCCGAATTGGGCGACAAAACCTTCCTGGACGGATTGTATCCCGCCATCGAAGCACTGGACAACGCCATCAACAGCGGTATAGAGGAGGCAGAGGCTGCGCGCCTTGCGGCGCAGGCGGCGTGGACTGCCTTTGAAAACACAAAAGGAATGCTCGCCAAACATGGTCGAATGGCTATTCGCGGTGAGCAGTCGCGTGAACTGCTGGATCCCGGCGCAGCTGTTGCAGCTCTGCTGATGAGGGGATACGCCGATTTTAAAGCAGACAGCGAGTGATTGCCATGACCATCCGAGAGATTGCGGCCATCGCCGGCGTATCGCCGGCGGCGGTGTCTCTGGTTATCAATAACAAAAAAGGGGTCAGCGCGGAAACGCGCCGCCATATTCAGAGCATCATGGAGGAATGCGGCTACGTGCCTGCACCCGTTCGGCGCAAGGCCGACCGCTTCCGCCTGATGATCCTCAAATTCCGTGCGCACGGCATCGCCTTGGAGGAAAATCAGGGCTTTACCGCGTCCATCATCGACCGGATCGAGAGCGAATGCAGACGGTTCGCCTTCGACCTCGTCATGTGCAACTGCGAACCGGCCACGGCCGCGACGACCATCCGGAGCCTGATGGAAAACCCGCCCGACGGCGTGATCCTGATCGGCACAGAATTGCGCGAGGCGGATTATGAGCTCTTTAAGCTGTTCACCGTGCCGTTCGTGGTGCTGGATAACAACATCCTCTTGGAGAACGTGGACAGCGTGGTGATGGCGAACCGGGAGTTGACCGCGCAGCTCGTGCGGTATCTGTACAGTTTGGGGCACCGCGAAATCCAGTATTACAAGTTCACCCAGCCGGTCAACAACTGCGACGAGCGTTATGAGGGCTATTTGCAGGAGCTTCACCGTCTGGGGCTGGAGCCGCCCGAACCCATCATGCTCAAGCCCACCGTGGACGGCGCGTTTGAGGATATGAAGCGGCTGATTAAGGGCGGCGAGTATGTGCCGCACGGCGCGGCCATCGCCGACAACGACACCGTCGCCATCGGCGCGATCAAGGCCATTCGGGAGGCCGGGTATTCCATTCCCGAGGATATTTCCATCGTCGGCTTTGACGATATTCCCTTCAGCGCGGTGACCATGCCCGCGCTGACCACAATGCGCATTTCCCGATCCCAGATGGGCACACTGGCGGTGGATCTGATCCGCAAACGCATCAAGAATCTGGATTGGCCGGGCATGCACATGCACATCGGCGGCAAGCTGATCGTTCGCAACAGCACCCGCGCGGTGGACGACTGAGCGGAGGAATCAACATGCTGGTAGGCCGTGTGACAGGCAATGTCGTCAGCACGAACAAGTGCGATTCGCTACGGGGGGCCAAGCTGCTCATCGTGCAGCCGGTCGATCTTGAAACGCTGCAAATGAAGGACGATTACGTGATCTGCGTAGACGACGTCGGCGCAGGCGAAGGCGATCTGGTGTTCTGCGCATACGGAAGCTCAGCGCGCCAATCCGACACCACCAAAAAGGTTGCGTCCGATTTCAGCATCTATGGCATTGTGGATTCCATCGACATGCGCGGCGCGCGCACCTACGACAAGGCAAAGGAGGCCGTAGCATGCAGTTGGCAAAAGTGATCGGAAGCATGGTCAGCACCCGCAAATGCGAACGCCTGCAAGGACTGAAGCTGCTGGTGGCCGTGCCGATTGATATGGATACGTTTGAGGAGAAGGGCGCACCCTTCATCACGGTCGATACCGTCGGCGCGGGAGAAGGCGAAATCGTCATGTGGGCGGGCGGAAGCTCATCCCGACAGACGGATTTGACCACCAATAAACCGGTGGATAGCTCCATCATCGGCATTGTGGATTTTGTGGATATCCTCGGTGAGCGCAAATACAGAAAAGGCGATGAGCGATGAAGATTGCACGGGTCACGGGAACGGTGGTATCCACCATCAAATACGAGAAATACGTGGGCATGAAGCTGCTGCGGGTTCGCCATCTGACGCTCGAAGGGCAGCCCACCGGGGAAGAGCTGGTCGCGTTGGATGCGGCGGACGCCGGTGTGGGCGATATTGTGCTGGTCAACAACGACGGCGGCGCGGCGCAGATGATTATGGGCGATACCAAGCTCATCGCCAGCGTTACCATCTGCGGCGTGATTGATTCCTACAGCTGGCAGGGGCAAACCGTCCGCTGCCATTAGGAGGTATAGGCGTGAATATCGGCAAAGTTGTCGGCTCCGTGGTGTGTACGGTCAAGACGCCTTCCCTGAGCGGAATCAAGCTGCTCGTCGTTCGGCAGATCGTCAACGGGCAGGAAAAAGGGCTGTTGGTCGCCTGCGACGGAACCCATCAGGCGGGAATCGGCGATGTCGTTTACATGATCGGGCGCAAAGAAGCGGCGCTTATGCTGGATCGGGATGATCCGCCGCCCAGTGATATCACCATTGTAGGCATTATCGATCCGGAGACCCTGTAACCTCTAATCGTATGAATACAAAAATCCGAATCCGTTTCCAAGCCGGAAAACAGGGTTCGGATTTTGCACATTTGTCAATTCGATGAAAGGGTTGAAGATCGGGTGGATTTTGTACCGTCGGCGCAAGGGTAATCTGAGGCATAATTCGAGGCATACTCTGATAAAAATACGGATCATTTGCTCAAATCTGCTTGAATAGGCCATCCAATTTTTAAATCGATTTTTCCTTATAATATAAGGAAAAATTAAAGGATTCCAGCAAGAGCTGGAATCCTTGTTTTGGTGCAGCGACCGAACTCATATCCGAACCCGAAAATCCTTCTCCCAGTTTGTTTTTCAGGTCATCAAACGTGATTGTTTCTGTTCCCTCGCGGAAATTGTAGGTCAGAACCAGTTTATCATCATAAAGGAAAACCGCATTGATGAATGTATCAATCAACATCCGACGGTGTGAAAGCTGCCGTACATCGAGTTTGCGAAAGCGGTCAAGAAAGAAGCGCAACTGTTCTTCAGTAATGCGGGGCTTCGCTAACTTTTCTGCGGCGATTTTGTTTTCCAGCTCGTCGCGTGCGGCTTCGAGCTGGTCAAAGCGTTCCTTGGTGGAACGATTGAGGATCCCCGCTTGAATGGCGTTGAGCAGGTTGTTGATGGCAACGTTGGTTTCTTTGAGCTGCTTTTCATACAGCGGAAGATTGACGTTCTCCGCATCCTGTAAGGTCATCAGCGCGGAAACAATCGCGTCGATGGTCGTGTCGCTCATCAGCATCTTCATGGTTGCGTTTACGACGATGTCTTCAATCCAATCCTTGCGAACTGATTTTTTGCTGCATATCGCACGTCGTTTCTTGATGGATACGCATTTATAGTAGCGATGAACTTCGCCGCTGCGTCCCTTTCCGCTATCCCCACACATATATGCGCCGCAGCAGCCACAAAACAGTTTGGTGGTCAGCAGATAGTCTTCCTCTGCCTTATGACGGGCAGGGGATTTCTTGTTTTTGGCGAGTTTAGCCTGTACGCGGTCAAAGAGTTCTTTGGGAATGATGGCTGGGATGCCGTCAGGTACAACGATATCGCGGAAGGCATACTCACCGATGTAGCGTCGATTGTTCAACATGCGTTGAATACTGTTGTAATTGATATCTCCGCCATTTTTGTTTTTGATGCCCTTTTCCTTAAAGAAGTCGATCAGCTCCTTCATGGTTGCTCCCTCAATATAGCGCTTGAAGGCTTCCAGAACGAAGGGAGCAGTCAGTGGGTCGATTTGGAAGTGCTGTTCTTCGTCAATCACGTAGCCGATGGGCATGGAACCGCCGTTAAATTTGCATTTCAAAGCGTTCTCTGTCATGCCGCGCGTCACCTTCTCGGCGAGATCGGCAGAGTAATATTCTGCAAAACCCTCCAAGACGGATTCCAGCAGGATGCCGTCTGCGCCGGAAGAAATCACTTCGGTGGCGGAAACCACGCGGACGTTGTTCTTCTTGAGCAGCACCTTATAGCGGGCGCTGTCGTAACGGTCGCGGGAAAAACGGTCGAGCTTCCAGACGATGACCATATCGAACAGGTGCTTGTCGCTGTCCTTAATCATCTCCTGAAACGCGGGACGATGGTCTGTCCGCGCGGAATAAGCGCGGTCGATGTAGTGCTTCAAAACGGTGATGTCGTTCTTCTCCGCGAAAGCCGTACACTCGCGGATTTGTCCTTCGATGGATTCCTCGCGCTGGTTGTCGGAAGAATAGCGGGCATAAATAACGGCTTTCATAGTATCAACTCCATATAAATTTATGATAAACAAATTACTTCTTTACCAACTGGGGAATGTAACGTTCATTCTTTGTTTGACAGCATAAGTAGAATGTTTTCTGTGCGGCGGGATCAGAGAGTGGGACATAAATATGCCGGTTCTGGCGGTTGGGCGCAGAGGAAAGCGTGGTATCGAGAATAAACGCGCGGATATCAAAAGCATCGATCAGGTCGTAATACTCTTGTTCGCCGCTGACGGTGATGAGCTGGACGATTTGGCCGTACTGCTTGCGGATGTAGGACGCCCAGAAGCCGCTCTGCGCCCAGAGGAGAATCTTTTCGTTTTTCAGGTCATTGATGTCAATGCTCCTTTTGTGCGCGAGCGGGTCGTTCTTGTTGAGGCAGATCCAGAGCTTATCGGTGACGTAGGGAACGCAGCAGACGTTCGGCTCGTCGATTTCATATTCGGTGATGATATAGTCAAACCGCCCCTGCAAAAGCCCCAGCGGCAGCTGTTCGCTGGAAAGCTGCTCGGAGATGATGTTTCTTTCGGGAAAGAGAACGCTCAGACGGTTGACCAGATCCTTGCGCAGGTTAAAAATATAAGAGGCGACGGTCAGCGTCCGCATCTGCCACGCCTTTTCCTGAATTTGGCGCACCATAAAATCCTCGCGCTTGAGGTAGTCCTCGGCGAGCTGCGCGGCCTCCAGGCCGACCTCGTTGAGGACGATTTTGTTTTTGGAGCGGTCAAAGAGCTGAACGCCCAACTCCTTTTCCAGTATCTTCATGGATGAAGAAATGGAGGGTTGAGAGACGAACAGCCGCTCCGCTGTTGCGCTTAATGTTTTACAGGATTTGAAGGTAACAAGAATTTTCCAAAGCCGATTGCTGATCATAACGGATGCGCCTCGCAGTCTTTTTGCAGTATGGTGGAATGTGATATTCAGAATGCGTGAAGGAACAAGTTGCTTTTATATCATAATTTAATTATAAAACATACAGATAAATGATAATGCGATATAAATAACTGACAGGATTCACATGAAAAAAAGATGATTCTGAAAAAATGAGAATAAGCGAATTTTGACAAAAAATAGAGGGTGGATTGTAAGAAATATCTGATGCTCCGTGGAGCTTTTGTCTATTATATCAAAAAGAATCGCGTTTTTCCAGTGGGGAGAGCCTACTCAGTATAAATTTTTATTATGGCAGTCAAAAAAGATGATATCTATACTTTTGGCGAAATGTGGAATAAAATAAGGCCAGAAGATGTGCTGAATGACAATAACATCAATGTGCAGGGAACAGAAAAGGAGAGGTGAAAGAGCAGGGATCGTGTGCTGCACAAACGTTGGACGTTTATTCAGCCTGATGTGCGAAATTGTGGAAAGGGGATTCTAAAAATGAAAAAAATTCTGAGCTTTGTTCTGATGATGTGCGTTCTGATGACCGTTCCGATGTTTGCGTTCGCCGCGGTTTCCGGTGATGAGCCGCTGACCATCGGCACGCCGTTCATGATTACCAACGCGGGTCAGGGCCCGGGCGGCAAGATGGGTCGACTGCTGGTCAGCCGCGCCGGCACGCTGACGGAGGATGAAGACTTCTACTACGTGGACGTGCCCTATGCCGCCGACGTGGACGCCCGCGATTACAGCGCGATCGTCATCGTCATTGGCTCGACCGATAAGGGTCTGGGCGCGACCGGCATCACCATCGATCAGGAAATCGCCCGCGTGGACGAGGTTGTCGCCCGTGCGAACGAGAAGGGTGTTCCGGTGATCGCCGTTATGCTTGAAAAGGATAAGCGTTCGGACGTCAAGACCAACGCCAACGAGCGCTGCATCGACGCGGTTTGCCCGCACGCCTCTTGGATGATCGTCACCGCCGACGTCAACACCGACGGCCGCTATGATGCGTTCAAGGCCGAAAACGGTACCCCGCTGACCGTGCTGGATTCCTCGATGGATTTCATCTCTCTGGTTCAGCAGGCGTTTGTGAAGGAATAACAGCCGCACAAAAAAGGAAGTAGGGGAGGACGACAACACATGTCGACTTACGTTAGCACAACGATAGTCCTTGTTGCGATGGTTGCCGCCTTTGTCATCAGCAGCCTGCTGCTCAAGTCGCCGGATATCTCACTGGCGATTGCGGCGACGGTTGCGGTGTGCTTTGGTTGTGGATTCGGATGGACGGATTCACTGCCGCGCGTATTGGTGGAAGGCCTTTTCGTCAACCTGGATATTGCGTTGCTCTTTATCGCCGCGTCAATCTTCGTGAATATCTATTCCAAGACGGGCGCGATTGACGTTGTGACGCGGAAAATCGTTTCCCGCGTGAACAACAAGTGGATTCTGCTGGCCATCATGGGCGTGATGATGATCATCCCTGGCGCGCTGACCGGCGCGGGCAGCATCTCCATTTTCGTTCTCGGATCGATGGTGACCACCGTGGTCAGCGCCATGGGTCTTTCCAAGAAAAAGACGGCCGCGTTCGTCTTTATGTTCGCCATCATGAGCGCGGCGGCGCCGCCCGTCAACCTCTGGGCGATGATGATCGCTTCCGGCTGCGATATTCCGTATGTCGGTTTCGACGTGCCGCTGCTGGCGCCGCTGACGGTCTGCGCACTGTTTACGATCATCTTCCTCGGCTGGGGCAGCAAGCCCAAGTCCAAGGAGGAAATCCTCGCGCAGCTTCCGGAAGCGCCGAAGATGAGCGCGTGGCGCATTGTGACCCCGCTGGTGGTGCTCATCGCGCTGTTCCTCGCCTCGAACTATCTGGCGCACGCTATCCCGGTGCTCGGCCTGCCGCTGATGTTCATCATCTGCGCGATTGTGGCCGCGCTGTGCAACCCGAAGAAGATGGGCTTCAAGGATTACCTGAAGATCATCAACGACACCTTCGAGCAGATTTTCCCGCTGATTGCGACCGTTCTGAGCGTCGGCATCCTGCAAAACGCGATGTCCGCGACGGGCGTAAAGGGTCTGATCGGCATCACGTTTATCACCATGCCGGTTTACCTGATTTACGCGACCGTGCTGTTCATCGCCCCGATGCTTCAGGGTGCGCTGAACTACGGCAGCGCCGTCGTCTTTGGCGCGCCGCTGATCTTCATGTTCAACTCGATGGGCTATGATCCCAAGATTGCGGCCATCGCGCTGAGCCTGATGTTCCCGATCGGAGACTGCCTGCCGCCGTCCCGCATCACGGGTCGACTGGCGATTGAGGCCACGGGCTACGAGGGCAAGTACACCAGCTTCCTGCTGACGGTGCTTGCGCCGTGCCTAGTGCTCGGCCTGATTTCGCTGGCGATGCTGATCTGGCCGAACTCGTTTACGTTCCTGCTGTAAGAAAGGAGGATGGGCATGGTTCTGATTTCGGATATCATTTATTGCATCTATGTGGGCTTCGCGGCGATCACCTTCCTGTTTCTGCTGAAGCATCTGTTTAAGCGCGAAAAGAATCAGGGATTGGTCAACGACATCGTGTATGCCTATTGTCTCATCCCGTTCCTCCTGCGCGTTCTGCAAATCAAGTGAGGGGAGAAGTGAAATGAAAATGGATAAAAGCCTCCTCAAAAAGCTCGTCGCGCTTGCCGGAGCTTTGGTGTTTGCAGCGCTGGCCGGCGTGGATTTTTACGACCACAGACATTCCAAGGAAACCGTCGTCGCCTCCGACGCGCTGACGGAAACCCACATGCTCAGCGAGTGGCTGCCCAATCTGGAAGGCACCTACGGCGATACGCCGGTGTTCTTCTTCGATTCCGGCGTGGAGGGCGGCACGGTGCTTTACGTCGGCGGTACGCATCCGTATGAGCCGGCGGCGAGCCTTTCCGCTTACACGCTGCTGGAGAACATCCACGTGCAGAAGGGCCGCGTGATTGTCATTCCGCAGGCCAACCGCAGCGCCACCACGACCGGCATGCTCGGCAACGCTTACCCGAGCTACTACGAGCTGGAGACCGACTGGGGCACTGTGAAGTTCAAGAACGGCGACCGCTGGGCGAACCCGCTGGATTCCTGGCCGGATCCGTTCACCTACATCCACTATCCCTCCAACGTGGCGCTGACGTATCAGGATATCCGCAACGTCAACCGCTGCTATCCGGGTCGCCCGGACGGCTCGCTTATCGAGCGCGTCTGCTACGCGATCATGGAGATCATCCGCAACGAGGGCGTGGATATTGCCATCGACGCGCATGAAGCCGCCGTCATGTATCCGGTCGTCGAGACCTACGTGGCGCACGACCGCGCGCTGGATATCGCGATGATGGCCTCCATGAGCCTGTCGGCGGAGAAGTTCTACATGAAGTGTGAAGCCTCCCCGAAGAACCTGCGCGGCCTGTCCCATCGCGAATGGGGCGACTTCAGCGATACGCTGGCCGTGCTGATGGAAACCCCGCAGACCTTCACGGACTGGATTGTCGGCCCGATGACCAAGGAGCTGCAAACCATCGGTTCGGATGAATTCCTCGACGTGGCCTCCAAGAAGGGCCTGACCTACGTGGATTACAACGCCGATTTCGGCACGCCGATCGAGTACCGCGTCGGCCGTCACCTCGAAGGCGCGAAGGAGATCATCAACTGGGCGAACATGATGCTCATGGATCCGGAGAAGGAAGTGCAGGCTACCTGGCCCGGCTACGACGACCTGATGGACAAGAAGTGCGGCTACTTCCTCAAGAACCCGGAGACCGCGGATTCCAAGCTGGTGTTTGAAATTTAAGCGCTATTCTCGATTTGAACCGCGATTTCCAATCCGAGAATGGTGTGAACATGAAACGAAATGAGAAAAGGAGCTTTGCGGCCTGGATAAGGAGGGCGGCAGGATCACGGCATCGACGAAGGCGGAAAGCCACCCATACGGTTTTCAATTTGCAAAGCGGCTTTTCTACATGTATGACGGATGCGTTTTCAATTTTCAGAAACAGGAAGAGGAAAAAAGGAGACTGACGTATGAGCAAGAAAATCTTGGGCGCGTTGGCGCTCACGCTGGCCTCTGCTATGATGACGTCAAGCGCGATGGCTTGTACAATTTACGGCATCGGCAAGAACGCGACGGCGGACGGTTCGACGATGGTGACGCACACCTGCGATTCGACGGGCGATGATTTCCGCATGTGGATCATCCCGGAGATGGAAGGCGGCGAGGGAATCACCGCTGACATCGTGATGAACGGCAACACGTGGGGCGACTGGTCGGATTACCCGAACACGAAGAATTATGGCAGCGGCATGGTCATGGGCGAAATGCCTCAGCCGAAGGATACCTTCCAGTATCTGCACACGAATTACTCCATCATCAACGAAAACGGCGTGGCGATGGGCGAATCGACCTGCGGCATCGACAGCACGACGGAATACGGCCAGAAGATGAACGCCCTGATGAACGACGGAAACAACGGCATCATCGACTGCTATCAGGCGCAGCACGTGGCGCTGCGCTATGCGACCACCGCCCGCGAGGCTGTGGAAATCATGGGCGCGCTGGTTGATGAATACGGCTGGAACGCCTGGCCGGAGTGCATCAACATCTGCGACGGCAATGAAGTCTGGATTGCGGAATTCTATGGCCGCGACCTGTGGTGCGCCGTGCGCGTGCCGGACGATGCGTTTTTCGTCTGCGCGAACCGCTGCCGCATCAACGAAATCGACTTTGAGGATAACGAGAACTACATCTGGTCCAAGACCCTCAAGCCGTTCGCGATCGAGAACGGCCTGTGGAGCGAGGACAGCGGCGTTCCGTTCCAGCCCGCCAACATCTACGCGCCGAATTACAGCATGGGCTGCATCCGCCGCGAGTGGCGTGCGCTGAGCCTCGTCGCCCCGAGCCTGAACCTCGACCCGCACGTTGATCCGCAGAACGCGGTTTACCCGATGTTCGTCGTGCCGGAGAACAAGCTGAGCGTGGAAGACGTTCGCAAGATGAACAGCGATTACTATCAGGGCACTGAATTTGACGTTTCCCTGTCTCCGGAAGCCGGCCCGTATGGCAACCCGCTGAACGAGTACAACAAGGAGCGCCCGATCAACATGTATCGCGCGACCTATCACTTCATCGCCAACATCAAGGCCGACATGCCCAAGGAAGCCAAGCCGCTGGTGTGGATCGGCTGGGGCGCCCCGGATTCCTCCTACATGGTTCCGCTGTTCGCGACCATGACCAAGCTGCCGCCGCAGCTGAGCACCGGCAGCCGCTATGGCAAGTTTGACCGCGATTCCGCGTGGTGGGTCTCTTCCTACGTGCAGCAGACCGCGACGCAGAACTACGACAGCGCGATTGAAGAAATCTACGCGGCTCGCGACCCGAAGATGGCCGAGCAGTATGAAACCGTTATTGCCATGCAGGAAGCCGCCGCGGCGCTTTCCAACGCGGGCAAGGGCGACGAAGCCGTGAAGCTGCTGACCGAGTATGCCTACAACAACGCGATTGACTGGCATAACTACTGGCTGGAGTTCGGCGACGAACTCTATGGTACGTATATGTTCAACCGTGTGGATATGAAGCGTGCCGCTTATCCCGACTGGTGGAGTGAGATCCTCAACAACGCGCCGCGCAGGCCGGTTGAAGAATCCGCCAAGTAATAATTCCCCCTTTTCGCCTCATCCAAGCGCCCAAGTGGGCGCTTGGATATTCCTTTTCTCGCATGGGAGGCTTTTGTAAATGACGATTGTGATCGCCGTGCTGGCCACGCTGCTTGTGCTGGGCGTTACGGAAAATATGCTGCATCGGCGTGCGCTGGAGCGAATCCCGATTCGGATTCTCGTCAACGGGACGAGAGGAAAAACGACGGTGACGCGAACAATCGCCGCGGCGCTGAACGCCGCTGGAATCCGCACCTACGCCAAAACGACGGGCTCCGAGGCGCGCCGGATTGATCCGGACGGCACGGAGACGGAATATCGCGCGGAAAACCGCCCGGTCAGCATCATGGAACAGCTTCCGTTTGTTCGCCTGGCCGTCAGGGGCAAGGCGCAGGCGATTGTCGTTGAATGTATGGCGCAGCGGATTGAGAACCAGTTTTTGATGGCCGATAAGCTGATTCGGCCGCAGTATGTCGTCATCACCAACGCCTACGTCGATCACGCGGACGAAATCGGGCGGACGGAAGAAGAGACGGTGCATACGCTGGCGCAGTCCATCCCCGAGGGGAGTCGCGTGATTGCGCACGACGGGCGCTTTGGCGCGTATACGCGCGAATGGATCGCGCCCAAAGAAGAGATTGATTTGGAACGGTTTGCTTCGTGCCCGTTCCCTGTTTATGAAGAGAACATTCAGGTGGTGCTGGCGCTGACGGACGTGCTGGGCATCCAGAGAGAAACCGCTTATGCGGGCATTTTGAAAACCTCGCCGGATATCGGCATGTACACGAGCGTGGAAACAGGCGATTGCTCCATTCGCAACGCATTTGCGGCGAACGACGCGGTCAGTTTCGGCTCGATTATCAACGCATATACGCAGCCCTTTCTGCTTTTATATAATCATCGAAAAGACCGCGGTTACCGCATGGAGGCTTTCGCGAAGGCCATCCGCCAAAGCGCGGCCAAGCCGGTCTGCATCGGCGTGATCGGGGAGAACAAAAAGGCGTGCGCCCGGTATATGCAGCGCGCAACGGGCATACAGGCGCGGGCGGTCGAGCGGCCAAGGGAATGGATTCGGGCGCAAAACGTTCGGCATGTGCTTTGCGCGGGCAATATCAAGGGAGAAGGCCGTCAATTTCTGGAGGAAATGATCGAGGAGGCGCGGCAGAATGTATGATATCGCCGTTGCGCTCAGCGTGGTGCTGAGTTTTGGGCTTTACGAAGGCTTTGGGCTGCTGACCGGCGGCATGGTCTCGGCGGGCTATCTCTGCCTGTTTCTGGAGGAGCCGCTGCGAATCGTGACGACGCTTCTGCTGGCCGTCATCGTCCATGGACTGGTGCTGCTGATTTCGCGGGCGACCATTTTATACAGCAGGCGGCGTTTCATGGTGACGATGCTGCTGAGCCTGATTTTCGCTTGGATCATCGAGCAGGCGCTCTTGCGCATGGCGCTTATTCCGCAGGATATCCGCATCATCGGCCATGTTGTGCCCGGCTTAATCGCCAACGACATGTATAAGCAGGGTGTTTTCAAAACGCTGCTGGGCGTTCTGACCTCGGCGGCGATTGTCCGGCTGCTGGTCATGGTGGTGGTTGCGCTATGAGCAAGCTGAAATATCAGCCGTACCGCGCGCGGGAGGGGCGCGCGACGCTCTGCCTGCTGCTCGCGCTGGCGGCGGCGCTGTGCGGCGTGTTTCTGACGCTGGCGACGAAAAAGAAGACGGCGCTGCCTTACGCGCAGACACAGCTCAAGGCCGCCGAGCGGATGGCGGAGGCGGAGCGGGCGCTCTATGATTATGTGCGCCAAAACGACATCCCGATTGAAAAGGACGATCTAAACGACACGGGGCTGATTGGGCCGGAGTGGACGGAGCTGACGACCTCGCTGGGGCTGCTGGAGGCCAAACGAACGGCTTTGCAGCCCGATTTTGCCGCGCTGCTGGTGAAATACTATCAGGAGGCGGGGCTGCAGCCGGGCGACACGGTCTGCATCGGCATGAGCGGCTCATTTCCGGGGCTTGGCATTGCCTCGATTGCGGCGGCGAACGAGATGGGGCTGAATGTCCGCGTGATTGCGTCTTACGGCGCATCCATGTACGGCGCAACGCGGACGGCGCTGCCGATTGTGCGGATTCTGGACGTCGCCAGACAGGCGGGGCTGATTGAATACGACATGCTGGCGGTTTCGCCGGGCGGCGATTTCGATCAGGGGTATAACCTGATTTACCCGAATTCGCGCGAGGTGATTTTTGCGCTGGCGCGGGAAGCGGGGCTGACGATGATCGACGAGGAGACGATTCCGGCCTCAATTCAGAGGCGGCTGGCGATTTACGGCGACGATGTGGATTGCTTCGTCAACGTGGGCGGCGCAAGTGCCAATATGGGCACAAGTCCGTACACGCTGACGTTTCCGAACGGGCTGGTGCTCGATCCACCGGCAATCCCCGCCAATGAGGACAGAGGCCTGACCTTTGAATACGCGGCGCGGCATATCCCGGTGATTCACCTGCTCAACGTGCGCGGGCTGGCGGAGGAAAACGGCCTGCCGTTTGACCCCGTTCCGCTGACGAAGCCGGGGGAGACGGACGTGTATTATACGATGCGGTATTCGCCGGTATACGTCATTTTCGCCCTTACTTTGGCGGCGATATTTTTGAAGTGCGGAAGGAAGCAGAAGAAAGGGGAACAAGCATGAATCTGTTTGACATTTTGGGGCCGGTTATGGTCGGACCGAGCAGCTCGCATACCGCCGGCGCCGTTCGGATTGGGTTGGCGGCGCGCCGCCTTTTGGGCGAGGGGACGCCCAAGAGCGTGGAGATCACGCTGTTTGGTTCGTTTGCGGCGACGGGACGCGGACACGGCACGGATCGCGCGCTGATTGCTGGTCTGCTGGGCTATAAGCCGGACGACGAGCGCATCGCAGACAGCTACGCATGGGCCAAGGGCTATGGCATGGACGTACACTTTGAGTTTTCCAAGCGGGCGGCCGAGCACCCGAACACGGCGACGATCAAAATGACGGGTCAGAGCGGCAAGCAGATGACGATGACGGCCTGTTCGCTGGGCGGCGGGCGTATCATGGTGACAGAATTCAACGGATTGCAGGCCAAGTTCTCCTGCGATCTGCCGACCCTGATTGTGCAGAATACGGATCAGCCTGGGCGTGTAGGCATCGTGACCAGCCTGCTGGCCAAGGAGAAAATCAATATTGCGACGCTGCACGTCTATCGCGACCATCCGGGCGGAAACGCCGTGATGATCATCGAGATGGATAAGCCGGCCTCGAAGGCGATTGTGGAGAGCCTGAGCAAGGCTGAGGGCATCAAGCGCGTGATTACGGTGGGCGGCGAACGATAAAGGAGGATGGGAACGTGGCGATCAGATCTCTGGAGGCGCTTGAAAAGGCGTGCGAAAACAAAAATATTTACGACGTCATTTTGGAGGATGACTGCATGGAACGGGGCGTAACCCGTGAGGAATCCGAAAAGAAGATGGCGGATTTATACGCGGCGATTCAACATTCGGCGCAGAATTACACACCGACGTTGCGTTCGGCCAGCGGCATGGCGGGCGGAGACGGCGCGAAGATGCGCAGCTACGTCAAGGCGGGAAAGACGATCTGCGGCGACGAATTGGGGCAGGTGATTGCGCAGGCGCTGGAAATGGGGGAAAACAACGCCTGTATGAAGTGCATCGTCGCCGCGCCCACCGCAGGAAGCTGCGGCGTCATGCCCGCGGTGCTGCTGCCGTATCAGAAGCGCATGGGTCTTAGCGATGAAGAAATGGTGCGCGCCTTGTATATCGCGGGCGCGATTGGGCAGGCAGTAGCGACCAAGGCTTCCATTGCCGGCGCGGCGGGCGGCTGCCAATATGAAATCGGTACGGCGAGCGCGATGGCCGCGGCGGCGCTGTGCTATTTGGGCGGCGGCGATGCGGAAGCGATCT